>Ga0209318_1000289_pt1:47500-51509 | contig 51509 bp, 37 predicted proteins | sample RifGroE1_FD_183999 | JGI IMG/M metagenome (GOLD analysis project Ga0209318, IMG submission 183999) | Groundwater microbial communities from Rifle, Colorado, USA - Groundwater E1 (SPAdes) (version 2) | ecosystem: Environmental > Aquatic > Deep subsurface > Groundwater | place: Rifle... | reverse complement strand
GGCCGGTCGGGAAGAAGGGCAGGTCAACCCGCAATCCTTCGACAGTACGCAGTAGAGGCTGCGCTGACCAACCAAAGCAACTACGTCGACCGGCTTCGCTTGGGGTTGGTTCGGTCAGTGGCCATGATTGATCTGCTGCTGGAGGGGTGGTGTGAGCCGCCACGGCCCGAAGCTCTTCATTTGTCCACCCTCGTACATCAGATCTTGTCAGTGATCGCCGAGCGCGGAGGTGCCTCTGCAGGCCGGCTGTATCGTGTCCTGTGCCAAGAGGGTCCATTCAAAAGGGTCGACACCCCCACCTTCATGGACGTTCTGAGGGCACTGGGACAGTCAGACACCGGCTTGATTGAGCAGAGCGACGATGGCTTGCTTCTGCTGGGTCAAGTGGGCGAGAAGCTGGTGGAGCACTACAGCTTTTATGCTGTTTTCCAGACACCCGAAGAGTACCGACTGATTTCCGGCGGGAAGGAACTTGGTACCCTGCCGATCGTCAATGTGATGGCTCCCGGCATGATGCTGATCTTTTCGGGGAGGCGGTGGGTCATTCAGGAGATCGATGATCAAGACAAGGTCATCATGGTCGCTCCCTCCAAAGGTGGCACACCCCCGATTTTCGGGGGCGATCCTGGCGACATTCATGACCGTGTGATTGAGCGGATGTTCACGGTACTGGAGAGCGAAGACAAGCATCTCTATGCTGACAAGGCCGCTCGCGATCTTCTGCACGAAGCGAGGAGGGAGTACGCCAAACTCGGCCTGGCAACGAGGTCGATCATACCTCTGAGCGAACAAAGCTTCAGTGTTGCAACGCGAGTCGGAACCGTGAAGACGACAACGCTTGCCCTTGCTCTGCGAGCGAAGGGCTTTGAGGTCGATACCTATGACGGTTTTCTGACCGTATCCTCGAAAGACGGAGCGGTCGACGTAAGGGCCACGTTGCATGCCCTTGCCTCAGGCGAACCGGTGGACCTCTTCGGCGAGCAAACAAACCTGATCTTCGAGAAGTTCCACACATATCTTTCACGTGATCTGCTGGAAAGGGACGCATTGGCTTGCAAGGTAGACGCAAGTTGCTTGCCGACGATCTGCCAGAAGATCATCTCGCACTAAGTTCAGACATGGCGGAGGCCTTTCAGCGCCCCCAAATGCAAAAGGCCCCCGCTTTTCAGGGGGGACTCGTCAAACGTTGAGGTGCGTTGAGGTAAAACGCGCATGTCTATACACAAGTGTTTTTGTCGGATTCCAAGTGTTTGTTATCCAACGGTAATTTGGTTGCGGGGACAGGATTTGAACCTGTGACCTTCAGGTTATGAGCCTGACGAGCTACCGGGCTGCTCCACCCCGCGGTGGTTTTGTGTTTTGTATCGTATTGGGTACTTACTAGGTTTGGCGGTGACCTACTCTCCCACGTCTTAAGACGCAGTACCATTGGCGTGCCAGCCCTTAACGGCCGAGTTCGGGAAGGGATCGGGTGTTTAGCTGTCGCTATGACCACCAAACCGAGGAAGTACCCATTTGAGAGATACATGTTGTTGTTCAAGTTTTGTTTGTGCATTTGACTGTCCAGTCTTGCTGTTACTGGATCAAATCAAGCCTATCGAGCAATTAGTACCAGTCAGCTGAATGCGTTGCCGCACTTACACCTCTGGCCTATCGACGTGGTGGTCTTCCACGGCTCTCAAGGGAGACCTTGTTTTGAAGTGGGCTTCCCGCTTAGATGCCTTCAGCGGTTATCCTGTCCGAACATAGCTACCCAGCACTGCCGTTGGCACGACAACTGGTCCACCAGTGGTTCGTTCACCCCGGTCCTCTCGTACTAGGGGCAAGTCTTCTCAAGTCTCCTACACCCACGGCAGATAGGGACCGAACTGTCTCACGACGTTCTAAACCCAGCTCACGTACCTCTTTAAATGGCGAACAGCCATACCCTTGGGACCTGCTCCAGCCCCAGGATGAGATGAGCCGACATCGAGGTGCCAAACGATGCCGTCGATATGGACTCTTGGGCATCATCAGCCTGTTATCCCCAGAGTACCTTTTATCCGTTGAGCGATGGCCCTTCCACTCGGGACCACCGGATCACTATGGCCGACTTTCGTCTCTGCTCGACTTGTCAGTCTTGCAGTCAGGCGGGCTTCTGCCATTGCACTCGACGACCGATTTCCGACCGGTCTGAGCCCACCTTCGCGCGCCTCCGTTACTGTTTGGGAGGCGACCGCCCCAGTCAAACTCCCCACCATGCAGGGTCCCGGACCCGGATAACGGGCCGCGGTTAGACATCAAGAGTGCGAAGGGTGGTATCTCAAGGGAGGCTCCACGGGAACTGGCGTCCCCGGTTCGATGCCTACCACCTATCCTGCACATCACAATCCTGATGCCAGTGCAAAGCTGGAGTAAAGGTTCATGGGGTCTTTCCGTCTAACCGCGGGAAGTGTGCATCTTGACACACAGTTCAATTTCGCTGAGTCCACATCAGAGACAGCGGGGAGATCGTTACGCCATTCGTGCAGGTCGGAACTTACCCGACAAGGAATTTCGCTACCTTAGGACCGTTATAGTTACGGCCGCCGTTTACTGGGGCTTCAATTCAGAGCTTGCACCCCTCCTTTTAACCTTCCAGCACCGGGCAGGCGTCAGACTGTATACGTCGCCTTACGGCTTCGCACAGCCCTGTGTTTTAAGTAAACAGTCGCCACCCCCTGGTTTGTGCCCCCGGCTCATAGTTGCCTACAAGCCGGGCTCCCTTCTCGCGAACTTACGGGAGCATTTTGCCGAGTTCCTTTGATGTGGTTCTCTCAAGCGCCTTGGTATTCTCTACCAGTCCACCTGTGTCGGTTTGGGGTACGGTCTTGTGGAGGGCTATTTCCAGGAACCTCTAAGCGGCCCTTCCAATCCGATAAGGAAGAACAACCGTCGAGATCCGTCACATCCTCCTGGCCACGGAATATTAACCGTGTTCCCATCGACTACGCCTTTCGGCCTCGCCTTAGGGGCCGGCTTACCCTGCTCAGATTAGCTTTAAGCAGGAACCCTTGGACTTTCGGCGACAGGGTCTCTCACCCTGTTTGTCGCTACTCATGTCAACATTCTCGCTTCTGATCTCTCCACCAGTTGCCTTACGGCCTGGCTTCACAGAAAGCTCCTCGCCTCCATGCTTCCCCGTAAGGAAGGCAAGAGGCATGGAGCTATATCACAGAACGCTCCGCTACCACGCGTATTGCTACGCATCCTGAGCTTCGGCTCGTGGCTTGAGCCCCGTTACATCTTCGCCGCAGGACAGCTTATCTAGACCAGTGAGCTGTTACGCTATCTTTAAAGGATGGCTGCTTCTAAGCCAACCTCCTGGTTGTTTTGGCCGTCCCACATGCTTTCCCACTTAGCCACGAATTAGGGGCCTTAGCTGCAGGTCAGGGTTGTTTCCCTCTTCACGACGGACGTTAGCACCCGCCGTGTGTCTCCCGGATATTACTCTTGGGTATTCGGAGTTTGCTTAGACTCAGTAAGGCTGTGGGCCCCCATCATCCATGCAGTGCTCTACCCCCCAAGGTATTCGTCCGAGGCGCTACCTAAATAGCTTTCGCGGAGAACCAGCTATCTCCAGGTTTGATTGGCCTTTCACCCCTAGCCACAAGTCATCCAGACCCTTTTCAACGGGTGTTGGTTCGGACCTCCAGTACGTGTTACCGTACCTTCATCCTGCTCATGGCTAGATCACCTGGTTTCGGGTCTGATCCGTCGAACTCATGCGCCCTTTTAAGACTCGCTTTCGCTGCGCCTACACCTAACGGCTTAAGCTTGCTCGACAGACCAAGTCGTTGACCCATTATACAAAAGGTACGCCGTCAGGGCTGATGCCCCTCCGACTGCTTGTAAGCGTCCGGTTTCAGGTACTGTTTCACTCCCCTCGTCGGGGTGCTTTTCACCTTTCCCTCACGGTACTGGTTCGCTATCGGTCAGCAAGGAGTACTTAGCCTTCGGGGGTGGTCCCCCGATCTTCAGACAGGATTTC
>Ga0209318_1000289_pt1:0-42500 | contig 51509 bp, 37 predicted proteins | sample RifGroE1_FD_183999 | JGI IMG/M metagenome (GOLD analysis project Ga0209318, IMG submission 183999) | Groundwater microbial communities from Rifle, Colorado, USA - Groundwater E1 (SPAdes) (version 2) | ecosystem: Environmental > Aquatic > Deep subsurface > Groundwater | place: Rifle... | reverse complement strand
GCCCATGAGCACAAGCACATCTGCCTTGTCAGAGATCAGCAAGAGCACACTGACCCACCTTCAGCGTCTGGAGGCCGAAAGCATCCAGATCATGCGCGAGGTCGTGGCCACCGCCGAAAACCCCGTGATGCTGTATTCGGTGGGCAAGGATTCGGCCTGTATGCTGCATCTGGCCAAGAAGGCCTTCTATCCGGCGCCGCCGCCCTTCCCGCTCCTGCATGTCGATACCACCTGGAAGTTCCGGGCGATGTACGATCTGCGTGACAAGGCCGCGCAGGATGCCGGGATGGATCTGCTGGTGCATCACAATCCCGAAGCGATGGAACAGGGCATCAACCCCTTCGACCATGGCAGCCTGCATACCGACATGTGGAAGACCGAAGGTCTGAAACAGGCGCTGACCAAATACAATTTCGACGTGGCCTTCGGCGGCGCGCGGCGGGATGAAGAGAAATCCCGCGCCAAGGAACGGGTGTTCTCCTTCCGCTCGGCCAATCATCGCTGGGATCCCAAGAACCAGCGCCCGGAACTGTGGAAGCTCTATAACACCCGCAAGTCCAAGGGCGAAAGCATCCGGGTCTTCCCGATCTCCAACTGGACCGAGCTGGACATCTGGCAATATATCCATCTGGAAGGCATCGAGATCGTGCCGCTGTATTTCAGCGAAAAGCGCCCGGTGGTCGAACGCAATGGTCTGCTGATCATGGTCGATGACGAGCGGATGCCGCTGCGCGACGGCGAAGTGCCCGAGATGAAATCCATCCGTTTCCGCACGCTCGGCTGCTATCCGCTGACCGGCGCCGTGGAATCCGATGCGAAAACGCTGCCGGAAGTCATTCAGGAAATGCTGCTGACCACCACCTCGGAACGTCAGGGCCGCGCCATCGACCACGAGCAGGCCGCCTCGATGGAGAAGAAGAAGCAAGAGGGGTATTTCTGAGATGTCCGTCACCGAAAAAGACCCCGTCTACGTCACCGACGCGCTGATCGCCGAGGATATCGACGCCTATCTGCTGAAGCACCAGCACAAGACCATGCTGCGCTTCATCACCTGCGGCTCGGTGGATGACGGCAAATCGACGCTGATCGGCCGCCTGCTCTATGACACCAAGATGATCTTCGAAGATCAGCTGGCGAGCCTCGAGCATGACAGCAAATCGGTCGGCACCCAGGGTGGCGATATCGACTTTGCGCTGCTGGTCGATGGTCTGGCCGCCGAACGCGAACAGGGCATCACCATCGACGTGGCCTATCGCTTCTTCGCCACCGAAAAGCGCAAGTTCATCGTGGCCGATACCCCCGGCCATGAACAATATACCCGCAACATGGTCACCGGCGCCTCGACCGCCGATCTGGCCGTGATCCTGATCGATGCCCGCCAGGGCGTGCTGACCCAGACCCGGCGCCACAGCTATCTGGTGCAGCTGCTGGGCATCAAGAATGTCGTGCTGGCCATCAACAAGATGGATCTGGTCGGCTATTCGCAGGAACGCTTCTATGAAATCGTGAAGGAATATTCACATTTCGCGCAGCAGATCGGCATGACCGCGTTCCTGCCGATCCCGATCTCGGGGCTGAAGGGCGAGAATATCGCCATGAAAAGCACCCAGATGCCGTGGTATCAGGGCCCGACCCTGCTGCAGCATCTGGAAGAGGCGCCGGTCAATGATGCGCGGATGCTGGATCAGCCCTTCCGCATGGCCGTGCAATGGGTGAACCGCCCCAACCTCGATTTCCGCGGCTTTGCCGGGCAGATCGGTGCGGGCGTGGTGAAACCGGGCGATGCCATCCGGGTGCTGCCCTCGGGCAAGACCACCACGGTGAAATCCATCGTGACGCGCGACGGCGATCTGGATCAGGCGATTGCCGGGCAATCCATCACCCTGACCTTCGCCGACGAGATCGACTGTTCGCGCGGTGACATCATCGTGCAATCCGATGCGCCCTGCGAAGTGGCCGACCAGTTCGAGGCCACCATCGTCTGGATGGACGAACATGCGATGCTGCCGGGCCGCCCCTATCTGCTGAAGATCGGCACCCAGATGGTGACGGCAACGGTGACCGAGCCCAAATACGAGGTCAACGTCAACACGCTGGAACATCTGGCCTCCAAGACGCTGGGCCTGAATGCGATCGGTGTCTGCAATATCTCCACCGACCGGGCGATCCCGTTCGAGGCCTATGCGCAGAACCCCGATCTGGGCGGCTTCATCCTGATCGACCGGATGACCAATGCCACGGTCGCCGCCGGGATGATCCACTTCGCCCTGCGCCGCAGCCAGAACATCCACTGGCAGGCGGTGGATGTGAACCGCGAAGCCCATGCGAGCCTGAAGACCCAGAAACCCGCCGTGGTCTGGTTCACCGGCCTGTCGGGATCGGGCAAATCCACCATCGCCAATCTGGTGGAAAAGAAGCTGCACGCGCTTGGCAAGCATACCTTCCTGCTGGATGGCGATAACGTGCGCCACGGGCTGAACCGCGATCTGGGCTTCACCGATGCCGACCGGGTGGAAAACATCCGCCGCGTGGGCGAGGTGGCGCGGCTGATGACCGATGCAGGCCTGATCGTGCTGACCGCCTTCATCTCGCCCTTCCGGTCGGAACGGCGGATGGTGCGCGATCTGATGGTCGAGGGCGAGTTCATGGAAGTCTATGTGAACACCCCGCTGGACGTGGCCGAAAGCCGCGATGTGAAGGGTCTGTATAAAAAGGCCCGCGCAGGCCAGCTGAAGAACTTCACCGGGATCGACAGCCCCTATGAAGCGCCGGAACTGGCCGAGATCACGGTGAACACCGTGGAGCTGACGGCCGAGGATGCCGCCGAACAGATCGTGCAGGCGATCCTGCTGCGCTGATTGCAGCGGGCCGGGCCTGCGGGCCCGGCCCCTGCTTGCCAGCCGCCATCCATCACAGGGGCGGACATATGGCGAATGAATGTTTACCTCCCCCCGGGGGGGCTGTATCAGGCGCCTGTGCTTACGAGCGTCAGAGGTACCACTTGCGTCAGGTTCACTTCATCGGCGGCTGCAATGCCGAACATGTCACGGCAAACCTGCCCGATGTGACACGGATCACCAGCACTTACCGGATTCCCACCGCCTGCATGGGCGAAACCCCCTTCACGGTGGATTACCTGCTGCAGACCGGCAATGACCCCGAACTGCCCAAACGGCTCGCCTTCGAGACGCAGCGCAAATACATCACCGCGCTGCGCGAGACGCGGCATGATGTGATCGTCATTGATTTCTGGCGCGATGCCTATGTGCCGATCCTGGAACAGCCGGGCGGCTATCTGTCGGTCGGCTGGGAAATCACCAATGATGCCGAGCTGGTCAGCATGATCGAGGACAGTGGCGCCCGCCAGCACAGCCCCGGGGATGCCGCCTATCAGGCCGCCTTCACCGCGGGCCTCGATCTGCTGCAATCCCTGCTGGACCAGCATCAGCCGCAGGCAAAGATCCTGCTGCTGGATTGCCCGCCGGTGCAGAATTCGATGCGGGACGGCGAATTGCAGCCGCTGGGCGCCGGATTTGCCGCCAAAGCCTGGGCCGATCATTACAGCACCGGCTATCGCCGGGCGTTCGAGGCCTATCGCCAGCGCTTTCCCAAGGCGCTGACCTACCGCTTTCCCGAACCGGCCTACAGCGCCCCGGATGCGCCCTGGGGCGAGGCAGCACTACATTATGCCCCGCATTTCTATGCCGAGGCCGGCACGCATTGCGGTGTGCTGCTGGATCAGGCCTGACCCGAGGGCACCGGACCAGCTGGGGTCAGCTGGCCCCGGCCCCCCTCCGTCAGCACCTTCCGTCAGGCGGCGCCACGCATATTCGCGTTCTGTTTCAACGGCATCTTGCACAATCAGAAGCCCACAGAAGCCCGGAACCGACCGGGATTTCTGGCGGTCCCACACCGCAAAACCCCGGGTTCTTGACGCAGAAAGGGGCAAGGCATCCGCCGGTTGCCGGACCGAGATGCAATCTTCATAAACCGGCCCGCTTGCTGTAGGATCCATCCTGCAAGAATGCCGCATCAGCCCGCAGCCGGTGCATGGTGATGTGACCGGGCTGTTTTCGCTTGCCCGACCGCCTTCCCCGCCCCGCTCCAGGGCCGGACAGTATGGCCTGTGACAGATCGACCGTTCGGCGCGTTCCGCCATCCCCGTTGACACCCAGATCTTTCCGCAACCGCCGCTGATCGGCCTTTCCTGAAGACATCTGCCATGATCCTGTCGCTCTCGCGCCGCTTCATCTTCATCCATATCCACAAATGCGCGGGCGAAAGCATCGAGGCCGCCTGTGCGCCCACGCTGACGCGCAATGATATCCTGATCGGCGCCGGATCGACGCCCGAGGAAAGCTGGATCACCGACATGTTTCTGGAGCGCGTGACCGGCTTTGGCAAACACAGCAGCGCCGAGACGGTGCGGGCCCGGATGGGCGATTTCTACGACTGGTTCATCAAATTCGCCGTGGTGCGTCGGCCGGATCGGCGGATCTATTCGCTCTATACCTATTGCATCGACCAGGCCTGCCAGTCGCCCGGATTTCAGGCCTATATGGGGATGGATGGGGCCGCCCTGCAGGCCATGCCCTGGCTGGATCTGCTGCATGCCTTCTGGGCCAGACAGGGCCAGACGATCGCCAGCGCCGCCAGCGTGCTGCAACCCGGCGGCATCGGCCCCGAGGTGGGGTTTCTAGAAAGCGAAGAGGTGTTCACCTATAATGCCGTGCGCGCCTGCCTGATGACCGACAGTTTCGAGGCCTTCATCCGCCATCCGCTGACCGCGCTGGACCCGGGCTTTGCCGCGCAATGGCAGATGGTGGCCGATGCCGAAGGGCGGCTGCTGGTCGATCACGTGCTGAAGCTGGAAAACCTGGCCGAAGACTGGAAACCGCTGGCCGCAAGGCTGAGCCTGCCTGCGGATCTGCCGCGCCACAATGCCTCGCGCAGCGCGGGCCTGCCGCAGATGACGCCTGCCGCCTCGGCGCTGCTGGAACAGCATTTTGCGCGGGATTACGAGCTGTTCGGCTATGACCGGGCGCTGTGATAGCAGCCCGGTCAGAAGAACAGCCACAAAAGGACGGGCACAGAACCATGACCGGCAGATCTGACATCGCTGTACTGACCAATGCGCAGCTGACCGCGCGCATCAGCGACATGGGGGCCGAACTGCAGGCGCTGGCGCCGGTGGGGGGGCCTGATCTGCTGTGGCATGGCGATCCGGCGCATTGGGGCGGGCGGTCACCGGTGCTGTTTCCCATCGTCGGCCGGGCCGAGGACGACCGGATCGCGGTGAACGGCCATGTGGCGCAGATGGCCCAGCACGGCTTTGCCCGGCGCAGCCGGTTCACCCGGGTGGCGGGCGATGCAGGCTTCTGCCGCCATGTGCTGACCGCCTCGGAAGACAGCCGCGCTTCCTATCCTTTCGACTTCCGGCTGGAGCTGACCCATGCGCTGGAGGGTGCCGCGCTGTCGGTGACGGCCGAAGTGACCAATCTGGATACAACCCCCATGCCCTTCGGGCTGGGCTTTCACCCCGCCTTCCTCTGGCCGCTGCCGGGGGCAGAGGGCCAGCCGCATCACATCCGGCTGGACAATGGCGGCGCACCGGCGCTGGCGCGGCTGCGGGGCGGGCTGATGAACGATGACCGCCTGCCCTCGCCCTTCCGCGCCGGAGAGCTGGTGCTGGACCCTGCGATGTTCGAGGAGGATGCGATGATCTTCCCCGAAGGCGCGGGAGAGGGGCTGCGCTATACCGCCCCCGGCGCGCCCGGCCTGCGCTTTGCCTTCACCGGCCTGCCCAATCTGGCGCTGTGGTCCAAGCCCGGTGCGCCCTTCCTGTGCATCGAACCCTGGCATGGCATGGCCGCCGCCGCAGGCCGGGGCCCTGAAATCGCCGCCCGGCCCTGGTCCATCACCCTGCCGCCGGGCGAAAGCCGCAGCTTCGGCTGGCGGGTGACGGTCGAGAGCTGATCACGGCAGCGGATAGCCCGCCTGCGCCTGTGCCTGCCACAGGGTGGCCAGGCGGGTGGCCCGCTCGGCCCGCTCTGCAGCGGGGGGCGTGGCCGCCAGCGCCCGGGTCATCTCGCAATCGCCCAGTTCCAGCATCAGCCGGTACAGCGCCGGAAAATGGTGGATCGGCCCCAGACCATAAAGATGCCCCGGATTGGCAAAGCCCAGGGCGCCGGGCCGCGGCAGCAGCAGGCAACGATCCAGCAGCTGTGCCATGATGCCCTCCATACAGGCGAGCATGACCGATTTGTAATGGATGTCGAAGTGATCGGCGGGCAGCAGCGTCACCTGCCGGCCCTGCGACACCACATCCTCCAGCCGGATATGGGTCAGGCTGGCGGGCACAAGAATGACCACCACCCCAGAGCGGTTGATGCGGTCGGCCATCTGGCGGGCCTGGCGCAGCCAGAGCGCGGGATAGGTTTTCGCATAGACCGACACCATCTGGAAATCCGCAAGGTTATGCGTTGCGGCGATCCGGTCCCATTCCTGCCCGCGGGTGACGAAGGTGGCGCCATCGCTCATCAGATCATAGGTGTCGCGGAACAGATCCATCAGCACCAGCGGATGACCGGCCAGAAAGGCCGCAAGATCGGTCTTGTAGAAATCGCCCCGCACGGTCTGTGGCTCGCCGCCCTGCAGGCCCGCGACGGTCATGTCGATCGGCCGGGAGATCGGATCGGACATCATGCTGATGGTATTGCTGCGCCAGATATAGCTGGCCTTGACCCCGGGGTTGCAGGCCAGCTCCTTCACCTCGCGCGCGGTGCAGGAGCCGATCAGGCCGATCCTGTCGGCATTGCGCAGCGCCTCTGTCAGTTTCATGCTGCCTCCCGCCGCGACCGACCTTTCTTCTGCCAGCATATATGGCTTTCGCCCCGGCGATCAGCGCATCGCGCGCCCTGTCGCCATAAAGCCAGTCACCGCCCGCATCGCCCTTGAGCCTGTTCGCCCAGAACGGCCCCGCAGGCAGCCCTGCCCCTGATCGCCCGGAAGCCCGTCCTACCCGCCATCCCGGTAATGTTGTCATCGGCTTCACCGCCCGCAAGGCTATCACGATCATAAACGCTATCGTCACCCCCCTGCCCAGGATGAAATCCGCCTTCGCAATCCCCCGCAGGCTGTCGTCCCGCCCGGTTTCGCCGATCCGCATGGCCCTGCCCTCTTCACGCGACACACCAGCGAAGGTGCCCCGCGCCCGTCAAGGGTGAGCGGCGGATGTCGGCCACGCCTTGCAGGCGGTGCGAAACGCAGGTGCAAAACGCAGCACCAAAAACACAAGGGCGCAGCGGAAGATCCGCCGCGCCCTGCTGTCTGGACTGTCTCTGCGTTTACGCGGGGTGCCCGGTCACTCGGGCAGCACGCGCACGGCGCCCTTGTCGGCGCTGGCCGCGAACTGGGCATAGACCTTCAGCGCGGTGGACACCTGGCGCTTGCGCGGTTCCGCCGGTTTCCAGCCCCTGGCGTCCTGTTCGGCCCGGCGCTGTGCCAGTTCGGCCTCATCCACCGCCAGATGGATGGTGCGGTTCGGGATGTCGATCTCGATCCGGTCGCCCTCGCGCACGAGGCCGATGGTGCCGCCCGCCGCCGCCTCGGGCGAAGCATGCCCGATCGACAGGCCCGAAGTGCCGCCCGAGAAACGGCCATCGGTGATGAGCGCGCAGGCTTTGCCCAGACCTTTCGATTTCAGATAGCTGGTCGGATACAGCATCTCCTGCATCCCCGGCCCGCCTTTCGGGCCTTCATAGCGGATCACCACCACATCGCCCGCCACAACCCCGCCGTTCAGGATGCCATAGACCGCGGCATCCTGGCTTTCGAACACCTTGGCCGTGCCGGTGAACACCAGGATCGACGGGTCCACCCCTGCGGTTTTCACGATGCAGCCATCCAGCGCGATATTGCCCTTCAGCACCGCAAGGCCGCCATCCTTGGAAAACGGGGTTTCCGCCGAACGGATCACGCCATGCGTGCGGTCGATATCCAGATCGGGCCAGAGCGCGGCCTGCGAAAACGCCACCTGCGTCGGCACGCCACCGGGGGCGGCCAGGAACAGCTGCCGCGCCTCGGGGCTGTTGGATTTCGCGATATCCCACTGGTCGATCGCTGCGCCGATCGAGGGCGCATGCACGGTGTGACACTCGCGTGCGATCAGCCCGCCGCGATCCAGCTCGCCCAGAATGGCCATGATGCCGCCGGCGCGATGCACATCTTCCATATGCACATCGGCCTTGTTGGGCGCCACCTTGCAGAGGCAGGGCACCTTGCGCGACAGCCGGTCGATATCATCCATGGCGAAATCGACACCGCCCTCCTGCGCCAGCGCCAGGATATGCAGCACGGTATTGGTGGAGCCGCCCATGGCAATATCCAGCGCCATGGCATTTTCGAATGCCGCCTTGGTCATGATGCTGCGCGGCAGGACGCTGGCATCCTCCTGCTCGTAATAGCGCCGCGCCAGATCCACCACCCGGCGGCCGCTTTCCAGAAACAGCCCCTTGCGGAAGGCATGGGTGGCGAGGGTGGAGCCATTGCCCGGCAGCGCCACGCCAAGCGCTTCGGCCAGGCAGTTCATCGAATTGGCGGTGAACATGCCGGAACAGGATCCGCAGGTGGGGCAGGCAGCCTGTTCGATGGCCGCCAGATCGGCATCGCTCACCTTGTCATCGGCAGCTGCCACCATGGCATCCACCAGATCCAGCGCGATGGTGCGGCCATCGCCCAGCGTGACCTTGCCCGCTTCCATCGGCCCGCCCGAGACGAAGATGGCGGGAATGTTCAGCCGCATGGCCGCCATCAACATGCCGGGGGTGATCTTGTCGCAGTTCGAAATGCAGACCATGGCATCGGCGCAATGGGCATTGACCATATATTCGACGCTGTCCGCGATCAGCTCGCGCGAGGGCAGCGAATACAGCATCCCGTCATGGCCCATGGCGATGCCATCATCCACCGCGATGGTGTTGAATTCCTTGGCGATGCCGCCCGCGGCCTCCACCTCGCGCGCCACCATCTGGCCCAGATCCTTCAGGTGGACGTGACCGGGTACGAACTGGGTGAAGCTGTTGACGATGGCAATGATCGGCTTGCCGAAATCGCTGTCCTTCACGCCGGTTGCACGCCAGAGGCCACGGGCCCCCGCCATATTGCGGCCATGGGTGGTGGTGCGGGAACGGTATGCGGGCATGTCTATGTCATCCGGTGCTGGCTCTCGGGGCAGAGGGATGCGCCCTCACGCGGCAAAAATCAACCGTCAAGGCCGGAAAACAGGCGGGTTTCCTGTCGCGCGCGCCATGGCCGGGCCTGAAACCCCTGTGACAAACCCCTGTGACCGGCTGAGCGGCGGTTGCGGCAGGGGGGTGATCTGGCATAAACCTGCCGGGGATTTCCCGACGGGTTTTGCAGGAGCAGTTTGATGGCGCCCAAATTCGGAACGAGCGGCCTGCGCGGCCTGGTGGTGGAGCTGACGCCCGATCTGGTGGCCGATCACATCCGCGCCTTCATCGCCGCCTGCCCCATGGGCACCGGCATCTGGGTCGGGCGCGACCTGCGCCCCTCCTCGCCCGATCTGGCCCGGGTGGTGCTGGAAACGGCGCGGGCCGAAGGGCTGGCCACGGTGGATTGCGGCGATGTGCCGACGCCCGCGCTGGCGCTGGCCGCGATGAATGCGGGGGCTGCGGCGGTGATGATCACCGGCAGCCATATCCCCGCCGATCGCAATGGCATCAAATTCTACCTGCCGGGCGGCGAGATCGCCAAGACCGACGAGGCCGCGATCCTGGGCGCGCTTGGCCGGGCGCCTGCCGGGGCGATGGGGCCGGAAACCACGGTCTGCACGACAGCGGGCGCCGATTGGGTGGCGCGCTATGTGCAGGCCTATGGTCCCGAAGCGCTGGCCGGGCTGAAGATCGGGGTCTGGAGCCACAGCGCCGTCAGCCGCGACCTGCTGTTGCAGGCGGTGCAGGATCTGGGCGGTGTCGCGGTGGAACTGGGCCGGTCTGACATCTTCATCCCGGTCGATACCGAAGCCGTGGCGCCCGAGGCCCGCGAAGCCATTGCCGGATGGGTGGCCGAGCATGGGCTGGACGCGGTGATTTCTACCGATGGCGATGGCGACCGGCCGCTTCTGGCCGATGCCACGGGGCGGGTGATCGTCGGCGATGTGCTGGGCCAGATCACCGCTGCCAGCCTGGGCGCCGAAGTGGCGGTCACCCCCGTCAGCTCCAATACCGGGGTCGAGGCCGGGGGAAAATTTGCCCGCGTGATCCGCACGAAGATCGGCTCGCCCTTCGTGATCGCAGGGATGGAGACCGCAGGCCCCGGCGCGAAAGTGGCAGGATACGAGGCCAATGGCGGCTTCCTGCTGGGCTTCACCGCGCAGGGCCCGGCGGGTGCACTGTCACCGCTCGCCACCCGCGACAGCCTGCTGCCCTTGGTGGCGCCGCTGGCGCGGGCCAAGGCGGCGGGCGGGCTGGCTGCCGTGGTGGCCGCCGAACCCGCGCGCTTCACCGCCGCCGACCGGCTGGAGGAAATCCCGTCGGAAAAATCGCGCCTGCTGCTGGCGGGCTTCGATGCCGATCCGGCCCGGCTGGCCGCCTTCCTCGCCCCCTTGGGGGAAAGCGTCGCGGCGACGGATCGCACCGACGGGCTGCGCTTCACCCTGGCGTCAGGCCGGGTGCTGCATATGCGGCCTTCGGGCAATGCCCCGGAATTCCGGCTCTATGTCGAGGCGGAAAGCCCCGAAATCGCGGCGCGGATGCTGGATCAGGGCTTTGCCGAACTGCGCCGCGCCATCGGCTGAACCGGGCGCGGCCCGCCCGGCACGGGGCGGGCCATCGCGCGGCGGCCAGGAATACGGCCGGAATTGCGGCCGGATCTGGGGTCAGAAATACTGGCCCCAGATCCGGTAATCTTCGGCAAAGAACTCCATCAGCCGCGCCCGCTGTGGCGCGGTGATATCATCGGTGGTGAATTTCGGCCCCTCCGACTGGTGCCGCCCCAGGGATGGCATCCGTCCCAAATGCGTCCCGACATCGGCCACGAAATCCGCCAGATCGCGCAAGGCATAGACGTGGTGATAGAAGCCCGGATCCCGGCCGATCGACCAGATCTGCGGCCGCGAATGGTGCAGCACATCCTGCGATACCGCGCGATATTCCTGAAACCGGTCCAGAAACGCCCCCAGATCGGGCTTGGGGTTCAGCCCTGCCGCCGCCATAGCCGCCAGCGCCTTGGGTTCGGCCAGCTTGCGGTGATGGACCACCCGGTTGCTGTAGCACGACAGCACCCGCTGCAGCGGATCGCGCACCACGGTCAGGCGGCGGTGATCGGCAATGCGGGGATGCGGCAGATCCTCGAAGGCATAGCCGCGATAGAAATTATGGATATGCCAGAACTGCCCGCTGATCTTGAAGGGCTGGAAGGGGCGGCCATTTTCGATCTCGAAGAACATGTGCTTGATAGAGGTGCAGGCGACCTTGGGGATGGATACATAGGTCAGGTTCTTCTTCCACAGAAACACGCTCACCAGGACGCTCCTTTCCGGTTCCGGGCCCGGGCCGCAGATCTGCGCCGCCGGGACGCCTGCCTTTAGGGGGGCCGGGCGCCCTTCGTCAATGGCGGGCGAAATCCGCTGCGACGGCTGCCGAAATCATGGTCATTGCGCCACCAGAAACGGCAGGGGAAAACTGCCGGTGCGGCAACTGCCCAAGACGTCATCATTTGCATTGGGGGCACCAACGGCATATGACAGAGCTATTCCTTGTCTCGCTCAGGGCGGCAAGTGTCGGTTTTTTTTGATCAGTAGAACCCCCTCTCCGCAACCTGCAGAACATTACGTTGGCTTCATGTTGAACACGAATCTCGGAAAACTTTCTCCCGATGCCGTCGCGCGGCGGGTCATCGAGCTGGAGGCCCAGTCGCTTCTGACCTTTGCCGCCGATCTTCCCGAAGATTTCACCGCCGCGATCAACCTGATCCTGGGCACCAAGGGCCGGCTCGTCATCTCGGGCATGGGCAAATCCGGGCATATCGGCCACAAGATCGCGGCCACCCTGGCCTCGACCGGCACGCCTTCGTTTTTCGTCCATCCCGCCGAGGCAAGCCATGGCGATCTGGGCATGGTCACCCCCGAAGACATCTGCCTGATGATTTCCAATTCCGGCGAAACCTCGGAACTGGGCGATCTGATCGCGCATTGCCTGCGGTTTTCGATCCCGATCATCGGCATTTCCAAACGCCGCGACAGCACGCTGATGCGGGCGGCCACCCTGCGGCTGACCCTGCCCGATCTGCCGGAGGCCTGTTCCATCGGCATGGCCCCCACCACCTCCACCACGCTGACGCTGGCGCTTGGCGATGCGCTGGCCGTGGCCCTGATGGAACAGCGCAGCTTCAAGCCTGAACATTTCCGCACCTATCACCCCGGCGGCAAGCTGGGGGCGCGGCTGGCCTCGGCCATGCAGCTGATGCACGGCCCCGAGGCCCTGCCGCTGGTGCCGGCCACCACCCCGATGGCCGAGGTGATCCTGGTGATGACCGCGCGCGGCTTTGGCGTGGCCGGTGTCACCGATGCGGAAGGCCGGCTGACCGGCGTGATTTCGGATGGTGACCTGCGCCGCAAGATGATCGGCCTGATGGATCATGTGGCCAGCGATGTGGCCACCCGCGATCCTGTCACCATCTCTGCCGAAACGCCCGCCGCCGAGGCGCTGGCCATCATGAACCAGCGCAAGATCGGCGCCCTGTTCATCCTGGCCGATGACCGCAAGCCGCTGGGCATCCTGCATATCCACGATTGCCTGCGCGCCGGCGTGGCCTGAGACCCTCCAGAAGGACAACGACATGACTGCGAATATCGTAACGATCGGCGACATCGCCATCGGTGGCCAGAACCCGATTGCGCTCATCACCGGGCCCTGCCAGCTGGAAAGCCTGGATCACGCCCGCATGATGGCGGAAAAGATTGCCGAGGCCTGCGCGCCCACCGGCACGAAATTCATCTTCAAGGCCAGCTATGACAAGGCCAACCGCTCGTCCATCGGCACGGCCCGCGGCCTTGGCATGGAAAAGGGTCTGGAGATCCTGGGCCAGATCCGCGCCGAATTCGGCGTGCCGGTGCTGACCGATGTGCATGAACCCGGACATTGCGCCATCGCGGCCGAAGTCTGCGACGTGCTGCAGATCCCGGCCTTCCTGTGCCGCCAGACCGATCTGCTGCTGGCAGCCGGCGCCACCGGCAAGGCGGTGAACGTGAAGAAGGGCCAGTTCCTCGCACCCTGGGACATGAAGAACGCCGCAGCCAAGGTGGAATCCACCGGCAACCGCAATATCATGCTCTGCGAGCGCGGCACCTCGTTTGGCTACAACACCCTGGTCACCGATTTCCGCGGCCTGCCCAAGATGGCCGAAACCGGCTGGCCGGTGGTGTTCGACGCCACCCATTCGGTGCAGCAGCCCGGCGGCCTGGGCGGATCGTCCGGCGGCCAGCGCGAATATGTGCCGGTTCTGGCGCGCGCCGCCTGCGCGGTGGGCGTGTCGGCGCTGTTCATCGAAACCCATGAAGACCCGGACAATGCACCCTCCGACGGGCCGAACATGGTGCCGGTCGACCAGCTGGGCGCGCTGATCGTCAATCTGCGCGCCTTCGACGCGCTGGCCAAGGGTCTGTGATCCATGGCTGCTGATACCGTCATCATCATCCCGGCGCGCTATGCCTCCACCCGCTATCCGGCGAAACCGCTGGCGACGCTGAAGGGTGCCACCGGCATTTCCCGCAGCCTGCTGGAACGGTCTGTCATCGCCGGGCGGCGGGCCGTGGAACAGGCGGGCGGCGATATCGCGCTGTATGTCGCGACCGACGATGACCGCATCGCCGCCGAGGCGCAGCGCATCGGCTGTGATGTCATCATGACCGCGGAAAGCTGCCGCAACGGCACCGAGCGCGTGGCCGAAGCGGTGAAGAACGCAGGCATCACCGCCGAAATCGTGGTGAACCTGCAGGGCGATGCGCCGCTGACCCCGCCGCAGTTCGTGACGGCGCTGATCGCGGCGATGCGCGAAACCCCGGCGATGCAGGTGGCGACCCCGGTGCTGCGCTGCGATGCCGAAGCGGTGCAGAACTTCATCGCCGACCGCGCGGCGGGCCGCGTCGGCGCCACCACCGTGGTGTCGAACCGGCTGGGGCAGGCGCTGTACTTCTCCAAAGAGGTGATCCCCTTCACCAATGGCCGCGGCGTGGTGAATGGCGAAGTGCCGGTGTTCCACCATGTCGGGCTTTACGCCTATCGCGCCCCGGCGCTGGCGGCCTATATGGGCTGGGATGTCGGCCCGCTGGAAAGCCTGGAAGGGCTGGAACAGCTGCGCTTCCTGGAAAACGGCCATCCGGTGCAGGCCGTGGAAGTCACCGCCCCCGGCGCCGCCTTCTGGGAGCTGAACAACCCCAGCGACGTGCCGCTGATCGAAGGCTATCTGGCCCGTATGGGGATGGAGTGAGGCTGAATGGAGGCTGGCTCCCGGAAAACACTTTATGTGCATATCGGTCTGCACAAGACCGGCTCCACCAGCCTCCAGAACTTCCTGCAGCTGAACGAGGCCACCCTTCTAGCGGGTGGCCTGTATATTCCGCGTAGTGGTCGGCACCAGCGCGAGTTAACCGCGCCAACAATCATCCACTCCCATCTGAGCTGGCAATATCTGGGGCGCCCACTGTTCGACCCTGCAGCCGGCGGTCTTGCCGAGGTTCAGGAAGAGATAGAGACCATCACGACAGCCCGCCGTTTCCTACTGACCGATGAAGGGCTATCCCGCATAAAGGAACCTGCGGCATTCCTTGCAAACGTCCCAAACCATCGGGTTGTCGTGATCGCATGTATCAGAAATCCGTTTTCGGCAGCACCATCGCTTTATAGTGAGTATTTGCGGTTCGGTACGACAGTTCCATTTGCCACCTGGCTGAAAGGTACCGGACGAGCGATGCTCAATCACGGAGTGATCGTAAAGCGATGGCGGCAACATGCTGAACTCCGCCTTATCCGAGTAGACGAGATGGGGCCAGATCGAAGCCGTATATTCGAACTGTTCCTTCAAGCGCTGGACCATCCTGCAGATGCTATGAAATACCCTGAGACAGCGCAGAATATGCGCTGTTCGATGGGCGAAGCCGCCGCAATGTATTATGCTAACCGCATATTACAGAAGGTGGATCCTGAAATACACCCAGACACGCGCCATCGGATCAACCAGCAAATTAAAGAAAAGCTCGCAACACACTGGCCTGGGCCGGTACAGCCTTACGGCCTCAGCAGTGAAGAAATCACCGCTTTGGCGGCCATGTTTCCCACTGCAGCGGCAAAGGCACCCGCATCGGAACGTGAACCAACCCCCAGCCTGTCAGACGAACAGATCGCATATGTGACCAAAATGGTCGAAGAACATATGACACAGGAATATCGCCGGTCGCCTCGGTAGGCTACATCGAGAAAGGCGGATCCACAGCCTGATGCAGGCTGCGTCGACGAAGCCAAGGCTTCTCGTTATGAACGAGGGATGACCCGGGGCAGGTCACCACTTCAAAGCACCAATGAGGGAAAACAGGCGAGGCAGGTTTCCCCGCCCCGCCGCCCGGCTGTTCAGAGTAGAAAATCGCCCGCGCCCAGAACACCGATGTTGGCAACCAAAATTTCGAAATCGGCTGTAGTATTGCCGTTGGTATCGCCAGACACGAGTACATTTGAGCCAACCACGCTGTACCAGATCGAATGAGCCTGTGCGACTAGGCCAGCGAAGTTGAAAGCCTGATCATTCGCCACGGCAGTATTGGCGTCGATCCCGGTCAGGTCGAAATCGTCCGTTCCTGAGACGAAATCAAAGACCACATCGCGGTTGGGGCTGCCAACCGGTGTTTCTCCGGTGCTGACGAACACAATTACATCGCGCACCCCATCCGCGACCCCGGCATAGATCAGATCGCGGCCAAGGCCGCTTGCGATCCGGTCCAGGCCGTTGCCGCCATAGATCGTATCGTCGCCACCGCGGCCGAGGATGGTATCATTTCCGTCCAGGCCAGAGATCGAGTTGGCGAGATCATCTCCGCGCAGACCGTCATTAAACATTGAACCAGTCAGGTCTTCGATCGATATGAAGCTGTCTCCAATGGCCTCGCCGGTGTTCACTGCGGGGTTCAGGAAGTCGACGCGAACCCCAGCTGCGGCAGTGCTGTATTGCGCACGGTCGATTCCCGCGCCACCATTGAGGACATCGGCCCCCAGACCGCCCAGCAACACATCATTGTCATTGTCACCATTGAGCGTGTCATCGCCATCACGGCCATGCAGAGTATCGTTGCCATGATAGCCGGACAGCACATTGGCCAGATTGTCGCCACGCAGATCATCACCATAGGCTGACCCTGTCAGGTTTTCGATCGACACCAAACTGTCACCGATGGCCTCACCGGTATTGACTGCGTTATTCAGCATATCGACGCGTACAGCTGCCGTGGCTCCGCTGTATTGCGCGCGGTCGATCCCGTTCCCGCCATCCTGCAGGTCGGCGCCCGCCCCTCCCAACAGCACGTCATCGTTTTCGCCGCCATAAAGCGAGTCGCTTCCATCGCGGCCATGCAGCGTATCACCGCCGTTGAATCCATAGACGGCATTGGCCAGGTTGTCGCCACGCAGATCGTCGCTGAAGTTGGAACCTGCAAGGTTCTCGATCGAGACATAGATGTCGCCTGCTGCCTCGCCGGTGTTGACCGCCGCATTCAGCAGGTCGGCACGCACTGCCGCCGTGGCTCCGCTGTATTGTGCGCGGTCGATGCCGTTTCCGCCGTTCAACAGATCCGCACCAGTCCAGCCAAGCAGCACATCGTCGTTATTGCCACCATAAAGCGAGTCGCTGCCGTCGCGGCCATGCAGCGTATCGCCGCCATTGAAGCCATAGAGGATATTGGCCAGGTTATCGCCACGCAGGTCGTCGTTGAAGTTGGAGCCTGCGAGGTTCTCGATCGAGACATAGCTGTCTCCCGCCGCATCGCCGGTGTTGACCGCCGCATTCAGCAGATCGGCCCGCACGGCGCTGCCATATTGCGCACGGTCGATTCCGGTGCCGCCATCCATCGCATCGCCGCCCGCACCGCCAACGAAGACATCGGCGCCGCGCATGCCGTAAAGCATGTTGCCATCGGCATTGCCGAAGATCGTATCGGCGCCATCGCCACCAATGGCATTTTCGATATTGGTGAAGCTGGCCGCCTGCCCGGCGATGAGGCCCGCGACACCGTCCAGCCGGATCACTGAATTACTGGTCACCGCGGCGGCATTGACCGTATCTGTCCCGCCATTGCTATCGGTGACGCTGGTCTGATGCCCCGCAAGCCCGGCATAATCGGCATATTCATCAGTATAGACATAGCGGTCGCTGGCGGAGAACGCGCCATGGGTGGTGACCACGATATCCGAGACAGTCAGCACATCGCCGCCCGCATCATCGACGACCCGCACACTCCAGGTGCCGGCGGCACGTTCGCCACGGAAGGCTTGACTTTCGAAGGTCCAGGTGCCGTTGAAATCGTTGCTGCCTCCGGTATCGGCGATCAGCTGGCTGACCGTGCCATCCGGCGAGGTCAGATAGACCTCCATGTCACCGGTGAAGGTGGTGGAGAAGCTGATCTGCACCGTCACCCGTTCGACGATGTCATCAAATCCGGCATTGCCGGTGAAGGTCAACCCGGTGGCATTGCCGTCCGGGATGACCGTGGGGGTATTCAGCATGTCCATGACATTGGTGAACTCGTTTCCCGAGATCTGGCTGCTGTTGCCGCCCAGCAGCCAGCTTTCCGCCAGCCGCACTGCGGCACGGGCATCGACAAGGCCGAAGCCGTAATCGTTGCTGAAGTGCTGGCCGCCACCGTTCCAGGTCGAGGCCGCATTCCATTGCCAGTCGAAGCGTTCAGGGGCAACGTGAGCGGTCCCGATCTCGGTGCCGACATGGCGCGCCGAAACGCCCAGGATGGTCTGCACATCGCGCCAGCCCAGCGACTCATTGGCATCCAGCATCAGGGCCACCACGCCTGACACCATCGGGGCGGCTGCGGATGTGCCGTTGAAGCCGGACGTAAAATCCGTAGCATCATAGCCGTCGGCGCCGGTGCGGTCGGTTGTCACAACCTCGCCGGGGGTGCCGAAGGCGGAAACAAGCACCGCTGCGCCATAGCTGGAGTAAGACGAGACGAAACCGTCTTGGTCTACCGCTGCGACGACAACCTGCCGGGTGTCATTGGTCCAGTCATCAGCATTCACGTCATAATTATCGGCACGGGAGTTACCCGCCGACTTCACGATGATCGTGCCCAGCCCGCCACGGCCGGAATCGACTGCGGTGTTGATCGAAGCTTCGATTTCGTCGAAGCGTGCGGCATCGTAACCAACGCCGAACTCGCTACTGGCGTCATTGGCGATGCCCTGGCTGATGTTCACCACATCGCCCACGGCATTGGTCGCCGCCTGCGCAATGGCATCGCGGATGTTCTGCAACCAGAAATCCGAAATGAACCCATGGGTACGATAACCGATCAGCTCGGCGCCAAAGGCCACGCCCACTGCACCGGTCCCATTGGCTGCAGCACCGATGATCCCGGTCACGGCTGTGCCATGGGCATCTGTCGGATTGCCGAACGGATCGAAATCCGCCCCATCGTAATCGAAATCCAATACCGTGTTGTAGTTCGGCGCCAGATCGGAATGAAGGTAATCGAAGCCATCATCGATCACCACCACCAAGACACCCTCGCCGGTGTAAGCTTGGCCTTCGGCTGGATTCCAGACACCGGCGACATTGAGGTCAAGCAGGCCCGGGGTGGTATTGATGAGGTGCCATTGCTGCGCAAGAAGTGGGTCTGAAGGAAGAGGCATGATCTAACTCTGTATTAAGGGTTATGATATCTGCGTTTGCATGTCTGGCGGCATCGCGGCGGGGTCCGCCGGGGCTGCGCCAATGTCAAAATCGTATGGTCTTTTCAATCACCAGAACGGTGCCGCGGCAGGTTGGGGTGATGCCGTAGCGACCGGTCACACTCACACGTTCACCCAGTGCAATATCGGCGGCTAGTCCCTTTACGGCATGAATCTTGCCGTCATCGGTGCGGAGCTGCGGGCAATCGACTGCATTTCCCATGGTCACGCGTATGCCGGTCAGGGTGTTCTGCCCGTCCTGCTGACCTGACTGTATCACGAGCTGCTCCTCGCCTGGTCGTGGGTCGTGTCGCGTGGTTTCTGCTTCGCCCTTGCAACCTGCCGTCAGGCAGAGCGCAGATATCAAAAACACATGCCATATACGAAGTTCTGGCAAGGATGCGAACAAAATCCCGCCCATAGACCGCCCTCCCAAGCCAGAGTCTACGGTCAGGGCTCTGGCACCCAAGCCTGCACAGGCTCCCCTATACAGCGATTCCTTGCAATGGCGTTGTTGCAGGCTGCGGCTATAGGGCATCTCCATCTTGGATCCGGCTCTCAGAAATCAGATCAACGCCGACCGCGGCACACTCGAACACATTGGAATATCAGCGCATGGTGCCTGGCCCAACCTGAAACCGGCCATTTTCAACCATAAGGGTTCTCGCTATGATCGAGGCAAATCGGGGGCAGGCAGGCTTCAGCCCCAGCAGGACGGCAGAGCAGACATGTCCCAAAATTTCCTTTTCATCATCGGCACCCCGCGCAGCGGCACCACCTGGACCCAGATCCTGCTGGCGCAGCACCCCGAAGTCGCCACGGGGCGCGAAACCCATCTGTTCACACGTTATCTAGGCCCGTTGCTGGACCAGTACCGAAAGGAGCGGATGGCGGAAGAGGCCGATGGCCTGTGGCATTACTTCAACCAGCGCGACTTCATCCGCAAGGTTCTAGGCCCCGTACTGAAGAATGTGCTGGCCGAATTGGCGGCACAGCGCCCCGGAGCGCGTCTGGTTCTGGAAAAGACGCCGTCGCACGAGCGGTTCACCGGGGTCATTCATGAAATCCTTGGCAAACGCGCCACCGTCTTGCATGTGATGCGGGATCCCCGTGCGGTATATGCCTCTTACAAAGCGGCCGCGCAGCAAGAATGGGGGGCCTGGGCAAAGCAGACACCGGAACAGGTCGGCGGTCGCTGGTGTGCCACCCAGAAGCGGCGCATCGCCATGCGCAAACTCTATGGCGACCGCTATCGGGAAATCCGCTACGAGGATCTGCGCATTGCCACAGGATCCGAACTTGCGGCCCTGCTGGATTGGCTTTCCCTGCCGTATGATGCGGATCTGATCAACCAGATGGTCGCTGCATCCAGTCTTGAAAAGCTGCGCACCGCCGATGGCACGGGTGACCGCCGCGCGCCCACGACAGAAGCGCGCAGCGAATTCTTTCGCAGCGGGAAGACGGATGGGTGGCGCACCGAACTCACCCCGGCCGAAATCTCTGCCATAGAACAGGTCGCTGGGCCAGAAATGCGCCTTCTGGGCTATGAGCCGGTAGCCGGAGCGCCATGACATGACCCGGACCGAGCAGAACCTTTGTTCCTGTACCGGCGGGGGCTCTGTACAATGCTCTGGCGGCACGTGACCAGGAACAGGATTCACCTGCCTGAGATGCCAATGCGCCGTGCTGGATGAACTGGATCTGAAACACACGATGTTCAGCGGCTTTGTCGTGCAGAATTAAAGGTCGCCACAACCAGAAACTATGGCCGCGGTCTGCAGCGGCGTGCCCCATTCTCCGAGGCGCGCATGCGTCAAACCAAACTTATATGGCTCACAAGAACCTTTCTGTGGTCAGCAACACAGACTGGTCAGGTCGATCTCATCTTCCGGGCCGATCACCGTTTCAAACAACCGGGCATTGGCCGCGATCCGGTCTTCTTCCCAGTACCACCAGGAAATCGCCAGCATCTGCTGGCGCACACTTTCACTGAACCGGTAGCGCAGCAGTTTGGCCGGGACACCACCATAGATGGCAAAGGGCGGCACATCCGTTGTGACCACGGCCCCTGCCGCCACCACCGCGCCATGGCCTATCGATACACCGGACAGGATGGTGACATTGGCCCCCAGCCAGACATTATGCCCGATACAGACCGGCCCGGCGCTGGTGGAGTTGGAGGCGAACTTCAGCCGGTTCTGCAGAAAGACCTGCTGGTTCGGCATATCCGTGCGATGATTTGTTGAAATCATTGTGGCGCCGCGCGCCAGGGCGCAATACCGCCCCACCAGGACATTGCCACGCGAATGAAGCCCGCTGTTGATGCTGGTGCCACGACAGACCCGCAGGCTGCCGGAAATCTCGTTATCCCGACCGATGATGCGGATCCCTTGGGCGGCCAGGGCTTGCGCATCGTTCGAGGCACTGAGCGTGGCATCTGCCATCAGTTCATTGCGTAGGGACGTCATCTGCAATTCCTCAGGAGAAAACCGTTTTCAACGCATCCGGCGATTGCAGGACAAGCGTATCCCGGTCTGCCGCCAGATAGATCTTGTAGGAGGCCGCGATGAACTCCTGCAGCCCGAGGAAGTGAAACTGCCCGTCAGCGCCAGACAGTTTCCAGCGCTGGAAGTTGACATCAAAGCCAAGGCTCTGGGACAGGAATGGGTGCACGGCCAGCAGGGGCCCGAACATGAGGTTGTCATAAGCCAGCCCAGGATCATAATCCTGCACCTTAATGCCTGCCAGCCGCAGCGCCGCCTCGGCAACATCCTTCATCAGCGTCGCTTTGGGGTGGTTGATCGTATACATGAAGACGGTCTTCATGTCCTGATAACGGCGGATGATCGGGGCCACCGGCACATCCAGCCCCTTGTCGCGCTGTTCCAGAACGGCCAGAGAATTCACTGCCTCGGGCAAGAGCCCCAGACGGGCGAATTCATCGCGGTTGAACCGGGCCGCGCATTCCTGCTCACTATGGCCGCGCAGAAAAGAATCCAGCACCACGGCCGAATGATAATCCCCGATTGGCGAAGTCACCCGCGCGGCATTCGGACCGATGTAGCAGGCATCGGGGTGGAAATCCCGATAATAGATATTGGGAATGGAAATCGTCTTTTCCGGGAAGAGCGATTTCACATGATCGGTGTTCAGCTCACCAAAATTGCGCAGCTCCTGCATCAGGATCAGATCAGCACGGGATAGCTTGTCCAGGATCACAGCGCGATTTGCGGGCTGGATGAGATGCACGCGGCCAGCCACCGCGTTGGCGCCCGGCACCATCAGCTTGATGGCATGGGCCAGCCCGACCGACTGGCAGTTGGCCAGAACGAATACGGTCGTCATGCCGGTGCCCCCAGCCGATGCGCCGCCAGTTCGACGATTTCCGGCGGCGAATTGATGATCAACGCACTCCGGTCCGCCGCAGTATAAGAAGCATAGCTCGCAGCGATGAACTCCGGCAGGGTGAAATATCTCATGCCGCTGGCTTTGAACCGCATTTTCTCGTTCGGCGTGTCGCAGCTGCGACCAGTGCCATAGATTGGCCAGATCGAACCTTCCAGCAGCCGGTCTGGCACGCAATCCAACGTCACATCCGCAGGCTCTGGCCGCCCCAGCCGCTCAAGCGCCTGCTTCGCCAGATCATAGAGGATATAAAGCTTGGGGTGATTGCTGACATAAAGATTTGGCGGTGCCTCCGGATCCTCGAAGAAGCGGCTGGCCTTGATATCCAGTCCAGCCTCGCGCAGCCGCAGCGTCTCAAGGCTGACCTTCCAGGCGTCCGGATAGCCCAGCTCAGCATAGGTCTCGGGGTTGAACCGGGCCAGGCATTCCGCCTGGCTCAGCCCGCGCAAATAGCTTTCAAGGATGATATAGCTGTTGTTGTTGGCCAAAGGCGTGCGGACACGCGATCCGCCAGGGCCAATGAAACAGATGTCAGGCGTATAGCCACGGAAATAGACATTGGGGAAAGTGTAGAGGGGCTTGCCCAGTGTCAGAAGATTGTCCGTGTTCAGAGATCCAAAGGATTTCACGGGCTGTGACAGGATGATGTCGTATTTCCGGGTATGCTCAAAAGCTTGATCCCGGTTCTGCTGACGGATGACATGCACCATGAAAGGCACCGCCCGCACGCCCGGGTCCAGCAGGTTCAGGCAGTCCGCAATGCCCGCACTCTGACAGTTACCCACAACGGCAATCTTCAGCTGTCTCATCTCGTCTCCTCCCGTGACATCCGCAGCCAGCTCAGAGCTGGCCAGGCACCTGACGCAGAGCCACTTCCTCGCCGTTCCAGGAATAGCCATAGGCGCGCAGGACTTCCGAGGTCAGACTATAGACCTGCGATGCCACTTCGGGGGCCAGCGACTTGTACTTGTCTGTCGAACCCGTGTGGATCGGTTGCCACAGCTTGATGTTGCCGTGCCCGACTTCGCCCTCCTTGTAATCCAGATGCGATTCCAGAACACGCTGGCTCCAGTCCAGCCCCAGATGAGCGACGATCTTGCGCAGTGTCTGCTCCGGATCGGTCACAAAATCCTCGTAGCGCACGAAAGGCAGGCCTGACCGGCGGTCGTGCATCATCTTGCGGGTATAGAGCGCCAGCCAGCTGGTCAGATTGTCGGTCTTTTCGACAAAGGGCTTCATGTGCCGGTCGATCGTCTGGCACCAGCGCAGCTGTTGGGCGCGCTGATGTGCTTCGGACTGCGGATTGGCGGTATGGCGATAGGCACTGACCACAACCGAAAAGGGATTGCGGATCAGGATGAAACCACGGCGCTCCCCACGATGCGACCAGACGGCGTTCTTCAGCAGCAGAACGGCTTTCGGGCTCAGCTGCCGATGTGCCAGAATTGGGTCATCAGCGGCAATCGTGTCAGGTCCGTTGAAGCGCAGCTTTTTGAACAGTTCCAGATCTTCGGGAAGATCAGGCTCACGGATCTGGTGCACAACCTCGATATCAGGATGCGCCTGCAGGCAACGCTGCATGAGCGTCTCGCCGGAACGGGAAAAGCTCGACATCTGAAAAACAGGATGCGATGTCATGAAGTATCCTCTGGTAAGCTCTTCCGCGCCATTTCCGCAACGAAGAACATTTCAGTCAAGGGCGCCGCCATCCGCGACAGGGCGCCCGTTCAAGGCCCGGCGTTACCCCAGCTGCTTCGGCACGATTTCCAGCCGCAGCAGGCAGACGCCCAGCTGGCGGGTATCGGCGCTGCCGAATTCTTCCTTGGGCGAGGTGGTGCCGGCCAGCTTGAACTCCAGCATGAAGAAGGGCGAACGGTCCTCGCCCAGATCCAGATCGAAGCCCACGGTCGCAAAGGCGGCGTCATGGTCGTCGAAGGTCAGGCTGTAATCCATGGCCCGGCCATTGATGCTGACCAGCCCGCTTTCCGGCATGACAGAGCGGTTGAGCATCTTGATGCGGGCTTCCATGCGCACGGGGCCTTCGAACAGCCGCGGCACCATCAGACCCGAAGCCAGGCCCGGCCCGCTCCAGCGCCAGTAGTTTCCGCCACCCTCTTCCGTCGCATACCAGCCAAAGCCCATGATGCTGCTGTCCAGCGGCAGGTTGTAGCGGCTGAAGTTGCGCGGATGGGCGGTTGTCGCCGTTTCCCCCAGCGCATCGTAATAAGCCTGCAGCGGATCCCGGTATTCCCAGTCGCGCGTCAGCACCAGCTTGTCGCGGCCCAGAACGGCCGCCTTCAGCGCGAAGATATCCGCCTGGGCGCGGGCCAGCTGCTTGACCAGCAGCTTCATCACGGTGTGCTGGGCTTCCGGGCCGGCCTGGGCGGCCCCCAGGAAGGAGCCAAGCAGTTCCTCATAGCGCCGGGCCAGATTTTCCATGAGATATTCCCCCTCCGTCGCCGGGCGTTGCAGATCAATCCAGGCATCGGCCATCTCGGCCAGTGTCCCGCTCAGCCGGACATCCGCGGCCACCTGTTCCAGAGCCTCTGCCGCGGCAGAATCGTCATGAACAGGCTCTTCGGCGCCGGCATCCTGCACCGGCTCTGCGGTCTGTTCTTCCGACGGCGCTGCTGCTTCAAGCACCTGATCCTCGGTCTCATCAGCCATGGTCGGCATTCTCCTACTTCAGCAGTGCGGATGTGACATCCGTATCGATCTGATTGAAATTCCAGAAGCTGCGCATCGAGATACGCAGGCGGTTGGGCTTGGGCGGCACCCGGACGCCGTCGCGCGGCGTCACGGCCACGACCGGCTCCAGCATCTCGCGCCAGAAATCCGGGGCCAGATACGCGTCCAGGATCCCCACATAGCCATCCGCCGGGTCTTCGGCGGTCTTGCGGCTGGGCAGCGGGTCGCGCAGCAGAAAACGGGTCGGCACCCCGAAATACGGCGCCTCCACCCCGACCGAAGAGCTGAGCGTACCCAGAAGGGTGATTTCAGGCACCGACAGATAGCCATAGACGTTGTCGGACACCATCCGCATGTTCGGCACGCAGGCCTGGATCAGCGCGGTGGCCGGGTTCGGCGCCAGCGGATGTTCCTTGACCAGAAGCTCGCTGTGGTTGCGGGCGATCGCGATGATCGGTTCCAGAAACCGCTCGGCCGAGATGAAGCGGCCATTCTCGATCTGCGACTGGTCATACCATGTCTGCATCACGAACAGCGCGCTGTCAGGCTTGATCGGCTGCGTCATGATGCGCGCGGCGCTGGCCTTCTGGATGCCCGCCATGGTGCGGATATAGTTTTCGTCGATCCGGTGGCCGAACAGCCGGTTGCAGATTTCCGGCACGTTGGAGCGCCAGCCCAGGAAGATATCATCCAGAAAGCGCACCGGATGCACGGTTGCCGCGATGAACGGGATTCCCCGGCGCTGAAAGAACAGCTCCAGATAGGGGGGCATCTCGAAGCCGATCACCAGGCTGTCTGCAAAGAAGTGATCCAGCAGCGCCTCGAAGCGGCGGGGCAGCTGTGCGATGCCGTGCACTTCGGCCCAGGCGCGGATATCGGGGATCAGACCGAAATCCGCATAGATGGCCCGCACATCGGCGGCGGTGATCCGCCCATCCCGGATGCCATCCACGCCCCAGGATACCACGGATTGCGGCAGGCCGGTGGCCATGCTGATCTGCGTTGCCAGCAGGTTCTGCAGCCAGCGGATGTTGTTGTGCTGGGTCGGGCGGTCGCCTGCCACATTGGGGCGCAGGAAATCGCCCGTGAAGACGATCCGCTTGATGGTCGGAGGGCTCATGATCGGGCCAGCCTTTGTCTGCATCTGGTTAACCGGAGAAATATCCATGACGGCATCTCGCATCAGGGATCACGCCGGAACCTTCGACAGCTGTGCGAAACAGCTGTCGAAGTATTGGGAAAAGTGGCGATAGGCCGTGCGGTCAGTAAATTCGCTGTCGATGAAATGCGGTGCCAGCGTGGCCACCAGCCGCCGTTCCGCCGGATGCCGCGCCAGATGGCGGATCGCCCCCGCGAACTGCAGCCGGCTGTTGGCGACGAACAGGCCGCGGCCCATGGCGCCTTCCAGCCCCGCCGCGCCTTCGACGGTGGTGATGCAGGGCAGGCCCGCCGCAAGCGAGTCGATGCATTTGATCTTCAGACCGCCGCCGACAAAAACCGGGTTGATCGAGATATCCGCCGCATCAAGGTATTTCTGCAGGTCATCCTGCTGGCCGTGGCGGATCACGCCGGGCGGCGGATCGCGGAAGGCGTCGCAGACATTGCCCACCACATCGAGGGTGAACCCCTCGGGCTGCAGCAGCGGCCAGACCTGATCGAAGAACCAGCGCAGCCCTTCGACATTGGGCGCGGTATTCGCCCCCACGAAGACCAGCCGCTTGCCATCGCCCCGGCACTCGTGCCGGTACACCTGCCGCACCGAATGCGGCACATAGACCACGTTCGACAGGCCGATCATGTCATCCAGATGCGCCACATCGGCGCGGCTGATGGCCAGAACCCGGTCAAACCGGCTGAGCAGCACCTTTTCCGTGGCCGCCGTCATTTCGATACTGGCCTTCAGCCCGGCCCGGCGCAGGCTGATCGTGCGGGCGGACATGACATCATGCATGTCCAGCACCACCGGCAGCCCCTTCGGGCAGCCATCCAGCATATAGGCCAGGCGGATATATTCGAAGATCACCATGTCGACGGGATTGCTTTGCAGGAAAGCCATCAGCGACGAGACGAAGTCATCCGGCGCGCGTCCCTTGAAGAAATCGATCTGGCCGATATCGCGTTTGAAATTCAGGCGACGGCCGGAATAATCCTTGTAGCTGACCATGCGCACATTGCGCAGGCCGATTGCCGTCAGGCCTTCCTGCGCATCGGCCGGAATGGATTTCAGGAAGAAGACACAGACATCGTGGTTCTGCGACAGATGCCGCACCAGGCCCTGGATTCGCATATGGCTGCCAAAATTATTCAGCCAGAAAGCGATATCGGTCACAAGAACGACTGTTTTCATCAACGGGCTTCCGCAGTGATCGAATGGAAAGACAAAAGGCGCAAAACTGGCACGTCACATTTCCCGACAGGGAAAGGCGCCCGGCGTGCGGGCGCCGGGCCGATCAGCCCTTGGCCCCCTGGCCGCGGGCATAAATGTCTTCATAGCGGATGATGTCATCCTCGCCCAGATAGCTGCCGGTCTGCACTTCGATCAGCACCATCGGCACCTTGCCCGGGTTTTCCATCCGATGGACGGCGCCCAGCGGGATGTAGACCGACTGGTTCTCGCTCACCAGTTTCACCATGTCATCCACGGTGACGCGGGCCGTGCCCTCGACCACGATCCAGTGTTCGGACCGGTGGTGGTGGCTTTGCAGGCTGAGCGCGGCACCCGGATGCACCACGATCCGCTTCACCTGGAAGCGGCCGCCGACGATCAGGCTTTCGTACCAGCCCCAGGGGCGATAGTCGCGCGGCAGGGTCTGCGCCTGCGACGCGCCCTTGGCCTTCAGCACCTCGACCGCCTTCTTCACATCCTGCGCCCGGTCCATCGAGGCCACCAGCACCGCATCGGGCATGGCGATGGCGATGATGTTGTCGAGCCCGATCCCCACCAGTTCCTGCGCCGGATTTTCCGACCGCAGCAGGCTGTTGGTGCAGCCGATCGACGTGGCATGATCGGATACCGCAACCCCGGACATATCCTGCGGCATGGCGCGCCAGACGGCATCCCAGCCGCCCAGATCCGACCATTCACCGGTAAAGGGCACGACCGACAGGTTGTCGGCCTTTTCCATCACGGCATAATCGATCGAAATGTCGCGCACATCCTGCCAGGGCTCGGCCGCAAGCCGCAGAAAGCCCAGATCGGTGCGGCCCTGGGCCACGGCTGCCGCAACCGGCGCCATCAGATCCGGCGCATGGCTGCGGAAGGCCGCCAGCAGATCCCCGACGCGGAACAGGAAGATGCCCGCATTCCACAGGTAATTGCCGGCCGCCAGCATCCCGGCGGCCTTTTCGGCATCCGGCTTTTCGACGAAACAGGCCAGCGGCAGCGGCGCGCCGGTGGCATCGGGCTGGCCTGCCAGCTCCAGATAGCCATAGCCGGTTTCCGGCCGGTCCGGCGTGATGCCGAAGGTTACCAGACGCCCATCCGCCAGAAGCGGCAGACCACGGGCCACCGCATCCTTGAACACGGCATGATCGGGGATGACATGATCCGACGGCGCCACCAGCATGATGGCCTCGGGGTCGTGTTCGGCCAGCCAGGTGGCCACGGCCAGGATCGCAGCCGCCGTATTGCGGCCTTCGGGTTCGATCAGGACGGGGCCGGGGTCGATGCCGATCTCGGACAGCTGTTCCGTCACGATGAAGCGGAAATCACCATTGGTCACCACCACGGGGGCGGCAAATTCGAAATCGCCATGGCGCCCCGACAGCCGTTCGGCCGAGGCCTGGAACAGCGTCTGGGTGCTTGCCAGCCGGGAAAACTGCTTGGGATAGGATTTGCGCGACAAAGGCCAGAGTCTGGTGCCTGAGCCACCGCAAAGAAGGACGGGTGTAACTTTCAAAGGATGTGGTCCTGATCGTGCTTGAAACTTCGTGGACACAGCGTGCCGCCAACGCCGCGACTAATACATACCCCCGGTAACGGTTCAACAACGAAAACATGCAGCCAAAACGGTTCGGTTCCCGATCAGCTGCAATCCGCCTCAATAATCAGCGTGAACGCCGCAGAGTCGCTCGACTTATATGCAGTTGCCACGATTATTCGCACAAACTCATCCCTGTCTGCCTCGGGAAGCAGCGGATGTTCTGCCTGACGCAGCAGGGTGAAACCGGCCTCGGCCAGCAGGGCCGCCGTGGTCCGCGCCAGGCCTGCCCCCGTATCCAGCCGCTGGGCCAGCGAGGTGGGCACCCCCGGTGCAGGCGCCGGATCGGTTTCGGTGGACACCAGCGCGAGGGACAGCAGATCGCCCGTTTCCATCTGCGCCAGCGCATCGCGCAACAGGCCGATGATGCCCCCCACCGCCATGGATTCAACCGTCAGTGCGGCAAACAGCTGGCGCGCGCCGGCCGTTTCTGCGGGCATCGCGGCCAGTGCCGACAGATCATAGGCCCCCGGCAGCACCTGCGGCCGGGCGGGCAGGCCCGCAAGGCTGGCCCGCTCGGCCTGCAGAACCGCCAGAACCTGCTGCGGCAGATCGCGTCCGGCCACCTGCCCCGGCAGGGGGGCCGGCGGCTGCGACAGCAGCAGCACCGGCGCGGGCCGCAGGGCGGCGGGGGCAGGCCCGGCATAGGCCGCCTCGATCACCTCGCGGTAGCGGGCCACCACCCGGTCCAGCCCCATTTCCTGTTCGGCATAGGCGCGGGCGGCAGCCGATTTGGCGGCCCGCCCCAGATTGTCCATCAGGGCGATCCGCATCACGAATTTCAGCGCATCCAGCACATCGGCACCGGGCGGCACCCGGTAGGTGACGGTTTCGGGCAGTTCGGCATACCAGCCGTGATCGGTGACGACACAGGGCAGGCCATGGGCCAGTGCCCGGCAGACCGTGCCCGAGGTTTCACCCGAGGTGGGATAGCGCAGGTTCACCAGCACATCGCCCGCCGCCAGCACCCCGTCGAAATCGGCCTCGTCGAGATAATCGAGGAAGATCACCCGATGTTCCAGGCCCAGCTTGCGGCAGGTCTCCAGCACCGCGGGATCGCGGTTCTCGCCCCCGATGACATAGCGCCAGTCGCCCATTTCGGCGGGCAGTTCGGCCATGGCCTGCAGCGCCGTCGCAATCTGCTTGTTGGGGATCACGAAGCCCAGGCTCACGAAGACCGTGGTCTGATCGGTCACCCCGAAGCTCTGCCGCCAGCGGCGGCGGGTGCGGGCATGGCGGTCGGCCGGCGGGATTTCGGCGAAATGCGGAATGACGGTCACCGGCGCAGTCACCCCGGCCACCTGCGCCAGCACATGGCCGTAATGCGAATGGGTGATCATCGCCCGCGCGGTATGGCGGAAGAAGGGCAGGCAGTTCAGCTCGCTGTAGATGGATTGCAGCGGGCGGCCGCGCAGCAGCTTGGCCTCGGCCAGTTCGGCGGCCTGGCCGCCATGCAGCAGCCGCACCATATCGACCAGATACCGCCCGTCGCCCAGCGATTGCTGCGCCCAGCGACCCATCATGTAATGCAGCGTCAGATCATGCAGCACCACCACGCCCGGTTCGCGCGACAGCACGTCGAGGATCGGCACGTGATCGTCATTATTGCCGATATGCGACAGGTGCCGTTCCCCCGCCAGCCGGTCGGCGATGCGGTGATACTCCTCGAAGGAGATCACCCGCGCGATATCGTGGAAGAACGGGTCCACCGCCTCGGGGGCGGCCACCACGCAGATCAATTCGTAATGCGGGGCCAGCCGTTCCAGAATGGCGGCGGCATAATCGGCAATGCCGTTGCGCTGCGGCGGCAGCGGACAGATATGCACCAGCGGGGGGCGGGTTTGCGGCATCATGCGCGAAGGGCTCCGGTACGGCTGCGGTCGGCACGATAGCCCGCGCGCTGGCGGCAGACCGTGTCCAGCAGCGCGTCGAAACTGCCGACATGCTTGCGGCGGTAATCAAGATAGGTGTTGCGCGCCCAGGCCGTGGCCGCCTGCAGATCGGGGGCCGCCGCCAGCGCCTGCGACATTTCCTGGGTCATGCTGGCGACATCGGGCATCACATAGGGCGCGGCCACGCCCGAAATGCCCAGCATCCCCGAAGCGGTGGCAAACAGCGGCCGCCCGTAGGACAGGGCCTCCACCGATTTGATCTTCAGCCCCGAGCCGCCGATGTTCGGGTTCACCGAAAAATCGACGCCTTCATAGAAGCCCGTCACATCCGGCACGAAGCCATGCTTGATGACGAAAGGATAGCTGCCGCGGATCTCGCGGCAGATCGGGCCTGCCACATGCAGCTCCACCTGCGCCGACAGGAACGGATCTACCGCCCAATGCCGGATCAGCGCCGCGATCGAGGCCTGGTTGGACGGGTTGCCGCTGGCCAGATAGCCCGCGCGCAGCTTGCCTTCGCGCCGGGTGCGGGCCGGCAGGAAGGCCGCCGGGGTGACATGGCCGATGGTGGTGACGGCGCGGGCCGTCAGGCTTTCGAACCAGGCCTGTTCCTCTTCCTGGATGGCGATCACCACATCCGCCCGGTCGAGGCACAAAGCCTCGCCTTCGGGGCGGGTGAAATACCACACCGGGGTGGTACCCGCCTCGTACAGCCGCTTGTGCCGGTCGCCAAAGGCGTCATGCGTGTCGATCACCCGCACCACATCGGGCGGCAGGGCCTCGAAGGCGCGGCTGTACCAGGCATAGTTCACCAGACACAGATCGTAAGACCAGACCCGGCTCAGATCGCGGATTTCGGCATCCAGCGCCGGATCATACCAGTCATCCGGCCCCCAGGCCTCGGCATGGCGCTGCTGGCGCTGGTGGCGATAGGGCACGCAGCGCAGCAGATCCCATTGCTGCTGCATCACCGTGCGTTCCTCGGCGCTTGGCCCGCCCTCCAGCTCGGACAGCAGAAAATGCACGGCATAGCCGCGCGCCTTCAGCATGGCCCCCATGGCCATGATCCGGGCCCGGTTGCCCTGATCCAGCGGCCAGGACCGGACGGGCGAAACGATCAGCGCAAGCGGCATTGCGGAAGCCTGTCAGGATAAAGGGTCAGGAGCCCGCCCCCCCGGCCACATCGCCGAGGGATACGAACATGATACCAACGGCATGATCGCCGCGCCCGTTGGACCGGGCGCTGTCGGGCACGGCATTGGGCAGGCGCAGTTCCAGGATGTTGCGATCCCGGCGCAGCAGATCTGCGGGCACATCGGCGGTGATGTTCCAGCTTTCCGACGCCTTGTTCACATAGGGCAGGATCTTCAGCGCCGTGCCGTTCAGCAGCACCTTCGCCCCGTCCAGCGCGCCATCGTGATGCCGACGGATCCCCTGGATGCGCAGCTTCGGCGCCGTGGCGCGCAGGGCAGGCAGCAGGACACCACTGATCGGCGCCACAAAGCGATAGGCCTTGCCGGTCGAGGTTGTTTCCGTGCGATGCACGCCATAGCCGGAAACCGGCCCGTCGAAGGGCAGGGTCATGGCGGCGGCAATGGTTTCCACCTCTTCGCGTTCCGGCAGGCTCAGCAGCTTGCGCATGGCGGCGATTTCGCGTTCGAAATTGGAGCGCTGGTTCTGCGTCACCACGTCGATATGGCGGTAGAGTTCGGTCGCCAGCCCGTTGAAGGCATCGGCATAGCGTTCGCGCAGCTGGCGTTCCACATCGGCCAGCCGCTCGATCACATCGCGCAGCACCGGCTGCGGATCGGCGCGCATGTCCAGCCGCATGTGCAGCGGATGCGCGGTCAGCGGCAGGCCCGATCCGCGGTGGATGACCGACAGCCGGTGTTCGGTGCCATCCAGCAGCCGGTCCGGCACTTCGAGCGCATAGATCGCAGAGCCATCGGCCATGGCATTTTCGAATTCGCTGATGGCAACCAGATCGCCCCAGTCGCGCAGTTCGAACACATGATCGGCCGCCGCCCGCCCGGCCCCCGTCGCCCGCACCAGAATGCGGTTGTAGGACACCTTCTCGATCCGGGCAGAAAAGGCCATGACCCCGCGCCAGAGATCCTCGAACCCCTTCAGCTCCACGCCGCTGTCAAAGATCGTATCGGTTTCCGCCACCCGCGCCGCCAGGGTGCAGGGCAGCGTCACCTGCGGAAACTTGCCCAGCGGCACCGAAAACGGCAGCACGCCATCTTGGCCTGCGGCCATGCGCACCTTGGCCGAAGCCGCCAGGATGCCATGGGCGAAGACCTCGATCGTCAGTTCCGACAGGGCCGAAAGCGCCGGGTCCAGGGTGATTTCACCCGACAGGATGCCCCGTTCCAGACCTGTCAGCCGGCCCGCGGATTTGCGCTGCAATGCGTCGTCCAAGGTAGATACCTTTCTTCTTGATGCGGGGGCGATCAGATCCCGGCCACGCCGGGGCCCGCGCCAAAGGCGTCCAGCAGCTGGAACTCCACCGCCTTGACCAGCAGGTTGATGCCGCGGCCCGTCTGGCGGGCCGTGATGACGAAGGGCTGGCAGGGATCGCTGACCGTCACCGCCCCCAGAGAGTGGAACTGCCACAGATCCGGCTCCCAGCCCATGGGAATCCGGTCCGGCCCGACCTGCATCTGCAGGCCCTCCAGTGCGGCTTCATCCGGGGCCGCCTCCATCACAAGCCCGATGCGATAGCGGCCCGGGGCGGGGGCCAGCATCAGAAACCGCGCCAGCGGCTGCCAGCGCGTCTGCAACAGTGGCACATGGCTGTCCAGCACCAGCCGCGCGCCTTCGGCAAACAGCTGCGTGCCGGCCGGGCGCAGGGTCTTTTCCGGCACGGGCGCCGGCAGGATTTCAAGCCCCGGCGCGATGCGTTCGACCAGCGCGCGCGCAGGCCCGGCCCCCCGCGCCACCACCAGCGGCGGCAGCGGTTCGGCCAGCAGGCGCAGGCCCGGCCGGTCCGATCCGGCCACGGCATCCAGCCCCGCCACATCCCAGCCCGCCAGCGGCACCAGCAGCAGCGCCCGGGGCTCTGCCCCGCCAAGTTTCGCAACCGGCCGCAGCCCCTGCCCCGGCACCAGCGCCCAAAGCCCGAAGCTGGCAGCCATCGGCCCGGTCAGCGCCGCCTGCAGATCCGCGCTCAGCGCCTGGCCGGTGCCCGGCGCCAGATCCCACCAGACCATGACCGGCCCCTCGGCCAGAACCGGCAGCGCCGCCTGCAACAGCCCGGCATGGCCCGCCTCGGCCCCGAAGACCGCCAGCGCCGGGCGGCGCAGATGGCCCAGTGCGGCGGCCAGCGTGGTGCAGCGCACCCGCAGGGCCGCCCCCGCCACCTGGCGGCCGGCAAAGGCCCGCTGTTCCCCCACCAGCAGATCGCGGTTCCGGGTGGACAGAACCACTGTCGCCGCCGGGCCGGTGCCCAATGTGGCGGCATATCCGGGATAAGTGGTGAAGACCGCATCCGACAGCGCCTCGACCAGACCCAGATCGGGGCGGGCCGCCTGAAAGGCGCAAAGCGTGGGGCTGCCCGGCAGGCCGATGCCCAGAAGCGTGCCATTGCGCGGCAGTTCGCGGGCCAGAGCGGCAATCAGCGCCAGACGCAGCCGGGAGAAATCGCCCCTGCGGTCGGCGCCCGGCCCATAGGCCTCTGCCCCCGGAGGGGCACCGGGATCAGAGGCGCCCCGCCCCGCCGGATTGCGCAGTTTGTCGGTAAAAATCACGGCAGCCTGAAATTGCAGAAATGTCTGTTCATGCTTTCAGTCTTACGGTTTGCCACGGCAGTGTCAACGCGCATCGCTGCATTGCGGCACACCGGCCAGAGGCGGACCAGCGCCGCAGGCCGGGGCCGGGAAAGAGGGGGCGGATCACAGGATCACGTCGAAATCCGCCGCCGTCAGGGTCAGGCCCGGGGTCAGCTGGGCGAATTGCACCGCCTTGCCGACACCGCTGCCATCGGTGCCGAAATTATGGCCCTCGGTATAGAAACCGCCGAAGCCATCCGAGACCCGGATCTCGTAACTGCCGCCGGCGGAATGGAAGGTCAGGGAAATCAGGGGTGCGCTGCTGAGGTTCAAAGTGGTCATGGCCGCTCCGACAGATCTGGAAAGGGAAACTGAAAATCAGGTTCGAATCCCACCTCTGAAGAGGTGATCCCGATCAGAGTGCGCCAAGGATTTCTTCTGTCAACGCCCTTGGCGGGACCGGATGTTTCGCGCGCGAAACATCCGGAGAGAGGGCCTTACCAATCCTGGCGGCGCAGCCAGTCGGCCAGACGTGCAGCCAGGGCCGCATCCACCTGCGGGCCTTCCAGCAGCAGCCGCCCGGCATCGGCGCGCAGCCGCAGGCCAGGCGCCAGATCCGCCTGCAGCAGCGGTTCGGAAACCACGCGGGGCGGGGCCGGATCGGCGGGCGGCGGGGCGATGGCCTGCAGGATCAGCGCCTGTTCGGCGGCCGCATCGGCGGCATCGCCCGCCAGCAGCGCCGCATGCAGCCGCGGGCCCAGCCCGGCATCGGCCTCCAGCGCCTGGGCGATCTGCAGGCCCAGCCGCTCGCCAATCGCCTCAGGGAAGCGCAGGCTGCCATCCAGCGCCCGCACCACCGCCAGAAAGGACCCGATCTTCGAACGTTTCGCGCGCGAGGCGGCGGCGAACAGGCTGCGCAGTGCATCGCGATCGCGGTCGAACACGCCACTTTCAACCGCCTTCACCACGATGCGGGCGCGTTCATAGAACGACAGCCCCACCCGGATCTCGTTTTCTTCCACCATCGCCACATAGGCATCCGAGGCCTGTTCCGGCCGCCGCAGCAGCGCCAGCGCCTGGGCAAAGCGCGGATCGCCGGTTTCCGCCGCAAGCGTGCGCAGGGCACGCAGCCGCCGCCAGCCGGAAATCAGCCCGAACCGGTCGGGCGCCAGCTGCACCACCTCGATCGGGGTCTGCTGGCCACGGGCGCGCAGGCTTTCGACCAGCGCTGCCATTTCCTCGGGATCGACCACGACGCGGTCGCGCACCAGATAGCCCGCCTCGATCTGGTCCAGCGGCAGGGCGATCACCATGCGGCCACTGTCGCGCGCCTGCTGCAGCGTAGCGGCCATTTCCTCCAGCGCGGCGGTGGCGGCGGCGGCGCCCGCCATATCGGCAATCGGCGCCTGGCGGGTATAGGTATGCCCCCCGGCATAGCCCAGCGGATAGCTGGGGAAATGCGCCTTGGTTTCCAGCACCGGCATCGACAGATCCGGGGTCAGCGCCGCCTGGATCTCTGCGGCATCCGCCGGGGCAAGCGGCGGCACCGCCACCGGCTCTGCCGGATCGGCGATGGCATCAAGGGGGGAAAGGCGTTTCCGTCTGGCCATGGATCAGCTCCGCATCTGGGGGCGGCAGGATGGGGCGGCGGGGATGAAGAAATCCCCAGCCGGGCGGACGATGGCGGCGCGGCCAATGTTTCGCGCGCGAAACATTTCGGGCAGGCCAAGGTGGCGGCCGGTGCTGCCGATCATTCCGCCGCCTCCTGCCCCGCCGCGCGTTCGTCGCGCCGCCAGCTGCCCACCACCAGCGCCTTCACCGCCGCCCAGGTCTCGTCAAAGGTTTCGCGGCCGCGCGCATAGGTCTCGCGGTTGAAGTCGCGGTAATCGGCCTCATAGATGCCGCGCACCTGTTCGCCCGCCTGGCCGATCAGCGCGGTGAAATCCTGCCGGTGCGGCGAGAGGGTGCGCCCCATCCAGCCCTGCATCAGCGCCGCCAGCTCTGCCTGCTGCGCGCCATCGTAGCGGGTGATGATCGCACGGACCGCATCCCATTCGAAATTCAGCTCGGGCCGGCCCAGGGCGCGGGCCGCGACATTCTCGCCCTCTTCGATGGACCGGAAGGTGGAATGCAGCATGTCGAAGAACCGCCCGGTGCTGTCGAATTCCAGGAACGAGGCCCCCATCGGCACCAGCAGGATATCCGCCGCCGCCAGCCCGTTGATGGTCAGGTATCCGAGCGCCGGCGGCGTATCGAGGAAGATCAGGTCATAGCGATCCAGCACGCCATCGGCGGCCAATGTCTCGGTCAGCGCATCCCAGAGCTTCCAGCCCCGGCCCTGCATCCGCCAGACCGGGATCTGGAATTCCGCCCAGTACAGGTTCAGCTGCGCCCCGATCAGATCGATGTTCGGCCAGTGCGTCTTCTGGATCAGGCTGTCGGCCTTCACCCCCAGCGCCTCGGTCAGCGTCTCATCCAGCGGGATCGGCGGGTCACCACGATCCAGCCGGCGCTGATTGTCGATGCGCAGATGCTGGGCATAGTGCCGCGCCAGCAGCGGGAAGACGGTCTGCCATTCATCGGCCACCCGCCCCCCGAAGATCGAGGTCATCGAGCCCTGGCTGTCCAGGTCGATCACCAGCACGCGGTAGCCATCCAGCGCCGCCGACATGGCCAGATGCGCGCAGGTCGAGGTCTTGCCGACACCGCCCTTGAAATTGGCCACCGCCAGCATTTTCGCGGGCAGGTCTTTCGGGCGGTAGGGTTGATAGGGTTTGGCCTTCGAGCCTTCGGCGGCGAAATGCGCCCGCAGCCGCAGCACCTCGTCCAGGGTGAACCATTTGGCGCCACCCTCGGTTTCCGAGGCGCCCTGCGGCAGGTCGGGATGCTGGCGCAGCACCCGGCGGAAATGGGCCTGCCCCACCGGGATCAGATAGCGGGTGATCTCCCAGGTGGAGAACAGCCGCAGACGCCGGCTGCCCGCGGCATCCAGGCCCCGCCCCGCCAGATCATCGCGCCCGGTTTCACAGGCGCGCGCGATCTGGCCGAAGCCTTCGGTGGTGGCGGGCGCCCCCAGGGCGGTCAGTGCCGCATCGGGATCTATCCCGAAATAGGGGGGCAGGGGCTGTGCTGTATCAGGCTTCATCATTCGCCTCATGTGCCTTGTTTTGCAAAACATATCAGAAAACGCAGCATATGGAAGGAAAGACATCACATGGCCGAATCTCTGCGCCTGATTCTCTGCAGATTCACAGGCTTGCAAGGGGTTCCGCCTGGGGTTCGAGGGGGCGCAGCCCTGTCTGAGCCGCCTCTCTGGCAGCTTTCTGTCAGTTATGGAATGTTATCTTTTCTTGTTACAGAAGGAAAACGCAAAACTATCCACCTGTTTTTGCTTGCGGATTCCCTCCCTGCCCGGCACGAGGCGACTCTGATCCGACACTCGCCCGACTCTGATCCGCCGAAAGCCCGACTCTGATCCCCCGCTGGGGGTGCTGGACGGGGCCTGTGGATAACTCTAGGGTGGGTGTCACTGAAACCCCGATAGAAAACGGGGACGGCAAGAGGCGGCAGATGGCGGGACATATGATGGCGGGAGGCCCTCCCGCCGCTTTCAGGCGTGGTGCTGCGCGCACGGAACCGGCCGCGATCTGCGACCTGTTCATCTGTGACGTGCTGGAGGTCAGCCCGAAAGATGATCTGGGCACGATGGAACATCCGGTGTTTTCGCTGTCCACCAAGCCGGATCTGCGCATCCTGTCCTATGAGCATAACGGCGCCTCGGTGCAGGTGACGCCTTCGGTGAAGGGCCGCGCCACGATCTTCGACAAGGATATCCTGATCTATTGCATCAGCCAGCTGATGGCGGGGCTGAATGCCGGGCGCGAGGTCAGCCGCACCCTGCAGCTGAAGGCGCATGACCTGCTGGTGGCCACCGGCCGCGATACCGGCGGCGACAGCTATCTGCGGCTGCGCGAAGGGTTCGAGCGGTTGTCGGGCACCCGGATCACCACCAATATCGCCACCGGCGGCATCGAAACCACCAGCGGTTTCGGCCTGATCGACAGCTGGGAGATCCAGCGCAAGACCCGGGGCGGGCGGATGGTCTCGGTCGTGGTCACCCTGTCGGAATGGATCTTCCGCGCCGTGCTGGGCCGGGCGGTGCTGACGCTCAGCCGCGATTACTTCGGCCTGCGCAAACCGCTGGAGCGCCGGGTCTATGAACTGGCGCGCAAGCATTGTGGCCGGCAGCCCGAATGGCGGGCCAGCGTGGCCACATTGCACAAGAAATCCGGATCCACCGCGCCGATCCGGGTGTTTCGCGCCGCGCTGCGCAAGATGATCGACGAGGCGCAGCTGCCCGATTACCGGCTGTCCGAGGAGCCCGGTGATGTGATCCGCTTTGCCCGCATCGGCGCGGTGGAGGATGAGGTTCTGGCGGCGATGCTGCCGCATTTCGGCCCCGAGGTGCTGGATGCCGCCCGGGCGCTGCTGCCCGGTGCCGATGCCTATGCGCTGGAGGCCGAATGGCGCGCCTGGTGGGCCGATACCGGGCGGCCCCGGCTGGGGGCGCCGGATCGCGCCTTTCTGGGCTGGGTCAAGACCAAGGCGGGCGGGCGTTAACCGCAGGTTAACCATGTGTGAACCCGGGGTGCCCCGGGGCAGGGGTTTCGCAGCGATTTCGCGGCAGGGTCGCAGGCCGGAACGCCTGCCACCGCCTGATCCGAGGAACCGCGATGCCCGATATCTCCCCCCGCCTGGCCCTGCCCTATCTGCAGCCGTCCCAGGCGCAGAAACATGTCACCCATAACGAGGCTTTGCGCAGGCTGGATCTGCTGGTGCAGCTGGTGGTGGTGCAGTTCGGCGCCGAAGTGCCGCCTGCCAGCCCGGCGCCGGGCGCGGTCTGGGCGCTGGGGGCTGCCCCGCAGGGGGATTGGGCGGGGCAGGCCGGGCAGCTGGCCCTGTGGGAGGACACCGGCTGGAGCTTCGTGGCGCCGCAGGATGGCTGGCGCGCCTGGGGGCAGGCCGAGGCCGAATTGCGGGTCTGGCGCGCGGGCGGCTGGGCCCTGCCCGCCGCCGCGCCGCCACTGGCGCTGGACGGGCTGCAGGGGCTGGGCATCGGCACGCCGCATGATGTGGAAAACCGGCTGGCGGTGGCGTCCCCCGCCACGCTGTTCACCCATGATGGCGCCGGGCATCAGTTGAAGATCAACAAGGCCGGGCCGGGCGATACCGCGAGCCTCCTGTTCCAGCAGGGCTGGTCGGGCCGGGCCGAGATCGGGCTGATGGGCGATGCGGGCCTGGCGCTGAAGGTCAGCGCCGATGGCGCCGCCTGGACCGAGGCGCTGCGCGCCGATCCGGCGACAGGCCGGGTGCAGCTGCCGCAGGGCGGGCAGGTGGCGCCGGGCAGTGCGGGCGCGCCGGGCCTGGGGTTTCTGGGCGATGCCGATACCGGCCTGTTCCGCCCCGGGCCGGATCAGCTGGGTTTCGCTGCGGGCGGGGTGCCGCGGGCGGTGCTGTCGGCGGCGGGGTTGCAGCTGGATGTGCCCTTGACCGGCACGGCGGTCAGCGAAAGCGCGCTGGATACCACGGCGGGGCGGCTGGCCCGGGTGGGCTATGCCGGTCTCGGGCTGACCGGCAATGGCATCGGGGCGCCGGGCAATGATGCCAACCTTTGCCTCTCCACCGCCTTCAACTACCGCTTCAGCACCAGCGGGATCAATTGCCCGATCTCCAACCCCTATGGCGGGTCTTTGCATGTGTTCCGCGGGGTTGGCGGCGATGCGGCCTCGTACCGGCTGCAGCAGATGTTCCTCTCGGCGGCCAATGTCATGTATCACCGCGCCTCGGGCGACAGCGGCGTGACCTGGTCCAGCTGGCGCCGCCTGCTGCATAACGAGATCATTCTGGGCACGGTCGCGCAGAGTGGCGGGGCGCCCACCGGCGCCATCCTCGAACGCGGCAGCAATGCCAATGGCGACTATCTGCGCCTGGCCGATGGCACCCAGATCTGCACCCGCAGCGCGGTGCCGCTGACCTATCGTTCCGCCAACCATATCGGCGCCGACTGGACATTTCCGGCCAGTTTCGCCGCCTCGCCCTTCGGGGTGGTCACCGGCCCCGGCCTGACCGGCGATTATACCGATGTCGATCCGGCGGCGCTGGGGGTCAGCCTCTGGGCCTATTCGGGCGCATCGGTCGTGGCGGGCTTTCGCCGGTCTTTCGGGGCGCCGGGTTTCGCGGCGACCGCCCAGGTCAACAACTGCCGTCTGCTGGCCATCGGCCGCTGGTTCTGAGGAGACCCCATGTTCATCACCCTGACCCCCATGCGCCGCGACGAGGCGCTGACCCTGCACCGCGCAGGCGATGTGCTGGTGATCAACGGCACGGAATATGATTTCACCCCGCTGCCCGAAGGCGCCCTGCTGCCCCGCGCGGCGGTGGATTGCGACTGGCTGGCCTCCGATGTCACCCGCACGGGCGGCCAGATCCGGCTGACGCTGATCCTGCCGCATGGCACGGATGCCCCCGCCGCCCGCCGCGCACCGGCGCCGCTGAACCTGACGGCGGATGGCCCGGTGGCCCTGCCTCCCGAGATGGAAACTGCCGCAGAGGAGACCCCTGCATGATCGACTGGAGCCTGCTTCACCCGGCAGAGGCCCGCGCGGCCGCCGCCACGGCTGCCCTGCGCGACCGGATCAAGGCCCGGCGCGATGTGGCGATCACCGGGGGTCTTCGTCTGGAGGGGATGGCCATCGCCACCGATGATGTTTCGCAGCAACGCCTGACCGCCGCTGCGCTGGCGGCGCTGCTGGACCCGGATCTGGTGCTGCAATGGAAGCTGCCCGATGGCCGGTTCATCCCGCTGCAGGCGGCGCAGGTGATCGCCATCGCCCAGGCGGTGCGCGCCCATGTGCAGGCCTGTTTCGACCACGAGGCGCAGCTGCTGGCGGCGCTGGCGGCGGGCGGGCCAGCCGATCCGCAGATCGGCTGGCCCGGCGCGTCAGTCGCGGATCAGGGCTGACAGATAGGCGCCATAGGCGTTCTTGCCGAACAGCTTTGCCCGGGCCGCCATCTGGTCGCGGCTGATCCAGCCCTTGGCATAGGCGATTTCTTCCGGGCTGCCGACCTGCTGGCCCTGGCGTTCGGTCAGGGTGCGCACGAAATTGCCGGCATCCAGCAGACTGCCATGGGTGCCGGTATCCAGCCAGGCAAAGCCGCGGCCCATCTGTTCGACCGACAGCAGGCCTTCGGCCAGATACATCTCCAGCAGGGTCACGATCTCCAGCTCGCCGCGCGGCGAGGGCTGCACGGCCTTCGCCCGCTCCGGCGCGCTGCCATCGAGGAAGTACAGCCCGGTCACCGCATAGGGCGAGGGCGGCACTTCAGGCTTTTCGATGATCTGGCTGACCTGGCCCGCCGCATCGAAAGCCACCACGCCATAGCGTTCGGGATCGGCCACACGATAGCCGAAGACAGTGCCCCCCGTTTCGCGCGCATCGGCGCTGGCCAGCAGTTCCGGCAGGCCATGGCCGAAGAAGATATTGTCGCCCAGCACCAGCGCCGAAGGCGCGCCCGCCAGAAAATCTTCGGCCAGCAGATAGGCCTGGGCCAGACCATCGGGCGAGGGCTGGGTGATATAGGTGAGCGCCAGCCCCCATTGGCTGCCATCGCCCAGGGTGCGCTGGAACTGATCCTGATCCTGCGGTGTGGTGATGACCGCGATCTCGCGGATGCCCGCCAGCATCAGCACGCTGAGCGGGTAATAGATCATCGGCTTGTCATAGACCGGCAGCAGCTGCT
>Ga0209318_1000288_pt1 | contig 51626 bp, 74 predicted proteins | sample RifGroE1_FD_183999 | JGI IMG/M metagenome (GOLD analysis project Ga0209318, IMG submission 183999) | Groundwater microbial communities from Rifle, Colorado, USA - Groundwater E1 (SPAdes) (version 2) | ecosystem: Environmental > Aquatic > Deep subsurface > Groundwater | place: Rifle, Colorado... | reverse complement strand
CGATGAGAGTCTGTTCGATGCCTACACCATGATTTATGCCGACACTGACAACACCCCTGCTGCTTTGTCCATCACAGCAAACACGATCCCTGGTCGTCTTGCTGCTGGAATTGTGGCTCTGCCGATTGATGCAACGGGGGATTGTGCCTCTGGATCGGCTTGTTTTGGCGGGCATGAGCACAGTACTTACCAAGCTGCTGACGCAGATCTCATCACCTACGCAGGCATCACCCCGAGCGCCAATGTCCAGACTCTTATTAGCGCAGCAAATTATGCAGCTATGACCGGGTTGCCTTATTACCCGACAAGTGGAGGAGCACAGACCATCACCGACAACTCAGTGGTAACAGTCGATGATGCCGATGCTGCTTCCGGGCAGATGGCACGATTTACAGCGAATGGTGTCGAGGGAGTGTCATCTATCACAAATATTGCCATTCTTCTCGGGGTTCCCGCTGACCCAACAGTTGATTTAACCTTCGGGCGTGACGCCGCCTACAATTTGACACTGGGCCAGAGCGGGACAACCACACACACGTTTTTCAAAGGCGACGATACCGCCACGAACGGGGACACTACAAAAGCTTGGTCAGCCGATAAGACCTATGACCAGTTGGCCTTAAAAGAGAACACTGTCGCTGCTGGCTCGTTGGCTGATAACTCTGTATATTCTACAGATATCAATACCATTGTTGATACAATTTCGTGGAATGCTGGCGGAACAAATTCAGATGGAACACAATGCGCCGCTGCCGCAAAGATAACAATCAATAGCGGCCCGCAGGTTGAAACGACAATATGCGCGGACAATGACGCTTCTACCATCTACGGACATGTGAAAATGCCGGATAGCTGGAATGGTGGAACTGTAACCATGGCCAGTGAGTATATTCAAACTGCTGCTGACACTGGGGTTCTGAACGGGGACATGGCTTGCCAGTGCCGGGGCGCTGGTGAAACTGTCAACAACACCTGGGGCACTGAGATTGCCATTGACGATGCAGCAGTAACCGGGGGCAGTGCAAGCGATGTCACCACAAGCGCAGCAATCACCTGTGACGGGACTTGTGCCGCCGGTGATGTTCTCTACTGGCGTTATCAAATGGACGCCACAGGGACCACGACAGCGGTTGCGACATTGCATTTCTTGAGCTGGTCAATGGAGTACACCTCAAATGTGGGTGATTAATATGCGATATATTCTTGCACTGTCCTTATGGTTTACAGCATGCATTCCATGCCAGGCGTTTATGTTGATTGCCGGTAGGTCAGGCGGGGCGGATGCAGTTGCTCCTCACGTTACTACCGTTACAGTAAATGCTGATGCTCTGGTTATCAACTATGATGAGGCCGTCACGCAGGGGGCTGGCTATGCCGCCGCCGACATTGACGTTGACTGCTCCACCACCGGGGCGAATTTGGCAGTAACTTACGTTTCCGGGAATGGCACCTCTTCGCATTCTTACACTCTGGCCAGCCCGGCAGTTAACGGTGAAACATGTGATCTTGACTTCAACGGTGACGCCGATTCCTTAGAAGATGCTGCCGGCAATGATCTTGCTGCGATTGTCAGTGGGGCGATCGCGAACAATACTCCAGCTGCCGGCGACCCTGACCCAGATATTGAATATGAATTAGACGATAATGCCGCCAATACTACAGTGGAAGCTGCATTTGGAAGTTCTGGCACATACCGGGTCATTACAACTGCGACAAACACGGATACAACACATTCTGCTACTGCGATAAGTGGCACAGGATCATTCAAATTGCCGGACGGGGGCAATGTGTATTCCAATGTGGCGACGTTAGAAGATGATGGAGTTTTTACCATACAAGTGACGTTTATGGGAGATGGCGCAGGGTCACAGTCAGCTTATCCTCGACTGATCGATACTGCTGTATCAAATGGGATTACCCTATACAGATACGGAAGCGATACTACGCTGAGATTGTATCTAGGGGCAACATTCGTGGGGGATATAACCGTTGACGACATAGCTGATAGTCAGTGGCATCAACTAAGACTGATTTGTGATTCTGGTGCTGCCGGAGACGATGTTTCTTTGTACCAAAGAACATACACAGGGTCTTGGGGTGCGTGGACGCTTAAAGATTCCTTCGCTACATTTACAACACCAAGTGTCACATCAACAACATTTTATGGTGGTGCCGCCGGAACTAATAGCTGGGGATCATCAACTAATGATTATTATGGAGATGATGTAAAAGTATGGGGCGGCGCGGTTTATCCATGAAAATATTCACAATACTACCATTATTAATTACCCTGGTTCTTCCATCCACCGTGTCCGCCGATTGGCAAGAAACTTTAGATGCACAATTTGACATTGTCTCGACGTTTGATGAACTGCAAGATTGGTATGGATCGTCTATTGGTGGCACAATTACAAATCCTATATATATGCCAAAGAAATTAGATGGGTCGGCATCTGTGTGGAATACTTACGATCAATGGTATACTGGGGATAGCCAGCATATTGAAAATTGGATAGGTAGTCATGCTGTCACTGCCTGGTCTGGTGCTAAATCTGCCGCTATAAACTATTCATTTGCAGCAGGGTGTTATACTAACCCTGATGACGTTAAGGGATACGGCCCTGAGCGCCTAGGATTGTATTATGGAGATGGAACAAAAGAATCAGGAAATGACGAACAATACGTCTTTTTTATGATGAAGTTCGATCCAGGATTTTGGCCAAAACTTAACGAAACCGATTTTGCCTACACAGCCGTAATCAAATTTTTTGATATTGTCGGTGGTTTTATAGATCCCGATACCTGGGGATACTCATCGGACAACGCGGGCATTATGGCAGGGTATGGAACAAATTTCACGCTCTGGAACATCGGGGGTGGCGACGCCTCTCATTTGACAAAACTTGCCATGCAAGAGAACACCCACCATACAAGAGAGTATACCCCACCTTACTATTATTATGATTATTACGATATTCCTTACGGAGATCCAGAAGACAGGCACGGTCTACCATATTGGGGCACTATAGAATTGCAGGACGTTTATAATACTGAAGCGTGGTTTGGTATAGAGTATCGAATAAACATGGGCACACTTGACAATTATGACGGGGAAATAGAGATGTGGTTGTATAATCAATCTGGCGTTGCGATTGGTCACTATTTAGCACAAAATTTAGGGTTAAAGCGTGTGTTAGATACTAAATACAATAAAGTCGTTTTTGGTGGTAATTATCAATGTACGTCGGTAGAAAATGGGAACCCTACAACCACAACCTGGTATCTTGATGATGTAATCCTTGACAGTTCGAGGATAGGTCCTACATACTTTGGATTACTCAACGGCACAACTCCCGGCTCCATATCCATAGGCTCAGGACCGCACAGCATAGGAATCGGCAGCGGGAATAGCAGTATAAATTTACAGTGAGGTATTATAAGGTATCAATAATGACCAAAATATCAACAGTAGACCCGGTAAACAAATCCTACAGAGTCGCTGCCGGCCTTTTCTCCGGCGCAGCGGCAATGACGTTCCCCATTGTCGGGGCTATCTGTAATCTTCTGCGGGAGTACAATCTAAAAAAAATATTCTAATTAGGTACTAGTGTTCGATTTTTTCTTTTATCGGCTCTGACTCATAGTGAGTTAATACCGCACTAGTAATTAACAATAAAGGAGATCTAATAAAATGGCTAGATTTGAAGATTTGAAAGTGAATAAGTTGAGAGCTACTACGCTCTATCTAGGCTCTGGACTAGGGACTGCTACAGAACTTACAGGAACTGAATTAGAGATGTTGGATGGTCTCACTGCTGGAACTGTCGTAGCTTCTAAAGTTGTTACTGTAGATGCTAATAAGGACGTTGGGACTTTTCGAGATGTAACTGCCAGAGCCCTCTCTCTGACGGGCGCTGTTACTACCGGGGTTACAGTAGGTGGTGCAACCACTACAGGTATCTCAATTACTGGTGCCTCTACAGACGGTATTAAGATCTCCACAGGTGCGATGGTAGACGGTATCGAAATCGCCTCTGCTTGTAGTGCCAATGGTCTCAATATCAGTGGTATCTGTGCAGATGCTGTTGAGATCTCAGGAGCTGCTACTGCCAACGGATTGAATATCTCTGCTAACTGTGTAAATGGTATTTCTATCGGAGCACAGACCACAGCAGGTATTAAAATCACTGGAGCAACTGCAACAGGTCTTTCTATTACTGGAGCCTGTTCTACTGCTGCCATGACTATTGGAGCCTCTGGAGTACCTGCTGGTGATATAGTCTGGTATGGAACTACTGCGGATTATAAAGTAACCTTTGATGCTAATGGGGATACTAACGGATCTGTCTTGATTGGTGCAGATACTAAGGGGCTTCTCTTCAGTCTCTATGGAGATACCACAGGCTGTGGAGTTTTCTGGAACCCCTCTACAGATACTAATGGTACTCTTGCTGTAGGTGCTTCTGGTGGTAGCAAGGGCGTTGACTTCCTTGCCTACGGTGCAACTAACGGCTGCTATGCACAGTGGGATCAGAGTGCTGATGAGCTTTTTGTAGTAAAAACCTCTGCTACTGCTACTGCAGTTAATATTGCTACTGTAGATATCTCTCAGACTTTGACAGGCGCCTCTGCTGTTAATACTGCTGAGGTTCTTAGATCTGTCCTTACCTCGAATGTACAGGTAGGTAACTGGGCAAATGCAGTTCTTGGGAAGATTGATTTCTCATCTGCTGGCTATGTAACAGGTCTCGCCGGTGCAGTCTGCGCGGAGCTTGATATGCCTGCTGCTACGATTGCTGCTGGGTCTTATTGTTGTTTTGAAGCAGAACTTAATGCACCTGCTAATGCGCTTGGTTGGGGTACTACTGTTCCTGTATCTTTCTTGACTGGTAATGCTTGGGGTGCTGGTGTTGCTGAGTTCCGTGATGATGGTTATATCTTTAATTTCACAGGTCTCGGAGCAGCTACTTCTGGCAAGATCTTCCAGGCAAACACAGCTGCTGCTGCCTCCCATGCTCTGCGTATCTTGATAGATGGTGTCGCGTATTATGTGATGCTTACTGACACAGGAGCATAATAAGTAATTAAAAACTAACCCTTCTGGAATAGGGATGCATCTTGACACGGGGGCTTCCCGGCCCCCTTTCCAGATCTTATATAAACGGGAACAAATACGGGAGATATTAATAGATATGAAATTAGACATACTTGAAAGAATTGTTATTTCTGGCCTGCTTCCTGAGAAAGGATCTTTTATTAATCTTGGCCTTCTTAGAAAAGCTAAGGAGGATCTTTCTTTTACTGAAGAAGAGCATAAGAAGTTTAACTTCCGGTCTATAGGGGATGGACGTATTGAATGGGATCAAACAGAAGATCCTGTAAAAGATATTCAGATTGGGGATGTTGTCAGTGGCATGATCTCTAATGCTCTTAAAGATCTGGATGCTAAAGAAGCTATTGAAGAGAGACATATCAGCCTGTATCGTAAATTCGTTTTAAAAGAAGATAATTAAGTAACACTGTTATCTATTAGGAGATATACATGGTGCAATCAGTAGGTGGTATTGGGATAGAAGTTATCCCTATAGATACTCTTTTAGAAGAAGATGCTGCAAAGGCTAATTATCTCCTTGATATGGAAGAAGAGGAGCAAGAGTCTAGTCCTCTATCAGGACTTGCTCACTACATAATCTCTGTATTCCATGATAACAGGATGAATAAGATTGACTCTGGGATAGAAGATGAGATCTTAGATTCATTACGCCAGTTCAATGGGGAGTATACCCCACGAGAAAGGGATCTTATAGCCGAGGAGGGTGGATCAGATATCTATATGAATCTGACCGCTACTAAAGCAAGAGCGGCTAAGTCGTGGATAGCTGATATATATCAATCAGCCAAAGGAAAGACTTGGGAGCTTGACAGTACAGCTATTCCAGACTTACCTTCTGGTATCATAGAGATGATTGAGACTTCCATTCAGAGGGAATTCCAGGCAACTGTAGCAAAAGTCTCACAAGAAGGAGTAACCACTGAAGTAGCTCAGGAGACTATCAGAGAAGTTAATCAGTTAAAGAGAGATATAAGGGAAGCAATATCTACAGAGATCTCTAAAGAAGCTTCTTTCCAGATGAAGAAGATGGAGAGAAAGGTTAGAGATCAACTACAAGAAGGGAAGTGGGACAATGCTCTCCTAACTTTCTTAGACGATTTTGTTGTTTATCCTACAGCGTTCTTGAAAGGCCCGGTAGTATCTAAGAAGAATGTACTTACTTGGGAGTCTGGTCAGCCCGTTATAAAAGAGGATTATGTTTTCTTAAATGAGAGAGTTGATCCTCTGGATATCTATCCATCTGCCGGAGCTACAACTCTTGATGAAGGTAATCTCGTAGAGCACATGAGATATACCGACATGAGCAAGATTGCAGATCTTAAAGGTACAGAGTTCTATAGAGACGATATAATCTCTAAGATTATAGAGGAGAACCAAACAGGGCTTTCTTGGTTCGATACAGGAATTGAACAAGAGAAAGCAGATCAAGAGAGACGTGGTAATTTCTCTACAGATAATGATGTGATCCACGGTATTCATTATTTCGGTAGGGTTAAGACAGATGATCTCATGGACTGGGATACTGACGGAATCTATGATGATCTGATTCCTGGGACTTTTGTAGAAGTCGAAGCGATCTTAATAGGCAATGAAGTTATTAAGGTGCTTGTTAATAAGAATCCAGTGATAGGCAGACCCTATCACAAAGCATCCTTTATTAATCGTCCTGGTTCGTTCTGGGGGCGATCTCTCCCGACCTTGATGCGGGATATCCAACGTATGTGCAACGCAGCAGCGAGGGCTCTAGCTAACAATATGGCCCTAGCTTCTGGTCCGTCTTTAGAAGTCTATGTAGATCGATTAGCTGATGACGGAGAGATAGAGAAGATTGGTCCTCGACAGATCATTCAGTTGAAATCAGATCCTACTGGGGCAGGCGGAAGAGCTATCCAGTGGAACCAGCCGATCTCTGTAGCTGGGGAGCTTTTGAAAGTCTATGAGCAGTTTGAGTTAAGAGCTGATGATGTTACAGGGATACCTAAGTATGCATATGGAAATGAGAAACTTGCAGGAGCTGGAACAACCGCTTCAGGACTTGCCATGTTGCTTGAGTCTGCTTCAAAGGTTATTAAAGATGCAGTAAGAAATATTGATGAGGGGCTTATCAAACCTAGAGTAGAATATCAGTTCTACTATAATCTCCTCAATGATCCCACAGATTTTACAGGGGATATAAAGGTACTCCCCAGAGGTTCTTCAGTACTAACTACTAGAGCCTTTGAAGCTCTCAGAAGGAATGAGTTCTTACAACTTACTACTAATGAGGTTGATCAGAAACTGATGCAAGGAGGGAGAGCAGAACTTCTCAGAACTCTTGCAGAAGACTTGGGACTTCCGTACAATATAGTTCCTACAGCCTACGAAGTCAAGAAACAGGGAGAGAAGGAAGAGCAGACAAGAGTTCAAGAGCAACAGATGATGGCACAGAATGAGCAGGCTAGACAGTCAGCTAGTATTCAAGCTACACAGATTCAGATAGAGGGTCAGGAGAGAATGGCCAAGGCTGCTCAGGAGATTGAACTTATGAAAGCTCAACTCAAGAAAGAGATAGATGACGGCAAGCTACAAATTGACCAGATGAAACTTCAACTTAATGCTCAGTTACAAGATAGGAAAAGTCAAATTGATATGGTCAAGGTTGACAAGGATTCTGAACTGAAGGAGAAGATGCAGAATAAGGAGATCGCTTTGAAACTTAAAGTTGGCCAAGGAATCTAATGAATAAGAAAGAGTTAAGAAAGAAACTCTCGGAGGGGAATTATAACTTCTTGAGAGATTACCTGATCATTGAGTATGAAGAACTGAAAGAAAGATTAGTTGATCTACTTGATCCAGGGGAAGTAAAGATCGCTCAAGGTTCTGCTAGAGTCTTAAGAGATCTGTTGCAGCTCACCAAACAAAAGTAGTTATCTCTCTATAACCATCTGAATAGACCTATAGAGAAACATAACAGTAGTACTAAAATAAAAAGGGGAGTATTTTTTATGAATCGTATTGAAAAGATGAAGAGTGAAATTGAAGCAATCGAGAAAAGAGTTCATGGTACCCCTGCGGAAGCAGCTATCGTGGAAGATGTAGAAGTGAAAGATGCCGTAGAGACTGTCGAGGTAGAAGAGAATGAAGTAACTTCTGATCCTGTAGAAAATACAATCGATGCAGAAGATCTTACTTCCAGTACAGAAGAGACCTCAACAGATTCTAAAGAGTCTGATAGTACAGATGATAAAGCGCATCAAAGAACTAATTGGAAGAAAAGATTTATTAACTATAAGTCTTCGACTGATGCTACTATTTATAAACTCAGACAGGAGAACATCAGACTTAACGAGGATAATTTATCTTATAAGAATAAGGTATCTGAGTTAGCTGTTAAGGTTCAAGAGCTGAGTACTAAAGCTCCACAGGATGTGCTCTCCCAAGAGGAGAGGGAGATCTTAGGAGATGATGCAGTATCTAGTGTACAGAAACTGGTGGATACTAAAATCAGAATGGTAGTAGATCCCCTTCAAAAACAACTTGATGAGGCTAGAACTCTTCAGGATAAATTACAGAAGAACTCAATCGAAGAGAGCAAGGTTGTAAATCATAATATCTTCCTCTCTAAACTTGCAAATATTGTCCCAGATTATGAAGAGATCGATACAGATCCTAAATGGCTTACTTGGATGAAAGGCATTGAAGACGAGTCTGGTCTTGCAAGGGAATACATCTTTAAAGAAGCTTACTCAATTGGTGACGTTAGACGGGTTGCTCAGTACTTTATAGAGTTTAAGAATGCTACTAAGAGTCCATTAGAGCGACATGTTACTCCATCCAATACTAATACGAATACTACTTCAATACAAAGGAAAACTGGTCCAGAGGTAATCTCTATGGCATTTGTTAATAAGTTTTATGACGATTGCATACGTGGGAGATACCGTGGAAGAGAAAAAATTAAACAGGAGATTGAATTGAAAATAGATAGGGCTATCGCTGAAGGTAGAGTATCTAAATAGATCTCTCCTGACTATAGGAGATTAAAACAAAATGGCTAATACTTCTCAGATCGCATACGTAACTAATACCACTGCTCCGCCTTTCGATAATGATCTGTCTACGGATATTTCGTATACATCGAATGCGGACAATTATACCCCGACTCTCTACGCGAAGAAGGTACTGTACTCCTTCTACGCTGATACGGTCTTTAAAGAAATCACGAACGTGGATTACGAAGGTGAGTTCAGGAACATGGGTGACGTTATCGTAATTCGTCAGGCTCCTGCGATCACCAGTCGTGCTTATACAAAAGGTGCTACTCTTACCTATGAGACCCCTGCAAAGGACTCGATCTCCATGGTAATTGATCAGGCACAGTATCAGGCTGTACAGGTCGATGACATTGATAAGGTTGTAAAAGATATTGATCTTATGAATATGTATGCGACTGATGGTAAAGAACGCATGGCTATTCAGATTGATACCAACGTACTCTTGGCAATGTCTACCGCAGCTCATGCAAGTAACGCAGGTTCTACGGCAGGTGCTATTAGTTCCTCTATTGACCTTGGTACTGACACCACCAATGCCTATGTAGCTATTGACAGGACTAATGCGCTTGACAAGATTGTCGAGATGGGTCAGGTTCTTGGCGAGCAGAATATTAATGGGGATCGCTACATCGTGATTTAACTAAAGGGATCACATAAAATTACTACTAAATAACGGGAAATCCTTTAAGGATAATCCGAGGGAAAGATAAACACTCCTAGAGGAGGGTATGCATGAGTTTTGAAACTACAGGGTTAGGATATCAACTCATTAATGGAAAGTTAGATAAGAAACATTCAGAGAGACTTAATAAGTTTGTAGCTGGTCTGATGGATGCTGATGGTACTTTTGGTTTACATTTCGGAAAAAATACTTATCTAACATTACGGTTTAAAATTACACAAAGTATTGTAAATGATCCAGAGTTTATTATGATGAAGTCCATCGTAAGGTATTTTGGATTAGGTTCTTCCAGAGTAAATATAGAGCATAAGTGGAATCAAGAGTTTGAATCCTTTGAATGGGTTGTTCAAGGACAAGAAGCTAGAAAGTTAGCAGATTATTTAGTTAAACATAGTTGTATTAAAGCTAAACATATTGATAGACTATGCTACCTTTATGATAATTTGCGAGGATTTAAACTTACTCCTGCACAAGTAGCAGAGTTAAAAGAATACTCAACTTGTTCTAGAGAAAACACTGCGAGTTTGTTTGAAAGAAAACATCCTAGTTGGGCATGGTTAGCCGGGTATCTGGCGGGGGATGGTTGCTTTTATTACAAACATAGACTTAGATCTTCTGGGAGTTACTCACATGAAGCGTTAGTAAATGCAACAGCAAATGTGATTGATTTACAAATACTAGTTTTCCTACAAAAACATTTTAAAGGCACTATTTCTAAGTATAAGAATAACAACAACTTTAAATGGATTAGATCTCTTGGAAAATCTCATAGTAAATTCGCTATGAATTTTCTAATCAAGATTCGTAAGGAAATGTGTATGATTAAAAAGTATGATAAGATTCAAACTCTTATTAATTTTCATTGCAATCTACCCGCAGAGACTAAACGTAGTAACAACGAAAGTTGAAACGATAGTCCAATCGACATACCACGATAGCCGGAATGGTATGCAACTCGTCTGAAACTCTCTGATCTGAAAGCAGCTGACTTCTCAGGTGATAAGACTGCTCTGATTCGTACAGGGCTTATCGGGTCTATTAATGGCACTCGGATCTTTGTGAATAACAATCTTCCTAATACTTCAACGACCTCTAATTCTAACTATGCAATTCTTGCAGGTACTAAAATGGCTACGGCGTTTGCTCTTCAGCTCTCGAAAGTTGAGACCTTGAGAGTTCCGACGAGCTTTGGCGAGTACTGGAGATCTTTGTGGGTATATGGACGTAAGGTTGTCCGCCCCGAAGGTATCTCCGTAATGTTCGCTCGTCCTGCATAACCTACTATCTAGTAACGGGGAGGGATGACCTCCCCGTTAGGAGTTCTTAATATATGATAATGCTTGACAATGATCAGATTGAAGTTATCCAAGTAGAGAATTTAGCATTAAGATCAGTTCACATTGATTTCTATAAGAAGCACTGGGAGAAGTTTATTCCCTCTGATGAGTACTACACAATGGATGAACATGGTTTCTCTGTCATTAACCTTGACAGACTTGAGAAACATCGTAAAGCAATCCAGAAAAAAGATAAGGGTAATAAGGATAAATGAAATGAATTTCCTAACGATCTGTCAAGAAGTTAACAAACTGGTGGGATTACAGGGGAATATACTATCTGTAACTACAGTATCAGGATATCAAGCAACTCTGGTTAAATATGTACAGAATGCTTATGATGATATTCAGAACTTGAGAGATCAGTGGGATTTCCTTAAGAGTAGTGTGTCCATCTCTCTAGTAGCTGGGACTACTACTTATACTATAGAGGATATTTTCAACTTAACCCCTACTCAGGTAACAGCACAATACAATCCTCTTGCAGCGTGGGATACTAAGAAGTTCTTCTATAGTACGAGTGTACTCTCCTACGTTCCTTATGAGTGGTTTACATTATATGATTATGCATCTAACGCGGCTTCGACACCTAGTTATTTTACTATCGGTCTGTTTGATAGTGGCTATAGGAACTTGATTTTTGCTCCGGTATCTGGACCTTTCTCAGTAACTGCTTTCTATTATAAGAAGGCTCAGGAGTTGGATGCCAATACAGATATCCCCTCTCTTCCAGAAGAGTTTCATCGTCTCATAGTCTATAGAGCTGCTGGGGACTTTGCAGGTTTTATCGGTAATGGAAATCTCTATCAGTTGTATAATCAGAAGGCAGATGTACTTCTATCAAAACTCATGCGCACTAATAACCCTTCTAAAAAAATAAGTCTGAGAGGAAGAGTGATCTAATATGATTACATCAAACAAGATAACGCTCAATAAAGAGCTAAGTTATCCAATCTCTCTTACTGGAGGTTTAAATGAACAAGTCTCTAATATGGAACTTTCTGCTGGAGAACTTCTCATATGTAAAAACTATGTTGATCAAGAGGATGTTTACAGCGGCTATCAATCTGCTAAAGGGTATGAGAGATACGACGGGCAAGCCTTAGCATCTGCAATATCTGTAACAGCTGATGAGATGGGAGAGGTTACAGATGATACTGCGAGGGAAGCTCAAAGGGCTCTAATCTTGACAGTAGGGGGCACTGCTGCGACTGGAGCCGTCACTGGGGTACATATGTATGGAGACGAGTTATATGCCTGGAGAAACAAAAGCGATGACTCTGAGACCTATCTGTATGTAGAATCTGTAACTGGTTGGGATCTCATGGACACTTCAGGAACTCCTATGGACCCAGATGCAACTGTAAGAGCTCTCAATGGTCGCTTCTCCCTCTTCAATACTAATAATGAAATAATGGCTTGGGTTGATGGCGTTACGGAAGGGTTCTTTATGTTTGATGGAACCACTATAACCTATACAGACAATACAAGTACTGGAGGGCTTCTTCCAAATGCTGCTCCAGTTAATATAGGTATTTGGAGAAATAGGTTATTCCTGATCTATCCCCAAGGTCATATTCTTTTCTCAGCTCCTGGAGATCCAGAAGACTTTGATACTTCTACTAGTACAGCTGGTGAGATCTACTTAGGGGATAACTGTACAGATATTAATGAAGGGCCTAGTGGAACCCTTGCACTCTTTACGAAAGATACTATCAAGCTGCTATACTATGGATCGGTTACAGATGATTTTGTATTCAAGTTAGATACATTCTCAAGTTCTGTAGGAGCTAAAGAACAAACAGCTAAGTCTATCCTCGGTAATATTTATTTTGCAGACGGGCAGGGGATCTGTTCTCTCTCCACTACTCAGACCTATGGAGACTTTGGAGCTAAGAACATAGCTAAGAAAGCTCAGAAGACTTTTGATACTTTTAGAAATGATATCCAGTTCTCCATGATTGATACCAATACCGGGAGATACTATCTATTTTATGAAGATGATTTAGGAACCTCCTCTGCCCTGGTATTAACCTTCAAAGGAACACACTTAAAAGGGATAACTAAGGTTGTCTATAAACATCTCTTAAACTGTATCTGTGAAGCAAAGTATGCTGACGGCAGAAAAGCCTACTTCTTTGGGACAACGACTGGGTACGTAATGAAGATGTTCTCAGGAACTTCCTTTGATGGTGCAACCATTGATACTCTATTAACGACCTCTTATTACCATTACAACTCTCCGAGGGTTTGGAAGTTCTTCCATCGTCTCCGCTTTGAAGCCTCTTCTCCTGGAAACTTTGATGGGTCTATTAGAACACGATTCAACTACTCAGAGTCTATTATGCCTAGAACATCCTCTGGAGATTTTGATGTATATGGATCTCCTGGTCACTGGGGAGAGGATGTATGGGGATCTTTCTATTGGTCTTCAGCTGCTATTGGTGGCTCAATGTATTACTTCACAGGCTATGGAACTAATATGTCTATAACGATCTCCACATCTTCTAAGTATAAAGATGCTCACATAATGCATAACTATACGGTAGACTATTCTCTACAGTCTGTACAGGTCTAGGAAGATATGGCACTATCTTTTAATCCACTAACAAATAAGTTTGATATCTCCAGTACCTCGGGAGAGATTGATCATAACTCCACCCTTAACTTGACAACCGGAGATTATCATACTCAATATCTTCTATTGGCTGGGAGATCTCCATACCAGTCCTTGGCAGGCAGTATTTACTTTCAAGAGAGTCTGACACTTCCTAAGACTTCTGGATACGGGATAAAGATAGATACTACAACGCCTACGTTTGGCTGGAGAGATATCTTAGGAGAGATTAAGATTCTCTCTCCTGGAGCAAATGATCCGACCTTAGCAGTCTTTCGAGATGGCTTAAGGCAGTTTTCTTTTAGCAATGCTGTAATGAATGAGGTATTTTTAACCTACCATATTCCTCATGATTATCTTGCAGCAAGTCACCTATTCTTACACGTTCATTGGGCTCAGAATGTTGTGGATACTGGGGGGACTGCTGGAGTTCCTGGAGATGCAAAGTGGCAGTTTGAAGTATCTTATGCAAAAGGACATAATCAAGCAGCCTTCCCAGCTTCTTTTACGACCTCTTTAGTTTCTACAGCTTCATCAGTCCAGTACCAACATTTAATACCAGAATTACAACTGTCTGCTACTGCTCCTTCAGCTACTCAGATAGACTCTGATATCCTTGAGCCAGATGGAGTAATCCTTGTAAGAGCTTTTAGAGACCCTACAGACGTAGCAGATACGTTAGATCAAGTACCATTTCTACACTATATAGATCTTCATTACCAATCTACTAATATAGCAACTAAACAGAAATCTCCAAACTTCTACTTATAGCATGAGAGGTATAATAAAAAATAATGTCTAATAACTATTTTGATCCTTCCACACTCACAGTAGTTGATGGGGAACTTGCTGAGGCTGCTGATATAAATAGTATCGTAGCTGCTGTAGAAGCTGCTTTTGATTTAGTAGGTTCTGATTTTGAGATCGCTAGAGATGAGACAGAATTTACAGCAACAGCTGGACAAACTACATTTACAACAACATATACTGTAGGAGCTGTTCACGTATATAGAAATGGTTTTAAGTTACCATCTTCTTATTACACAGCTACTTCAGGAACCTCCATAGTCTTAGATAGCCCTTGTGTGGCTGGGGATATTATAGAGGTTATTGGATAATTTTTATAGACAACAAGGAGATCTTTTGTGGCTACTAAAACTAATAATGGTCTTTTAACACTGACAAGCCCTATAAAGCAACCGGAAGATCTAGCACCTGTTCAGGCTGCTACGATCCCTACTCTTGCACAAGAGACTCCCATGAGTACTATAAATACTAAGTATACTACTCCAGAGTCTAGTGTTGCTCAACAACTAGCATCCCTCTTAAAGACAGATAGCTCCTACATAACGACAGCACGAAAAGGATCACAAGAGACAGCTAATCAACTTGGCTTGTTATCTTCTTCTATGGCTGCTGGGGCTGGAGAGAGAGCTGCAATTCAATCTGCCCTCCCTATTGCTCAACAGGATGCAGGATACTATCAAGATATTGCCAGACAACAGCAGAGTATTAGAGGGCAGGAAGAGATCGCCAAGGAAGCTGCTAAGAATACAGCAGCCCTCTCAGCAGCTGACCAGACCGCTCTAGGGGCTAGAGAGCAACAGCAATTGAAATATAATCTAGCAACTAACCAGCTTGGAAATCTTATGAAACTTGAGGAGTTGGCAGTAGGAGAGCGAGAGACTTATGCTTCTCTTGTAAATAATATCTTTGATTCCTATAGTTCAGAGATCTTATCAATCCAGCAAGATCCCAATAAGAACGTAGAGCAGAAGGACGTTGCTATAGATGGTATAGAATATACTACTAAGAAGAAAGTAGATTTCATTAATAAATTGTATGGGCAGAATATCAGTTGGACAAGAGCAAACTGGGGAGATCAGGATGTGGCTGCAAAGGTTCCAACACCTACGAGTATTCCACAGATAGTTAAATCTCAAGTAGCATAGAAACTCTTATGAGAATCTGTACAGTAAATGATATAGAATTGATGATAGAGTCTATACAGACTTCAGATAACTCTATCAGTCAGTATGCAGCTAGGAAGATTGCTATTCAGTTTCTATCCAGACCTGAATATATTATTATATCCCCTTGTGATAAATGCATACTCATACTGAAGAAGTTCTCTGATATTTCTTTAGAGGTACACTTAAATTATTTCAAGCCTATACAGCACTTTAGAAAGTATATACTCCAAACAATCGAAGAGATCTTTCAAGAGACACAGTACTCTAAGATAATCATCTTTATTCCAGAAGACCTTAAAAGTCTTATCAGATTGCTAAAGAAACTTTCATTCGAGTACGAAGGGCTCTTGAAGAAAGCAATAAAGATGAGTGGTACCGCTAGAGATCTCCACATATATAGTTTAAATAAATAGAATTTAGGGAGGGTTATCATATGGCCGCAATTGGTGCTATTGGTGTTGCACTAGGAGCAACAGCTGGAACGACAACTGCTATGGTAGTAGGTATGGCAGTTACTGGGGCTGTCGTAGGAGGTGTGTATGCTGCTGTGACTGGTAAGAATATCTTAAAAGGTGCTCTGATTGGAGGCGTCGTTGGAGGCTTGGCAGGTTGGGGACTGGGTGCTATGGGTGTTGGTACTACTGCTACTCCGGCTGCTACGGCTGGACCAACTGTAGAGGGTCTTGATGCTATGTATACTGCAACCCCTTTACAGACCTCTACAGTTACTTCTGCATTACCAGGACAAGTTATGCAAGCAGGCATACCAACAGCTCCCGCAGCTTCTAAAGGTATTTTAGGTAGCTTGACAGCTAGTGATAAACTCACTTTAGCATCTGGAGCTGCTCAGGGAATTGGTGGGATCTTTAAAGCTAGTGCTGAACAAGACGCTATTGATGAGCAGAAGAAGCAGTATGATCAGGCCCTCGCAGAACGGAGAGCAAATGCAGGATCTTCAAAGGTAAGTCTGATCTCTACTCCAGATCTCTCAGAACCTTGGAAGAGTACCCTACCGATTACTACTCCAACTCAACAGGTAGCTACCCAGCCTGTTACAGTTGTGCCTACTACGAATCAAGCAAGTACTGGGCTCATTCCAAGATACTAAATAAAAATAGATAAATAAGGGGACGGAGTATGGCAGAAGAAACTAAAAAGAGTATTATAGATCTCTTCGGTGATAAGAAGCTAGATGCAAAGAGACAATTAACTCAGTACGTTGTTAAGGGTATGCAGCTTTTACACTCTGGAGAAACTGGTGGTGATATTGTAGAAGTTCTAAAAGGAACTCCTAATAAATCACAGGCAGTTGCAGAAGTAACTACCAGCGTTCTTCAAAGACTTGATACAGCTGCTAGAGAAGCTGGTGATGATGTACACGATATGATAAAACTTGAAGGAGCGGTAGATCTTCTCCAACAGGTTATTGAGATCGGGGAAGTCTCAGGAGCTACTAAGAAATTTACCCCAGAGGAAACCCAAGCAGCTATTGCCCTTACAGTACAGGAGTACTTGAGAGGAGAGATTGCAGCTGGTAGGGTTAATAAAGATGAACTGGCTAAACAAATAACTGGAGGGATCTCCCAGATGTCTCCAGAGGATCAGGAAGAGTTGAATAAGGAAACGCTGAGAATTAATGATACAGTCTCAGAATCACAGCAACCTGCTCAGGGAGGTCTTTTAAATGGGATTACTAGCTAGAGCTGGTGCAAATGTATTCGAGGCTGCTGCTGGGACTTTCAAGACCATGAGCGAATCTGCACTAGATCGTGAGAGACAGGCAGCTAATCTTGAGAGAGAGAAACATCTTGCTAAGTATAGACAAGGATTGATGGATGAATCTTCTAAGGCAGGTTTTGAAAGAGAGTCTGGTCAGCGATTGAAAGAGCTGGAGATTGGGCAGACTAATGAGCTTGAACAGATAGATGAGAGAGCACTGCAAGAAGAAATAGGTAGGAAACAGGAACATGGTCTCTTAGCAGAGAGAGAGAAGACTGCTCAGACTTATCAGACCGAAAGGATGAGAGAGGAGCAAGGATTTATTTCTCAGAGAGCAGCAGCTGATAGAGCTGCAACAATGCAGCTTAATGATCCTGAGACTAAGATAAGGATTCAAACCGCAGTCTTTAAAGCTCAGAAGGATGTAGAACTTCAGGGTGAGCTTGATTCTCTGCAAAAACAGATTGAGTTGACCTATGATCCTAAGAAGACTGATTTGCCTAAAGAGGAGTATGTTCGTGTTAATGTAGCTAATCAGATTGAACAGAAACTTAAGAAGTCAATCTCAGCAGAGGTTAAGAGTAAATTGATTATAGATGCTGGCAAGGCTTTTGATGATCTTGCTATTGATAATAAAGACTCATATGATATACTAGTAGCAGAGAATGGTGGAGATGTAGAGCAAGCTAAGACCAAGTATGTTATGACTCAGTATGCTGTAGCAGCTCCTCTATTGGCGGATGGATCGGGGCTCATAACTGGAGATAATAAAGGGAGTAAGTTGGATAATCTTAAGAATGATATACTCTCTAGCGAAGACCCTGCAAAGACCTTAGAAGAATTTAAAAAGGCGGCTGAGGCTGAAGGAAAGCCTAAGTTATTGGAGTTCTTGAATACTATTACAATCCCTGATAGTACTACTACGGCTGTAGAAGAAAAAGAAAAAGGTCCAGGACTCTTAGAGAAATCCTTGAAGCGATTAATCAATATCAATGTTCCTACACTAAAAGCGATTGGGAAATAAATAATGAGTATCTTAGATAAGTATAATCTTGATGAGGAAGATTACACATATACAGCCGAGGAAGAGTCTCTCCTGCCCTCTATAGGAACTAAGAAAACAGAGTACTCACCTGTAGTTCGTGGTACTATATCCTCAACAGGGTCTCTTCTCGGGAGAGCTTTGATCTCAACTGGAGAGACCTTTGAGAATTCTTTAGAGGCTATCGGGCTGAATGATCCTAAAGTAGATACTGTGTCTGCTCTCCGCAATATTGATTATTTCAAACCTGATATTGATGAGAAACTTAATAGGGGTTTTCTTCAGAAGACTAAACTTGGTTCTGTACCCTCTGCCTTTGAGTCAGCAGGTCCGTCTCTTGCAGTCGCTGGTGCAGGATTTGCAATCGGCTCTGCACTTGGTGGTGGTATTAACCCCCTTACAGGGACTATAGGGGCTGTTGTAGCCTCTTTAGGTATCATGGGTACCTCAGCATACCAGCAGACCTTAGAGAGCGAGCTAGCCCGTGGAACTGCCCCAGATCTTGCTAAGATTAAAGCCCTTGAAGTAGGTGCTATCGAGGGTGGTGGAGAGGGTCTTAGTAGTGCTATAGGTCTTGGACCTCTTGGCAAGATCTTTGGTAAATCCGCAATCCAAACAGCTAGACAGATACTGAAGACCCCTGTAAAAGATATAGCCAAAGGGGTAGCTCTGACTTATGGTAAGGAACAACTTACAGAATTTGGTCAGAGTATAGGGGAGACCCTTGTTCTTAATCAGGGAGTTCTGCCAGAGGAGAAATTGTCTGTAGTAGAACAAGCCCTCTCTACAGTTATTCCTACTGCCTTCATGACTATGGGGTTCTCAGCAGGTACTACAATCTATAATGAGAAGCAGAAGAGCAATATTCTATCTGCCCTTGAGAATAAAGAAGATAAGAAACAAAGAACTCTTGCAGCCTCTATAGTCTATAAAGGTATTGAACAAGAAGATCCCGAAGTTGCTACAGCTTGGAAGACCTATGCAGATGATATAATTGCTACAGACTCTAGTTTTGATTTAGATAAATCTTTTATTGAAGCAGCTAAGGAGATTGAACAAGAAGAAGTCCAAAGGAAAGATGATATTGTTTTCCTGGATAAGATCTTGAAAGATCAAGTATCGACTGAAGAAGCTTCTGCAATTCTTGATAAAGCTCTTGAGGTTAAAACTCCTGCTGGTGTAGCATATGCAGATGTCTTAATAACTAAAGAGGATGCAGAAGCAGAGATAGAGATGCTCCCTGAGATCGAGAAAGCTAAGGAGTACGTTAAGAAAAAGAATGTGACTAATCCTTTAAACTTTCAACTCGATGCTATTAAACAACTTGAGGGTATAGTAAAGAAATTAGATATCAATAAAGTAGCAGCCGATTCAGATCTCTTTCCTCCTAAAGTTCTTTCAACTCTTGAAAGTCTTAAGAGCAAACGTCTGAGTGTTGAGGATACTAAAGGACTACTGGCACAAGGGCTGGAAGAAGCTAGACAGATCTCTCCAGGTTTTCCAGTCTCAGTAGCTAAGAATGCTCCTGAGATCTTAGAAGGACTTGATCATATAGAAGAATCTATTTCTCTGTCTAAAACAGATGAACAGAAACAAGGGGAAGCTTTTAAGATCTATCCAGCTACACTGGTTAATGATTATACAGAAGAGGTACAAAGTTTCATAGAGGATACTCTCCAATATAAAGTAGATCCTAATGATAAATCAATCACAGTAACACCTGACAAGTTTCAACAAGTCCTTGATAATATCTCTAGGGCTAGGAGTTCCTTATCAGCTGAGAATATAGAGAGTGCGCTACAACATGCAGAAGTATCTGAGGAGATGACTCCAGTTCCTGAAGTCGTCGAGCCTACCACAGCTCCTGAAATCGCAGAGCCTACCACAGCTCCTGAAGTCGTAGAGCCTATCACAGTCTCTTCAGAAGAGAAAGAAATAAGAGGAGCTCCAGAACCTATAGTTAAAGAAAAGAAGAAGACTCTCAAAGATCGGACCAAGGATAATAAGATAGCACGCCTTGAAAGAAAGGGACAAGAGGGTGTACTTACTCAAGAAGAATTAGAAGAGCTTGGGAATCTTAAGTTTGGAAAAGAGTCTACAGAGATTGAGAAAGAGAGACTGAGAAAAGAAGAAGCCGTTTTTGAGGAAGCTAGGCAGTCTGCCTTAGAAGAGGCAGAGGTAACTAAAGCAGAAGAGTTAGATATCTCGAATATCGAGGGCACTAAAGGGGTTAAAGAGTCCACTTTTATTACCTCTGGAATTGAGGAAGAAGAGCTGACGCAAGAGGACTTAGAAGCTACTGAGGAGACCCTCTCTCCTGTTAAAAGGGAGAAAAGAAAGAGGGAGATAGAATCAACTCCGACCAAAGGAGGAATTATCCGATGGGTCTTAGATCCAGAATCATTTACTAGCAAGAATAAGGCTGCTATAATCTCTGGAGCTACTAAAGATACTGATACACAATTTACAATACTTGCACAGGGAAAGGGTAAATATACTATACTCGCTGATAATAAAAGAGTAGCAGTAGACCTCGGGCTTAATGAAGCTAAACAGAGGGCAGAAGACTACCTTAAAGAAGAAGAGGGAGTTAAGTGGGATGAAGAGGGGTCTGTCACTGGTCAGACCTATAAAGCTACTTGGGGAGACTGGACTATCTACTCTGCTGGAAAGCGCCTGAATATAGCTAAGAATGATATAGATGTTAAAGAGGGGGTAGACTCTAAGAAGCAGGCTAAGGATTTTGTAGCCAGTCAAGAGAAAGGTGCTCCATCTCAGACAACTCGATCTCCTAAAGAAGCTGCCGAGACTACAAGATCGCTAAAGGATTTCACAGAAGAAGATATCGAGACTCTCTCTAGTACTTCTGTCTTGTTTAAGGATGGGAAGATAGATAAGAAAGAGTCAAGAAAACTCCTGGAGAGTTATTTAAGATCTTCTAAGTTTCGTTTCATTACTGAGGAATCTAAAAAGGACGTACTTAGTTCTTTTGATAACAGGTTCTTAAAAAGTCCTGAGCAATTAGATAAGGACTACTTGAAAGAGAATGTAGGTACTGAAAAGAACGCTAAAGAGTTACTTCAAACTCTTTCGAAGAGCAGCAATCCTGTTATCAAAATGATTGCAAAGTTAGTGCTTGCTAATGGGGATGTCTCTGTACTTGAAAAGACTCTCGTGTATTATGATCCTTTTAGTCTCAGCGGGTATTATGATATCACTGAAGATCAGATCATCCTGAACAATAATGGGGAGACTCAACAGATTCATGAGGTTCTTCATTCCTTGACAGCAAGACAAATGAATACCAATCCTCAGTTAGCAGTGGAGTTTAATAAACTTTTTGAGGCTTATAAGAACAAACTCAACGATGTACCTTTAGATATTCAGAAGAAGGCAGGAGTTCAATACTCTCTGATTAATCTTGATGAGTTTATATCTCAAGGTATAGCTAATCCAGATGTTCGAGAGATCTTAAAAGGTATTAAGATAGAAGAGAGCGGTAAGTCCTTTATAAGAAATGCATTTGATTCCTTTACAGATCTTATCAGGAAGGCATTAGGTCTTCAACCTTTCCAGTATAATGCACTTACTAAGCTGATGGATCTGGTAGTTGAGTCTTCTCAGATCTCTCCAGAGGAGAAACTTGCAGGGCGTTTATTCTCTATGGCTAAAAACCAAAAGAGTCCTGAAGAGTTCCGAGAGAGTCTCTTAGAAGAACTCAGAAAGCACCATGTTCCAATAACTCCTGGAGAAAAACTTAAAAGCAATCTACAAGATTTCTATAGGGATAGTAAGAAGATAGTCCATAATACTTTTCGTATTTCTTCAGAGAGTCTCAGAGCTATATCTCCTAAGTATACTACTCTTATGAAGAGGTATGAATTTAATGTGGATACTGGGATCAAAGAAGATCTTACAGAGATCTCTTCATTCGTAGAGAAAGTTAAGAAACTTAATCTTGATGATATGGCCCTGCTTAGATATAATCTTTACAACTCCTCAACACAGTTTAAGTATGCTGAAGAGGTTATGAAAAAGAATAATATCTATGAAGATTATGTGAAAGTTAAAAAGACTCTTGATAGACTTGAGAAGAGAGCAGAGGATATTGGAGTTCTTCCTACTAAGATACCTGATTACTTTCCTCGTGTTGTAAAGGACTATGAAGGGTATATTAAGTGGATGTCAGATCGAGCCAAGACTGATGATGCTCTGGCGTTAGATATCAAAGCAGCTGAAGAGGCAATGATTAAAAAAGGAGTAACTTTCACAGAAGAGGAAAAACTTAAACTCATAGTTGATTATATTTCTACTGGTTCTTATGCAAGGATTCCTAATCCAAGATCTGTTAAACTACGTACAGTTAAAACAGTTCATAAGGAAGCTATGCAGTTCTATAATAGTATCGAGGACTCCCTTATAAATCATATCTATGATATGCATAATAAGGTAGCTGCTTGGGAAATCATAGGAAAGAAGAATCTTAAGCAAAGAATAAGTCTAATCAACCAAATAAGAGATCTTCAGAAGGATCTTCTTAAGACTCCTGATGATCAAGAGAAATCTCAGCAGCTCTCTCAAGCTCTTGACAGACTTCAAGATCCTGATCTAGCTCTCACAGAGTCCCTTGCTATCATGTTGAAAGAGGATAAAGGGCTCCTGGAGTATGATCGTCAGAGTATATCAAGGATCTTTAAAGCTCGCTTTAACCAGAAGGGGGTCTCAGGAGCTATACAGTCTCTGAAAAACGTAGGACTCCTCATGACTCTTGGCAATCCTCTGTCTGCTATTACGCAGTTGAATGATCAGGTATTGAATATATATGCCAATGGGGGAAGAGCAGCTCTTGGAGGAATGATTGAAGCCTTAACAGATAATAAAATCTCTGACAAGTTTAACTTCGATCATGCCCTACGGGAGTTCTCTAATAAGACTAGCTCAAGGTGGCTTGAAAGAGCACTCTCTATAACTGGTTTTAAGAAGATGGATATTTTTGGTAAGGAGGCATTCTTAAAAGCTGCACGGAACAGGTATGCTTCTATGTCCTTGTCAGAGTTTAAAAAGATCTGGGGAAATGATGGGGAGTTTCTTACAAATGTAGAGAAAACTCATGATGATATCAAGAGTAATCTCTTAGAAGGGGATTCACTCTTTGTACTCTATTCAGATCTTTCAGACTTTCAACCTATCTCTTTATCAGAAACTCCTCTGTACTACCAGACCTCTGGTAATCTTAGAATAATGTGGATGCTTAAAACCTATTCTATCAAGACGATGAATACACTTGTAAGAGAACTATCAGGTCTTTGGAGAGCTGATAATGCAGCAGATAGAAGTAAGGCAGTTATGAAGTTCTCATATCTTCTAGCTCTCTTAGGATTTGCTGGGGCTGGGACAGATGAGATTAAGGACTTGATACTCGGGAGAAAGAAACAGTTCAGTGATCATGTATTAGACAACCTCGTTCAACTTACCTTGATGTCTCGATACAACTTTGAAAAGGGTCTTCAGCGTGGTAATCTTTTACAGTCTATAGCGGGTGGAATGCTCCCTCCTGTAGGATATCTTGATGATGCTATTCAGGATACTGTTAGCTTCTTCTCAGAAGATAAGACTTTTAAGTCCTTAAGGAATGTTCCGATTGGTGGACGTTTTATGTATGATAGACTTACAGAGGGTGGAAGGAAAGCTGAGTACTCTCGTAGGCGTTTAGGTATTCTTAATCGTGTAGCAGATGGAGAGAACTTATCAGATCTCTCAGGTGATCTAGCAGAGTTTAATAGATATGCTAGAAGGTATGGGCTGATCCCAATAACTAGAGAGACCTTAAGAAAGGCTAGAAAGCGGGGGAGGGATAAGAACAAATGATATCTCAAGATCTAGCGAGGGATTGGAAGAGTATCTCTTCTATATCAGATGAGTGCTCTTCTGGGGTATTTAAGTATCTTACCAAATTCATATTGCGGTCTAGGAGAAACTATGGGTGTATCTGTCTACAACATGACTTTGATTATAACTATGGGTACAAGTATGGTATAAATAGGTGGAAGGCTGACAAGGACTTATTCGATGGTATAGTTGCTAGTGGGCATTACACAATAGCCACTATGGTATGGAGTGCTGTTCGTCTCTTTGGTTGGCAATTCTATAAGAAGAGAAAAGAAGATCAATCTATAGAGGAGATAGTGCATGGCAAAGACTTGTAATGTAGAAAGTTGTGAAAGGTTTTCAACGACACAGTGGGTAATCGGAGTAGCTATCACGATCATGGTAGCTCTCCAGGGATACTTAATAAGTAGAATAGATAAGATTGAAAATTTAGTAATGGGCTACCAAGTCAGTACGCAGAGTATTAAAGATACTCTCGCAAGTCATGAAGATACTTTTAGATTCCTCTTAGCAAGGATAGGTGAATAAGAATGAGTGTAATAACTGGATCAATTAACTACTTAAAAGATTGTGTTGATACCTTTGCAGACTTTAAAAGTAAGATGGAGGATGCAACTGTTAAGACTGTCATAGTCTCTTCTGAGATTATTATGACTAGTGATGTAACCGGATCAGCTGGGAGTTCTCTTAGGATTGAAGGAGCTGGAAAGATCTCTGGCGCTTACACACTTACTTTAAATGCTGGCTTAGTCGCAGCACCGGAGACTCAATGGATTGGGACTGGTCTGATACTCGCAGGATCTCCAAAAGTATTCAAAGTTTTTCCAGATTGGAAGACTACGAATACTACCCCAGGAACTACAGATATGCAGACAGCTATTCAGTTTATGATTGACTGGCTGCCCAGTAAGATTGCACTTCTTGGGACTACATACTACTCTTCCGGAACGTTGGTTGGTGTATCCTCTATGCATATTAAAGGGGAGGGAAGAAATGTTTCCATCTTGAAATCGGATTATGCTGGCATTTTTCTTAATCTCAGTAGTACTAATTATGTTACTCTGGAAGATTTGCAGCTTTACGGCATGTCAAAGGTTGCCGGGTCAATAGGGTTATATGCCGATACTGGGCATCATATAGATCTTAGAAGGGTTATGGTAAGGGTATTTGAAACCAATACAAAATTTGAACATTGTATCTATCACTACTATTATGACTTTGACTGCTTGAGTGGGGTATATGGCTATATTGCTACAGGGAATGCTACCGGGTCTGCTGTGCAGGGGAAGTGGTATGGTGGACGTATTATGTCAAATACAGGAGTTGGGGCACAATTTCTATACTCTACAAATGAAGCGCAGGAGTTTACACTCTCAGGAGTAGATATATCCAGCAATGGGATTGGAGAGATTATAGATGGAGCTAAGAACATTAGCCATGATACTGTACACTATGAAGCTAATATAACAGATCATCTCCAAGTTAAAGATGCTGTAACAGCTGGAGTTTATAACCTCACTTGGGATAATTCACAATTCAATACCTTGGTAGGCGGTGGTATCAATTTTGCTAATGCCGCTATTAAGAAAGTGAAGTTTGAGAGCAGCACCTTTAATTCAATGACCTTTACGCAGGGCGGGACTTACTACGTCCTACTTAAAAATGTTGAGGAAGTTGGAGCTACTGTAACTGGAAAGATCTTATGGGAATCTACAGGATCTACTTATCCTGAGACGATCTCTTTTACAGGAACACAATCGCTACAAATTACCGGTAATGTGAATTACGATAGTTGCCAACATATAACTTACGTAGCAGCGAAGCAGACGATTGGAACTGGAGCAGCTACTCTAGCATCCTGGTCAATGCCAAACGAGACTACATATACTGTTGATGCAATTATACAGGGGAAGAAGAGTGACGGAAGCGGAAGAGATTGGGCGCACATACAAGGACAATTTTTTAGAACAGGAGACGGTAATGCTACGCAGAATGGCACAACTAATGTTCTCCAGGCAGCTGGAACCTTTACTATTGTCTTTGATGTAACGTCTACACTTGTGAGGATTAGGGTAACAGGAGCAGATACCGTAGATTGGGATGCCGATATTAGAATTATCTCACGTTAATTAGATCTAATTAAACTTCGTTCAACACTAAAAAGCCCTTGTAAGAACTTTCGAGATTCTTACAAGGGCTATTTTTTATTCTAATCTATCTTACTTAGAAACATCTTACACTCATCTCCAGATCTTGGAGAGACTATAAAGAACCTTCCTCCTTCAGGTCTCTCTAGTCTATAGCGTCTACAAAGAGTTCTACGTATACATAGAACATCATCACATATACAAAGTGGCTTCTCAACTATTTTTAACATACTTAGCAGTATCCAATGCTTGATGTAGTAAGCAACCAAAAAGATCTACAAAGACCTCATCGTCATTCAACTTCTCCCTTCCCATTGAACGCAGTATATGATGTACTAGCTCATGGCAAAAGACTTGTTCCATCTTCTTTTCAGATATTGGGAATCCATTATTAGAGGTCTGAAGCATTACTTTTTCTGTTAAGAATCTGGCCTCCCCAATTGCATTCTTATAGAACGATAGTGAAGGGGTATGTATTACCTTAATAGTATTACCAAATAGTTTAAAACTTGTAGGTACTTTCATATCTCACAAGCCCCGCTAGCACACTTGACAGACTCTATACCTAACCCAACCTCGGTGCTCGTCTCTAAGTACTTCAATACCTCCTCCTCTGTCATGTAATTAAGGGGTTGTTCTCCCCTGCAACCATCTCGGTAGCATGTTACTCCTTTCAGATCTTTCGAGTACTCCAGCAGTAATTCTGAGAACTCCTCCTTATTAATATCTTTAGGAAGATTAATAGTCTTACTCACTGATCCATCCGTATGCTGTTGAGTAACTCTTTGCATCTCTAAATGATCTTCTGGTTTCAGATCTGTTGTATCTACAAAATAGGAGGGGATCTCCTTAGACCCTTCTAAGATCTCTTTATACATTGGGTGTATGTAGACACGGCTTGAAACCCTATCATCCCGTCTGTATGCTTTTGCAAAGAGTGGCTCTATTCCAGAAGTCCTATCAGCCAATAGAGAAGTAGTCCCTGTTGGTGGCATAGCCAATAGTGTACAATTCCTAATGCCATGTTTCTTAATATCCATCCTCAGAAGTACAGGTAACTTCTTAATAAAATTAGCCTTTGAGTACAGAGTCGAATCAAATCCTGGAAAGGCCCCTCTCTCACTCGCTAGTCTGATACTCTCTTCATAAGCTGCAACAGATATAAACCTGCATAACCTATCCGTAATCTTAACAGCATCGCCAGAACCATATCGTACTTTCTTTAAGAACAAATACTCAGCAAGGCCGAAGATACCACAACCAATACGTCTTGAGTTCTGGGCTGCAATTCGTATATCAGTAAGAGGGTACTTATTAATATCCAATACATTATCTAGGAACCTCACAAGAATCCTAATAGATTTTTCTAGGTCTTTCCAGTTTGTAGAACCAGAAGACGTTACAAAGTTTGAAACGTTTAAAGAACCCAGACAACATGCCCCTTTGTCGTCTAAAGGCGCCTCGCCGCACGGATTTGTTACTACTATTGGAGCGAAGTAGTAGCTATTATTAGAGCATAGATTATCTAAGAAGAGCAACCCAGGCTCTGCATGATTCAACATATTGTCAAGTAACTTATCCCACAACTCCCTAGCCTTGATAGTCCTATAAGGCTTCTGTTTAAAGGATAATGTATACTCTTCATCACTCTCTACAGCATCTATAAAATCTCTTGTAGCTCCTACAGAGATATTGAAATTGGAGATCACTCCATTAACCATCTTAGCATCTATGAAGTCAAAAACATCAGGGTGAGAACTCCGCATCATAGCAAGTCCAGCAGCTCTTCTATCCCCTCCAGACTTAATAGTATTCGCGAAAGCATCGAAACCTTTCAAGAAAGAGATAGGCCCTGAACTCTCCCCACCTTTCCCCAGAATACCAGCCCCCTTTGGACGAAGATTGGATAGATTCATTCCTAATCCTCCTCCTTCTGACCAGAGTACCAGAGCCTGTTTAGATGCTTCACCTATCTCTTCAATGGAATCCCCGATATTAGTAGCGAAACAGTTAAGAAGACTTCCACGATCTCTCCCGGTATTTCTTAAGATCCTCCCAGCTGGTAAGAAGTTTTGATTGTAGATCTCTTCAGCGAATAAAGCTCCCCAGCCTTTCTCATCCTTAATAGCTATACCATACCCAACACGGTTCGCCAGATTCTCCCAACCCTCATTCGGATATAGATAGTATCTATGCTCTGCAATAGCTTCTGAGTTTGTGGATAGTTTAGTCAATTAATCTCCTCCTAGATTACAATCACAGACCCAGATTGCACATTCAACCTTAGTCCCTCTATAGACTTTACCACACTTTTCACATCTTACTTCATGACCTCCTAGTCCCATCTCTTCTGCTCTCTGCCTGAACAAGGCATTAGGAACATGTGTATCTGTCTTACCCTTCCAGCGCCCTCTATAGACTTGATCATTCTTTATACCTTTCTTAGCCATTAATATCCCTTATAATCATCGTCACATTTATTACATAGAGTCATCATCCATCCGCCTTGTCTTAGAACTCCAGGTTCTCCACAGACTTCACAGACTTTATAGGACTTGTTCTCATACTTCTCTATGATGTCATAGATCTCTTTAGTAGCTTTATCTACATAGAAGCATAAGCCTCCGTACTTCTGTTTAACCTGTACAGCTTCAGGCTGCTGGAGTCCTAATGCATTCGTAGTATCTTGTATCTCTTTCGAAAGATGATATATTAGATCATACCACCCATCTCCGCATTCAAAACCCCAGCACATACAAGTCCTAGTATAATCGTTAGACCTCTGTATATAGAGATCTGGGAAGTCTTTATAGAGTTCCTTCTGTTTATCTACATTCATCTTTTCTTACTATCCAAGCCCAATGAAGGGATACGTATTGATCAATAATTTCATCGTCTGTTTTCTCCCCCAGCCAGAACTCGCCACTACTCTGCATATAGCTAAGGACTTGTTCAGGAGTTCTAATAACTCTACAGACTCCATTAAATATAGCAGGCTCTTCATGAATTATTCTAAGATCTGGATCAGCATAAGCATTAAGACTCATTGTTCGTAAGCTCCCGCCTTATCTTTTGTTTCATTAACCAAGTAATGAAATAAGCATTGGTTAGAAAATGATCAGCATGTGGCAGACCACTTTCACTATCCAGCTCTTCTCCATCTATCATCGCTTTATAGTGTCTCATTAGAGCTGCAAAGTATCTAGCTTTTCCATTCTCTAATTGCTGCCAGGAATTATCACTATACTTAGCAGCTCCAAAAGTAAGTACCCTAGCAACTCCTTCAGTACTATCAAGTGGGACTAGATCCCATCGGACTTTCCCTTTATCATACTTCATACCTGGAGAGAAGTCTGGAAAGATATGAGTACCTGGCTCACACTTAGCCCAGTCATCTTTCTTTATGATCTTATCTATGGTTGTTAATGACATTTTATTCTACTCTCTTCTCCCAGAAATCTATAGCATCCTCTTCAGTCTTGAAAGTCCACTTCATACACCCATGAACTATACAATATTTATTACACCAATGATACAGCTCTACACTTACTACCTTAGACCTCATCCCCGTCCAATAGGTATTCTCTTTAATATAGACTGATGTATCTCCACAGAAAGGACATAGTGAAACGTTAAGTCTCTTATCCATTTATTAAAATCTCCTCAGCCATTTACCATTTTTATTCGTTTCTACTATCTATTAAGAACTCTAGAAGGTTAACTCCTATAACTTACCGTTCCACCTTCCAGATTTTGTAAGGATCATAGGTATCAATCTTGGGATACCCTCTATAATAATAGAGGCTCCTAAGATCGGTCTATATACATTACTCTTATTGTAGTTGAAAGAAAAACTCCTATCGTCGATCAAAGTCCCTACCTGAACTCCCCAGTATAAATCATTCTTCTGATTCATCCATGAAGTTGTAAAGAATGAGTTATGATAATGAGCCTGAACTGCATTTCCTCCTAAGCTCTTAGAGAGCGTTAAAGCATTACTACTTTTTCCATGACAGAAATACCATGCGCTCTTGTCAGACATTGTAAGGTTTAGATCTGTACTCCATTTCCATCCAGTACCTAGCCCATAGATCTTATTGTAAGATCTGATAAGACCCCTCGGCAATCCTGCTGATAGTGTACGCCGATGAACCAATGTACCATGGTTACTCTTAACCGATAAGACATCAGGAAAGATCTTCTCCAGCTCTTTAAGATATACTCGATCTTGTTTAAGTTCTTCTCCAGCATTCATCAAGTCTGGATCTTGTGGATGAAACTTAATACTTTGAAGATCTACTTCATCTCCCATATTAATCACACGATCCGGAGCATACTCAGTCTTAATAGCTTGTAAGAACTTGAAAGCATCTCTATGATGGTATGGTATATGGAGACAACCAAAACATAGAACCCTTTTATTTTCATATCTCTTCATCAGCTATGGTTCCCTCCCAAACTACTTTAGATCGTTTCATATCTCTGCATATGGCACTGGCTGCTTCTGATATGGTCCTATAAGAATTACCCCTAAAGCTAAGTGATTCCATTTGGAAGTACATAAAAGGAAACCACCAATATCTTTTCTGGATTTCATAACCAAGGTAAGAGTCAGTAACAATCCTGTATTTATTTTTCATTTCTTATTTCCATAGAGTATCATAAAACTTCTTATCTTCTTCAAGCTCTTTTGTGTAACAGTCAGCACAAAAAGGAATAGTATACTTAGTATTATAGTTATTCACTAATACTTTTACTGCTCCTTTCTTGAAAGACTCCTCGGGGATGTACTTACCACAGATGCTGCAAGAAACCTCTTGAGTATTATTCATTTTATTTTATCTTATACCTAACCCACTGTTTAAATTGACAGAGTAAAGTTCCAAAGAATGGAAAGGGCCAAAAACAAATCTCCGCAAGGGTTTCTGCACCGTCTTCAGAGTCTGATAAGAATATGGTATATAGAAATCCTGCTGTTAAATAAAGAACCAACATCATCAGTAGTGACATTACTTACTCCTTAGCACTAGCTTAGTCCCTTTACAATTAGGGCAATACTTAATACCATCTTCATCCTCTTCCAACTCTTCAGGTCTCCATCTCTTTTTACATCTCAGACATTTTAAGATTCTCATTCATTCTCTCCACACGTAGACTACCACAGGCAGGACACTGAAATCCTAATGAGCCATATATAAGATCCCCATAAGGATCTAAGGAGTCTTCATAGCCTGCCCAGCCACAGCTAGTACATATAAATACTTCTGGTATCTCAGACCCCACTACTATTCATCTCGAACCCATCTCCAATTTGTACTCCCACAGTCTGGACAACAGTAATCTGAAAACTCTAACCAGAAGTCCCACTTAGTTTCCAAATTAACCTCCTCTCCAAACCAACCACAAGAGTCGCATAAGATCTTCAAAGGTTTTACAAAGTCCATATCATAGAACTCCTTTAGGTTCTAAATATCTTCCAGTTTTATTATCATAATATACAGGGAACTTAACAAAGTTTCCAAAGTTCCTATCCTCTAATAACACAAAAGTACTGGTGTTCCTATCAAGTAACTCCTCTGCTTTTTTATTCCTCTCTATCCCTACCATATACTGCGCAACTCTCATCATGGCCCGGCTGTTAGCAAACTGGGAACTACGAACTTCCCCCCCTTCTTCATGAGGCTTACCAGAACTTGGGGCATTGAGATGACAAAAGATATATAATGAGAAGTTCAAATCCTTTACCATGTAATCAAGCTCCCTTGTAACTTGTTTGAGTAATCTATCAGCTTCAGAAGAATCCTTTCCATCTGTTAAACATGTGATCGGATCAATTATAATATCTTGTATACCCTTAGATACTACACAGTATCTTATAAATTCTTTTATATCTCCCCAGTCTAAAGAGGCATACCGATTATGTAGATACACTTTGCCCTTAACCAACTGCATAGCGGCGATCAGCTCTTCCTGAGTAAAGCCAGAGTCTGGAATATGAAACTGTTTACCAACTAACTTACCTGCTATCTTCTTATAAGACATTTGAGGGCTTTCTTCTGGAAAGATCGCCCCAACTTTACAACCCCAATCAGATATGATATGGTGAATCAATTGTTTCTCAAACTCTGACTTGCCTATCTTTACTCCTGCCCCTACATAGTATACCTCTCCTCGTCTGATCCCATAGGTTGCCCTTGTCAGTGTAGGCCAGGGCCAACTACGACCCCACTCAGGCATCTTTATAGCATCTTCCCAGACATCCTCTACAGATATGATACCGCTGGGTTTGTACTCTTTAGCATTAAAGATTGCATCAACAAACTCTCTTTCCTTCTCTTTAGTTAACATATCAGATACATCTTTCTCTGAAAAGTTAACCAGTCGGACCTTCTCATACCCCAAGAGATCTACTAATTTCTTAGTTAACTCTTGGCCTGCTTCATCATTGTCAAGAGCTAGGTAGATCTTTTCTTTATTACGAAGGAAGGAGAGAACTTCTGGCAACTCAAAGCAAGATAGGTTCTCTCCATCCGGTGGAGCAACAGATGCTATAGGGGCATTTAAACGGCGGCCAGTAATTGTATAGGCTGCTAAGGCGTCCTCCTCTCCTCCAGAGATTATAATATCTTTACTGTTCTGGAAGGCTGGAATACACTGACCAAAGAGTAGACAAGGAACCTTCCCAGCCTGATGAACATTGTAAAACTTCTTAGGTAACTTACGTACTTTATAAGATACAACCTTGCCAGTCGTTGAGTACTTCGGATAGTAATGTGCATCTACTTCTCTTGTCTCTTCATCATAGGAGATATGAACTCCGTAGATTGAACAGACCCCCTTAGGGATTCCTCGACCCTCAAGCCGCTCTGTAGGGAGAGCGGCTATATCTTCAAAAGATAAGGCAGTCTTCAAATCATCTTCATCCTTTCTATCATTGTTTTTCTCCAAGTATACTTGCCCATTACTATGGAGATGTGCTCTATTACAAAACTTGTTACCATCTTCAAAGACTACTAAGTGGTTGCCGGTTTTGTCATGCCCTACCTTCCGGCACTCCGGGCAAGGTTCTGATGTCAAGATCGTCATAAGATCCTTTTAAAGTATTGCAACATTTTAAACAGTAGAAGAGCAGGCTCTTATCATAACAGACTACACTTGAACTACCACAAACATTACAGACTAGTTTAAACCCTTTTACCATTACATCCAAAACTACTCGAGATCTGCCTGTAGTATCCATTAGAAAATGATATCCTCTTCTTCATAGTATTCAACTAGCATATCAAAATTCTTATCGATTAGATCCTCATCCTCAAAGAGAGCATCAAGCAATTCATCCACAGTAGGATCTATCAAGTCAAGAACTGAATAGACATCTTCCCTCTTCTTCATCTTCTCCAACAACTCATCTTTAGTCATCATCTCTATTACACCTTGAAATACTTGTGACATCTTTCATTGAACTTCAAGATCTTTGAGTGTAGGGAAGAAGGCCACTTAAGATCTTCAAAGGTAGATGCTCTTACAAAAGCTATAGCCTTGGCTACATACTTATCAAAAGGAACCTTCTCTTTATTCTTATTGTAAAGACTCCAGCCTATCAAGACCTCTCCAAATCTCTTAAACCCTAATAGATACCCAACTTTGATACCTTTATTATTCTTAATATACTCTCCGATATGTATGTCCATATCTATTTTTAACTCCTTCTATTCTGCAATAGGTGTGTACTTGAATAGTTTAAAGTAGATGTACTCCTCTCCTTTCTTAACGATCTTCTTTTCTACAACAGCTCTCATAATCCTTCTATCATTGAAGGCATACATCTTGGATAGGATGTCTTGGAAAGGCTTAATGGGGTTATCCCAATCACAAGCAGCAGAGGAAAAACCAAACTCTAAATAGATCTGTAGATACCCTTTAAGAGTTATGTATTGTTCTTTATCCAAAAGAGAGAAGCAGGATACCTCAAAGTCTTTATAGGTCTTGGTTTTAAATCTCCGACCTTGCCAACACTGATTGACTGAGATAGGCTTAATAGGTATCCTGCCCTCTATAGAACTCTTAAAAACTTTCTTCCTCTTATCTATCTGTTTGAACTGAGGCCCTTTACTCTTACCCCTAGACATCCTCCTGCCCATCGTTGTAACAGTCTACTGAATCATCCCAGCCTTCCCAATTATCTACTCCATGTGCATACAAGCAGACTAGTAGATCCTGAGTATCTTCTAAATGATCTAAGTCAGCTTCATAAATCTCTACAGTCTCCCTTCCATTCATGCGGTTCCTTTTTAATACTTCAATCATCTATTTTTAATACCCCTCAATTAAGTGTTTAAAATCCCACATCTGTCTCTCTTCTCTCCTGATCCAGAGGAGCCTTCCAGTCTCTAATAAAAACTGCTCTGTGTAGTTCCCAAAACGTTGTTTATACAGAGCATATACAAGATCAAACATATCCTGCTCAGTCTCTAAAGCATCTATCCTCTTACAGTATACAGAGTCCTTACTGATCCCATAGAGACCAAGAATATTATCCCCCCTGTCTCCAATAATTAATTGTTTGTAGAAGTAACGAAGACCCTCAACAGGCTCTACAAAGAAGGAGAAGCTCTCCTTATGCCAGGGAGTTGACCACTGATAATGCCAACCGGGGATCTGCTTGAGATCTTTATCAGTTGTACAGATACATGTGTCTTCTCTCTGGCTGTATCCCATAGCATCATCAGCCTCTTCTTCCTTAACCTCGACAGCCTTATAGGTATCAATCAGATACTGTCTAGCTTCTTGTATGTACTGAGGCTTCCTAAGCTCTACACGATTCCCTTTGTACCTTTGGATAGTTGCAACACGATACCGAAAGTTACCACGACCTGTTAAGAAACCAGAGTATTCTACAGCATCTCCAAAGTCTGCCAAGATCTCCTTCATCCTATGATCTATACAGTCATATGCAACTTGAGGAGACTGAGGGCTGTAGCAGATCTCCACCAGATCTTTATCCAACTTATTTAATTTAATGAAACGAGACATCTCATCTTCAAAAGGGGTATCAAAATCTACCTCAGGGTAGTGATAGTATTTCCCATCAGCCTTATGAGCTGCCTCATACATCAAGATATCAAAATCTATTAGAAGCTTTTTAATACTCATCTGCTTGGGATCATTTAACATTGTCATAATATTTTTTCATTACTTCATACAGATCTTTTGTAGCTTCTTGGTCCATCTCCAAATCCCCATAAGAATCTATACAGTAACTATAGGTTGAGGTTCCTATCACCCCGTTATCAAAACCAACAGAGCCCTTTTCATTCTCGAAATAAAATTGTGCGTCTTTCATAATTAGAATACTGAAATAACCTTTTTAATGAATGAGAAATCAATTGGATACCAGCAGATTGTATTAAGATCTATCAAGGAATCACATGCCCATCGATCAAAAGTATCTGCCGGAGATAAAGATAGTACGCCTGGAAGAGCTTCATGGTCTGTTGGATTATATATCCATCTACAGTTTCCTATAATCCCTTCCTCTTGTACATCATTCTCTATAGCTTCTATGATTAGGTAGAACTTATCCACAAATGCTCTTATTAGTCAAAAGGATTCTCTTCTGTCGTAGCATCTACATCCTTCTCAAACTCAAAAACACTCTTAGCATCTCTGGAGTACGGAACCAGCTTGTTTATCTTTACAGCTTCCAAGTCTGCTCCGATCCCCTCAATCTTCTTATAATCAAAGATACGAAAGGCTACCTCGACTTCTGAACCATTCCCAACTTCCTGATCTGTAGTCTTTCCAAACTTATCCAGCACGAGAGGCTTCTCATTAGGACCATTCTTTCCTACACATTTCCTTTTAGGTCGGAAGATCACAGCACCATTAGCTTTCTCAATCAGATTAAGGCCCATGTCTGTAAGTCTTTTCTGCTCTTCCTTATCTACTTCAATATCAATCTGCCAAACTCCAGCATCATCAAAACGTGTATTAGCTTTCTGAACACTGGCCCACATTGCAATACCTTTTACTTTCTCCAAGTGCGTTCTCCTAAGTTAAATTCAAGTGGTGGTGCTGACGGGTAGCTTAACCATTCGCTTACAGCACCGTTTCTTTTTTTAATCAGAACAATCATAACATACCTTTTAAGTTCTTGTAAGGGGTATGTTATGAACCTTATACTATATTATAACTTAATTCTTTAGAACTTGCAAGACTTTTCTGTCTCTGTCATACAAAAAACCCTGCTAAGATCTCCTGAGTCTCTGGAAGATCTTTTTCTTTTACCCAAGCGAAACGTCTCCAGATAGTTGTACAATTAGGACACATATAGAAAGACCCTCCATCGTAATTAGGAGTCTCAATCAGTACATCCTTCCGGAAGTAACGAGGCTTCTCATGGGTGTATCCATAGTTCTTAGCAATCTCATAAGCCCTCTCTTCCGTCTCTCCCTTGGCTAAGAAGAACTTATAGATATCTTCTCCAATGAAAGAGTATCCACACCCAGGGCATTTATCTTGAGATCCAATAAGATCTTTTATGTACTTATACTTATTCATTTAACTTCCTTATATACATCGCATGAGTCTTCAAAGGCATTGATAGGTCTTTCAGCTTTCCTACAATATCCATCTTCCCACTCTTCTTCTGGATCATCAAAGATATCTTGAAAGGATATCCAGTATTCACAATTACGGCATTGTTTAAATTCCATGCTACTCATTTCTATTAGACTCCTCAGACCTAACAAGATCTTGCAAGTACTCTGGATGCTCTACACTTTCCATTACCCTATTAATAAATAACTGCCACTCAGATAGCTTGTGATCCCTCCTCTGCCCTATAATACATCTAAGGACTGAATAGTTGAGAGTTACTAAACGTCTCTGCAAGTAGGACTCTGGAAGATACTTCTTAATAGAAGAGATATCCTTAGTCTTCTTAGCCTTCTCAAGTCTCTTATTGAATGCCGCTAGCTCCATCTCACTCAGACACTTACCTTCAAAGTCCTCCCTAGTCACTGGCCTTCTTAAAAGAGTGTGCATGGTACTTTCAGACTGAGCAACTGTACCGATCTTGTAAGTATCAAACTCGCTCCACCAGTATCTAGGAGCCTCTATATCAACCCACAACATGATCTGTCTTAAGAACTTATCATGCCCTTTCCCGAGCTTTGCAAGACCTTGAGAGACCTGTTTAGATCTTTCTTGTTTCTTTAAAGCATCGAGTCTTTCTCTATTACCTTGATATTCTGAGTAGAAGAACCAGTTCTCAAAAGGAATACTTCGATCTTTGTAGCTTAAAGAGATCCCATAAAGGGCTAAGTCGTATCCCCATTCTGATAAAACATTTACTTCCATTTTGTTTTAATCTCCTAGATCTAATTAGATCTAATTAATTGATAAGAAAGTTTATTATAATTAATGGTATACAACTATTAAAGAACTTAAAAGATCTTATAAGACTATTATACCATTTGTTTTAAAGCCCGTCAAGTATTTTTTTTTTATAATCTAATCAGCCCTGATATCTTCGGGAGGTCTAGCAGTCTTTCTCTCATCTTCAGAGATCTTAAAGTCTAGTACTTTCTTTAAGAAGGGGATACAATTAAAACATACAAGCTTCCCAGTCTTCTCAGCTTGGATAAACTTACGATCACTGCCTTCTATCCTCTCAGCTCCACAGAAACTACATAGGTTCTTCATAGCTCCTCTTCCACCTGGTTAAGTTTATTGTATTCATCTTCGTACTTTTCAGCCAGCTCCTTAGCCGCTAAAAGACCCCTCATTAATTGATCGCAGCACTCTTTCTGAATTCCAATATGTCTAGTAGAGATGATTTTATCGTCCTTATAAAATTTTTGCATAATAACAATATCATCAGCTGGCCAAGCACATTCAACAGTAATTACAGTTTCTATCTTAATGGGTTTCTGCCCAGTTCTTTCCATCTTTACTCTCTCCCTTTAAAGGTACATTCAGTGTATAAAATTCTCCAGCTTTTACAAAAGAAAGATCTGCTAAAGTCTTAAAAAGATCTACATCTTTCTTATCCACTTCAGTCTGAAACTCATCGTGCTGGAACAGCACCAGCTTTGCCTTTAACATCTTCTGTACAACCCACTTATTAAATAGGTAGCACATAGCAGTCTTAACCACGATAGACCCTGCCGATTGAAATACAGCGTTAATAATACTATGTTTACTTCTGATATAAATCTTTCTACCATCAAGCCCTACCACATATCCATTCTTTACATACTCCTCAGTATAATGATCTCTGCATTCCTTTAGAGCTGTATTACCATTCCAGAAATTATTCCACAATCTCTCCGCTTTCTTTATGGAACACCCTAAAGTACTTGCAAGCTTAGGGGGCTGACAACCATACACTAACGCATACTTTGGAGACTTCGCACCATCTCTGTCGGTCTCAAAGAGGATGGCGTTTTTGCTATGAGTGTCACCATCTATAAGCTCGGCAGCATACTCCTTACCACCTGTAAATGAATAGCAGTAGTGTGCTTCCATCCTGGCTTCTAGTTGAGCTGCATCAGTCCCAACCAGCACCTTATCAGATGGCACAGTAAGGCAGCTACGAAGCTCTATACCGAACGGAATCTTCTCCTTAGCCTTGGGTACGTTGACGACTACCTTATGCCTACCACGGCCCGTATTGGTGGCTTGTGGGACGCATTGAGCACCTAGCCTCCCATCAGATCTAACCAGACCGAGCCAGCCCTTATCTTCGTCATCATCATTCACTAAGATACTCTTACGATGTCTTAGAACATACCTCCTTGCTATTAGTTTTCCTATCTCATTACCACCTATATCTCTTTCAAGGGCTTCAAACTCCTCCTCCCCTTTTGGGAGACATGGGGAGGTCGATATCAGCTTCCCCTTAGAGTCTCTTACAAGTTTCTTTCCATCTTTCTTGTAGTTATATCTTAGTGGTTTCCATCCAAGTTGTAATAGATAATCCTTGATCTGTTCAGGACTATCAAGATTTATATCTACATATCTTATACGACTGAAGGGGCCTTGAACATTAATCATCAGTGTCTTTTAAGATGTGGAACGTTGTCCTTGTTGTTATCATGATAGGAAAGGTATGGTCACATGCTTGGCATCTAAGATACTCCTTGCATTCAGGACCAATATCATCTGCAAAATCTCCAAGACCTATACCACATTGAGGACAATAGAGATCTGGGAAATCATACTCGACTCTTGCAAGTTCTGGATATTTCTTACTCATTCTGTTTTCTCCTCTTCAATAAGAACTGTTTATATAATTATAACACCCACAATTATTATCAAATTGTCTACAACAACTAGGATCATTCCCCTCCCATTTTAATTGTTGCAACCACTGACAATCTTTGCATTCTGTTTTTATTTTATTACAGTATAGATTTGGATCATGATCCTCCCAATTTTCACATGCGCATTTACCAGATAATTCCCCGCATCGTAAACATATACCATATGTCATTGTATTACCCTCTTCAATAATTTCCTTTAAGATCTTGACAGAAGTTTTAGTTTGTTCTTCTATAATCTTCTTACACTTCTCAAATAAAGTAAAGAAACAACTAGGGCAAAGGATAAATTCCTCCTCCCCTATGTCTATACACTCTACTGCATTTGGTTCATTGCATCCATCACAGAGATAGAGTAAGCCCGGGGGAACAGTTTCTACTGAGATCTTTTTCATTCTTTTATCCAGTCCTCAACTTGTTTTGAATATGATCCATCCTTCTTCCAAATCTTTGTAACTGGTGGCATCTTGGCACCACTCTCACTCTTATCAGTTACTCTGAGCGGTATCATCTCCAACAGTTTCTTGTCAATCTCTTCAAGCTCTTTATTGATCCTTTCAAGAACCTCCTTAGCTTTGTCTTGGTCTAATAAGATCCCATTCATTTCCATCTGTGCGCATAGCTTCGCAACAGTATACTCAAGCCGGATAGCTTTCTCCCAATCCCAAGAATTACGTTCGGCCTGTAAAGACTCCCACCTAGACTCAGTAAGATCAGCATCTCTTACACATCTATTAAGCATCTCTCGACTAAAAACTGACCAGTCTTCATGGTCTATCTTGAACTCACCAGTCTCTTTGCCCCATTGAGCTAACGAGTGTCCCCCAAGTCTATCAGGTTCAAAGAGACTGGAGAGTATGAAAGTATCTTCAACCTTCTTAGGCTCCCAAGTTGGGAAGAACTTCTGAATGGCTGGGATATCAAACATAATCCCATTGTGAAATATTAATTTGCTAATGCTCATATAACTAAGGAGTCTCTTTAGGTCACACACATGGGTATAACTCTTGCCATTCTCTAAGACATACTGATCTCCTATCTTTTTATCATAGCACCAGAAATGATACTGTCTACTTTCAATATCCTTAACAACTATACACCAGATCTGAGAGATGCTATAGAGTAATGCATTGCCCTCTATATCACATGCAAGAGTGGTCATATATCACTTCCCCATCTCCTTAGACCAATCAATCATCTCTTTAAATCCTGCAAGACTGTGAGGGTAAACATAAAACCACACATCTTTACCGTTAATAGCTGTCGCACACCTTCTATACCCTGCCCCTAACTCAATCCTGTCAAGAACTTGTAAGACCTTTGCTATATCTTTCTCCTCAAATGAGTAGATCTCACCTACAACATAAGAGTCCCCATCATCTACCTTATTGATAGCTGGGAAGGCTCCAAGAGAATGCATTCTGTATCCTACAAGCTTCTCAGTTCCGAGATATACTCCATCAAACATTTCAATAAATCTATGAAGTCCCCAGCCTTTACGCAACGTGCCATAAACAAAAACATTTAAAATTGTACTTGTTGTATCTATCATTATCTATTCTCCTAATTAGATCTAATTAGATCTGTATAATTCTGGACAGTAGTATTGAGATCTTGCCAGTACTACTGATCCAAAAGACTTACTAATATTCCCAGAGATGTATCTAAGATCTTCATCATTGATCTTGATCTTATATTTCCATTCAGAACCTATCTCATTTGTGCAGACTAGCCAGCACTTGATAGCTTTGTCATGCCTTATCCTTTCTTTCTTATATGCGTACTGTCGAAGAAATTCCTCATGCAGTATATTAATTCCTTTATCCCTTATGATCTCATAGAGAGCCAATAAAGATACTGGATTGATAATCTTCACAGTACTTCCTCATTAATTATCTCGTTGATATCTTCCTCATAAGCAGAGAAGGTAGGCTCTGCATCATTTCTAAATAGAGAGAATACTTCATAGAGGCATACCCTACATAGATCATTCTCCTCCCCATTCTGCATAGTAAAGATGGCGCTATCCTCTACAGCTCTATCACACGCTTTACATCTCATGCATTTGCTCCAGCAGACTGACGATATTTTAAAAGATGTTTAGGAAAGAACATCTCTGTTTCCCTTTCAAGAATGCTTGTGCATTTCTCACACAATTTAATCTCTTTAGTCCCATAAGGAGTCTGTACTACTATGTTCTTCATAGAACCACAGAAACTACATACCCCTTTATTAGCCAGTAGTGGGATATCAGATAACTTTTTAACATCTTTATCATGATCTTTCTTGTGGTCTATCAAGAGACCTTGACAGTGACGACAGATCTTATCAGACAGTGGACTGTAGCAACCACAAGTAGTACACGGTACGAAGATTGATCTATCATTATTATTGCTGGTATATTTGTTCTTTCCCCACTCTTCAGTCTTGAAGATTACCCCATTAACTTTAGCTGCTCCACACTGACAAGTCTGCGCTTGCTTCCAGTTAAATTCCCCACAAGTTGAGCAGGTCCAGTCATCTTCGTCGGCTGGCCAGTCTAGCCAGTCTTCGTACCCTGCGCGATAGAAAGGGCGGCCAGAGTACCTCGTCTTTGGGTATCCATCAGGATTATTCAATTGGAATGGGGTAGGCTCCACCCTCTGGAGTGAGGAGACACCACCATAATAGCTATAGTTGCTATACCAGATAGTCTTCTCCTTATTCCAATGAGCAGCAGCCGAGTCCTCATTAAGTATCATGTACTCCCTATTAGCGGTAAGGAAGACAAGCTTTCCTCCGTCTATGAAGTTCTCAATCAACCCTATGATTGCATCATTCTCCCACCAATCAATAGGCAATTTCTGCAAGAAGTCCTCATTGAAAGCTTTAGTATCACTCTCATCCTTCTTAACAAGCAATTGTTTGTTGGTTATTGTCCCATTGTGTACGAAGACCATCTTGTCATTGACTCTGAAGGGGTGACAGTTAGCTATAGAGATATCCCCCTTGCTCTTCTTCCTAAAGTGTACAACTATAGGAGTATCTTTGAAGTCTCGGAAGACTTCCTTATACCTATCAAGAACTTCAGAGAAGGAGAGACTTTTAAAGATCTGCACTTCATCTTTATCTACCCAAGCAAGACCTGCTCCATCGCCATTGTTCTTATTTGACTGTTTCAAATGCTCTTCTGAGATCTCAATACCTGGTGCGGCTAGAATAATAATACACATATTATTTTTAATCCTCCTCTTCTATTTCGTTGTAGTTGATAGATCCTGCCCAATCTGTGAAACGTAAAGTATGCTCAAGAGTATGAGTATCTCTCTCTGCTCCCCTCGTGACAACAATATTTGGATCAAACTGTAAAGGTGGAGCAGGGGGGAATAAATCATCTCCAGAGATCTCGACAGGCTCTAAGGGTATAATACGTCCTGGTGCAGGGGAAAGACCCGCTTCACTCCGTGGCAGATTCCTAGTACTTCTTGTCCGAGGGAGAGGAGATGGTATACTATTTACTACCCACCCCAGGTCTTCTGTAGCTATGTCACCTACAGGCATCGCTTCCTCCTTCTTATTACTCTTGAAAGCTGCCAAGCCTTTCGTGTTAAGATAGAGGTACAGTTGGGGGTAGATTTGCCTAGTATTTTCCAGGTATGTAAAGAAGTTAGGGAGATCTATTTTCTTAAAGCTCTTATCCTTGCAGAAGTTTGCAAGACATACAACAAACTGAATATTCTTGATCCATCCTGCTGGGGAAATAGCTTGTGCAAAAGTCCGAACCTCTACAGTATCTTTATGTTTCAGATTTACCTGAGTATGCTTATCAATTTGCCAGTTGGTCTTCTTCTTAGCAAACTCCATCACATACTTCTTATTCGGCAACTTATTACTATACCTATTTGGCTTTCTTTCAGATACATAGGACAGCAGACTATCATTATCTCTGATGAAAGAGATAAACTTATACAGAGTTAGATGGTCAAAGAACCTCTTAGCCAGATGAACGTGCATCCCACATGTAGTATTCCTCTCTTTATTAAAAGGGAGTCTATCATAGGCAAACTCCTTCATAATAAAAGAGTAGGACATCGGATGAGTAACAACCTCAAAGCCCTCCCGATCCTGAATAGATCCATCGAACTTAGCATAAAGATACCTCTCGTCAAACAGAGAATACATATCTTTCAAGATCTGGTTACGATCCTCTTGAGACCTGCAATAGATCTCATTCTCTGTCCCTATAAGAAGAGCATCCTTTTCTTTTCTAAAGATACCATGCTTATAAAAATAGGTAGGCACAAAATTATATGGTTCAAATGGCACATTTTCACTCAACTCAGCAGGGCCTCCTAGGATATTTACTAGAGGAGCACACTTCCTGCATACACAATCCTTCCCCTTCTTGTAAGAGTGATTAAAGTAAACATCCCCGCACTCAGGGCACTTGAGATCTTCAAAGATAATCTTATCCTCTTGCATTGCACATCTCTTGCAAAGAGTTTCATCTTTCGGCATCCCTTTATAGACTTGATAGAGTTGATTGCACCTATCACAAATCAGTGCTCCACGGTCTATACATTCCTTACAGAGCAGAGAATACCTATATTCAGGCCCTACTTTCCCACCCGCAGTCGTCTTAATATACCCGCAAGAGACGCACATTCCATGCCCACTAATCTCTTGTGAACCTATCTTTCCAGCACAGTCTGAGCAGATCTTCTTAGTCTCAGGAGTATTATTTCCTTCTTGAAAGTAATAGCTAGTGGGTCTACTGTATAGCGGGCTACGCACTGAGGAGTGCACCTTCCCACAGATAGCACAGGTGTATAAAGATCTGACACACTCAGGACAGAGCAGTTTCTCAGTCTTCTTCTCTCTCTTTACAGAGCTTCCACCAACTCCACAAATCTCGCAGACTGCTATCTCTCCATTATCATATGGAACTTTTTCCTCTTCATAGCACTGCTTACATAATGCAGAATACTTTCTAAAGATTCCATAATACTTTCGATCTATAAAGTCTGAGTCGTAGATAATCTTGTATTTGTTTTGAACTGTCTTCTTACACTTCCTACATTCTGTGTATTGAAGATATAGGCACCTTTCACAGAAGGTCCCCAGCCTCTTCTTATATACACTCTTGGCATTTTTATTGCCACAGTACTGACACACTGCCATAGTCGCTTTGCTCCTGCCGTGCATAGCACGGCTGTTTGTGAATGTTATTAATCTCACCGTGCTATGCACGGTTGTGAGTAATGCGTAGCATTACGAATTAGGTCTAATTAGTACGTTGAAGTCATAGTTCTAAAAGCTTCTACATATCTTGCAAGGGTTGTTCCCTCTATTCCAGGAGCCGTATTGACTTCTAAGACTTTCAGTTCATCCTCTGTATTCCTGAGGATATCAACTGCTCCAAAGTCAAGATCCAGTACTTCAAGAGTTCTAAGAGCTAGGGCGTGGAGAGCTTCTCTGGTCTTGTCAGGGATCTTAACAGAGTTCCTTGCAAATATATACCCGTTCCCCCATGATTGTATGTCGCTTCGCTCCCCCCCTTTTCTCAAGCACTTAGCAGTAAGGTCAATTACATCACCAAAGACAACATGGACTCTATACTCTCGCTTGATTGCTTCTCCTTTTGTATACAGTTTAGCAACCGGGATCTGCTCCGGTACGTCACAGACTAGAATACCTTTCCCCATTCTGCTATTTGTAAGGGTTCTACAGAAGACTTTATTTCCAAGCATAGCCCAGCTGCACGCCGTATCCCTATCAGTTGTCCAGGTGAGTGTAGGAACTCCATTGTTGCTGAGAACTTGAAAGGTCTTTTTCTTATTGATAGCAACTGCCACTGCTTCGGGAGGATTAAAGGTGTTGCACTCATCAAATACATAATGTGGAGTGGAATTACCCCAGTTGATGATTAGATCATTGAATTGATCAGCATCTTCACGGTATCTTGTATACTCATCCTCCGAGATATCTATACTCCTATTTCGTATCTTCATAATCCTTTGAATACCTAAGGCAGTAGCTAACTTAAAAGCTGAATCTGATCTTCCATAAGGTCTGATATACATTGTCATCTTCTACATCCTCCTGTTCCGATTTCTTCTGATCTCATAAAACTTGTACAGCTCTTTAGGAAGAAACATAATATGATGATGTCCTCCCCACTCTTTTTGGAAGAACTCCCGAATCTTTTGTTCATCAAAAGGGGTAATCCCAATACTTGCCTCGGCAGGGATAATCATAACAGCCCTTTCTTTCTTTCTTCCTACCCTCTGCCAAGCTGCAACTGGATAAGTAGCCCCAGCATAATAAAACTCTTGCCTCTTCCGATCATTTGTCAGTATTAATCCTTCACCCATCTTTTTATTCTTCCCCTCTATTAATCTTTTCAGGTATTGACAGATCAGTAATGTCTGCCATATCACCCTTAATATACTTCGTACCTGCTGCAATAATAAAGGACCACACTTTTTTCCTATATTCTTCATTGTCTACCCAGAAGTTGGAGAGTACTCGGTATTCTACTCCATACTCTTTAGGTCTGAAAGCTCCTGCCTTACCATAAAGCAGCCGCCTTTCTCTATCTTTATCATACTTAAGAGAATAAATACCTAAAGTTGCATCAAGATTTTTAATGAACATGGGTCCATCAAACATGTTCTCTGCCAGCTTTTTAATGCCAATATGAACATGCCCTCCACAGGATCTTAGATACTGATTCTCAGCCTTGGTAGTCCTATTGATATCCCTGGTCCAGGCGTTGAAGTCAGGATCACACCCAAACTTCCAGGCTTCTTCGTTGTCCAGCTCTTCAGCTGTAAAGTGCGTTGAAGCCTTTACAACAAGCTGAAGAGGGGCTATCATAGCCCGAACTTCTTTTAAGGTGTCAATGATATGTTGATTAAAGAATTCCCATTTCTTAAAAGGCAGGAATGAGATTTCAAGACATACATTATCGTGATGAAGCCCTGCTTTTGTATTGAGGATATATGGGCTTGCCTTGGTTCCAGGTATCCTTCCAATTGCTGAAAGCTCTCTCCTCCCGTTTGATAAGAAGAACTCAACGTCTGCCCCTATTGTAATACACTTACAGTCTTTACAGTTTTTCTTGCACATGGTCGCTTCGCTCCCCACCGGATGCGATCCGGTTATTCTCTTTTATATATTTACTAAACTATTCTTCTACTTCTATTTCAGTTGCCAGGATAGGTTGTAATAATTCAAATGTATTATCAGCCTCTGTATGGGATGCGTAGAACTTATTAGTTATACATATGCAATCAAAGTTTTGTGGCCAACGCATTACCCATCTCCACTTCTTAACCTTCTTTTTAGGCCTTGTTAGAGCTTTTTGAGGGATCTCAAAAGAGTCCCAGAAGAGGCTCGGGTGAAGATCTTTTACACAATCCTTTCCACTTGGTGTATAAGTACGGATAAGGTTTCCACTAAATACTACTGTAAAATAGTTGAGTTTGGGATTACCGCTTATGTAGTATTTCTTTTTGATTTCTCCCCAACCGTACTTAATATTCCAAACCTTATCACCTATTTTAACATCTTGAAACATAGTCGCTTTGCTCCTGCCGTGCATAGCACGGCTGTAGTTATTAGATTTAATAATAATAATAATAGGATATTACACCTTATGCTCTTTCCCACAGACTGTACAACGATATACAGGTCTCTCTTCAATCTTCTTAGTCGTCTTGTTCATGACTCTTTTACCGGCGCCGTGGAGTCTGTCCTGTCCTGCATGGTCACATGTACATTTTCTAATGATTGTATTGCTCATAGTCGCTGCGCTCCTGCCGTGCATAGCACGGCTGTTTGTGAATGTTATTAATCTTGCCGTGCTATACACGGCTGCGAGTAATGCGTAGCATTACGAATTAGATCTAATTAGCCTGCACTAGATCTTAAACAGCTCTCTAGCCTCTTCCGAGAGGGCAGAGAGGAAAATAGTCTCAGCTTCTTTCATTCCCTCTTCAGACTCTAAAAAGGACTGCGTTTGTGCAGGGCTTTGCTTTGTGAAGTCTGGAACGAATACAAAAGAAAGAAGCCTCCTAAAGAATGGATAGTTCTCATCATCATTATGACTCTTGGCAACAATGTTAAGGGTCTCGGAGAATAGAGAGATTCTTTTCTGGTAGACTGTATTTGTTACCCTTTCTCCGTCCCTAGATTTAAGAAAGAAGAGATTCTGATTGGTCCCTTGCAGAATGGAATCAAATCCATAGTATGAGTTATTAGTCAGAGACAAGGAGAAAAGCAAGAGAAAATGTGGATGTATGTCCTTATACTTCCTCTTCAGATAGTTATAAACCTTCAAGTAAGAAGGACTGTAGGAAATCGCCCTGATCATTGTCAAGATTAAGTAGATCTCATACGACTTCAGTTTATCTAAAGAGAAAAGGCAGAAGTTGACATAATCACCATCATCTTCTTTTTTTTCTAAAGAGTAATAAGAGGCTAAATAGCCCAGCAAGGGGTCTATTTTCTTCCTGATCAGATCACAACTCAAGCCTGTCTTGTTCTGTAAAGGAACCTGAATTTTGTAATTAAAGGCATCTGTCACTGATGGAGCACACGAAGAAAAGAAAGAGCTGACAGCACCCGGAAAACAAATGCGATCTATAGCTGTATAGATCTTTTCATCATCTTCATCAAGGAAATAGAGAGTCAGGGGAGCATTATAATTTGAAATACTGCTAATGATATTCGCAACCCTTTTTTCCACCTTTCCAGCTTTATAGTAATAGAGAGAATTATCTATAGAGGCCGGGCAAAGGCTTTGTATGGGGAAATAGTAGTTGCTTACTAGAGAGGGAGTTGGCCCATTTTTTAAAGGGACTAGGGCGACCCCGTATGTACTAATCTGCCTGACTTTATACTCTTTTCCAAGAAACTGACGACCTGTGGGGGTATTCATACTCCATTGGTAGTCTCTTGAAGGAGCTGGGTCAGAGAGATCCCATACACCTCTTATAGGTTCATTATACCTATTAAATCTACCCTCTCCAGGGACTAAATAGTCCACAATAACATGATCTCCTACTTTTAAGATCCACTCCTTGACTGTAACATCCTCAGAAGGGATGCTCCTGATAAAGGATGGGGGATCTCCTTGCAGTATTAAGAAACTGCCGTCCTTTTGTTCTATAGCCTTCCTTAAAGACCCTTCTGAGATCTCTTCAAACGCGGTCAAGAACTCCACAATTACTACCGTTTCTTTTGCTATTTTCACTATTCTACCTCCTGTTCTATCTCTGATTCTTTAAAGGATACATAGATATTACCTTCATCTATAGCGCTTATAACCCCCCAACCATCATAAAAAGGACTCCAAACCTTATCACCTACTTCTGCGTTTCTAAACATGGTCGTTACACTCCTCACCGTGCATAGCACGGTTGCAGCTGTTGAATTTTAATCTGATATTTGTATTTATTTATTTATCAGCGCAAAGCCTGGAATAGCTAAGCAAAGACCAGATATCCATCCGATAACACCCGAAAATACAACTTTTGCTATACCGATAGCGACAGACGCGGCAGACAGTTCAGGAGCCCTTATCGCCTCTATCACATTGACAATTCCGCCAACAAAACATAACCACACGCCGACATACAGCCCGATGGCAAGCCCAGCCAACACCATCAAAAAACCAATAATTTCTTTCATAGTCGCTTCTCCATTTGAATTTTCAAAGACATTGGACACCGCCGGATTGCATCCGGCTATTAACTGTATTGTGTGCAATACAGTTAATTAAAAAGTACTGGAAGAACTCCCGAGATTATCAAGAGAGCCAGCACAAAAGATACTAATGTAAGTGTTGTTTCAATAATATCTTCACTATCTTTTTTATTGTGTCTATTGTTGTTTCTCATAGTCGCTTCGCTCCAGTGCGTATTATTCAGTTGCTAATTAGGCCCATCTCAGGCTGTTAACCATTCCCACCAAAAACGATTATTAGGGTGATTCTTAAATACCACCATAGATACTTCTGCGAATGTCTCATCATTAGAAACCCATATTACGATTACAACACCTAGCAGAATGGGTAAAAAAATTGGGGCGATGAGGATTGCTATCAGTTTTCTAACTATCCTTTTCATAGTCGTTACACTCCTTGCCATATGAAATATGGCTGGTCTTGACGTGCAAAGCACGGCTGTTCGTGAATATTTTTAAAGTTACTGACATAGCTATTTCCAGGCTTTTGCCCTATTTTCTTTTATACTAAAAAGATCCCAGAAAGGGGTTTTTATCTTGTTATTATACTCTTCCCAAGCCGGTTTTCTGACCTTATTATACTCTTCCCAAGCCGGTTTTCTGACCTTTTCATACTCTTCCCAAGCCAGTTGTCTGACCTTATTATACTCTTCCCAAGCCAGTTCTGTGACCTTATTATACTCTTCCCTAGCCAGTTTTTCGACCTTATTATACTCTCCCCAAGCCGGTTTTGTGACCTTATTATACTCTTCCCTAGCCAGTTTTTCGACCTTATTATACTCTCCCCAAGCCAGTTTTTCGATCTTATTATACTCTTCCCAGCTTTCAGGGCTTAAAAGTCCTTTTGGATTATCAGGCATAAAACAAGAGAACAAATTATGCTTAAGAGCTTCTACAATCTCTAAAGGGAAAGCAGAAGGGTCTGATAAGTCTGTAACCTCTTTCTGTATACAGTCTTTTCTGTTGATACCATAGTACCAACAAATAGCCCCATGCCCCTTCCAGTTGTCTGCATTCTTATCATACTCTTTCAGCTCCTTCCCACGTCTGGAAGCTAATTTTTCCTTATCAAGAAAAAGAACCTGTCCTTTATATTCAATCCAAGAGATAAATTCACACATGGTCGTTACACTCCTTGCCATATGAAATATGGCTGGTCTTGACGTGCTATGCACGGTTGTGAGTAATGCGTCAGCATTACGAGTTAGATCTAATTAGCTCCTAAAAAAGCTGCTTTCAGATCTTTGTGTCTGCAATCAAAGACCAGATGATCTTCCCAGAATACGTTGGGGAAGGAAGGATTGCTTCCCTCTGCCTTCTCCGCATACTCTTTTGCTATTTGATCATAATCAGCCTGACAAAGACTGCAAAGATCATCCTCATCTGTCGTTCTGTTTTTACATATGATACATTTCATAGTCGTTACACTCCAGTGAATGTTAAACAGATTCTAATTAGATCTAGCTAGACCTGACTAGCACTTTATAGCCCTATTAAGGTCTCTCTTAAGCTTCAATAAGCAGCAAGTACAAAGACCATGTGAGATGTTCCCAAGAGGCTCAGAAGGTCCTCCGTACTTCACCTGTATGTATCTTTTGCACTCCATACATTGAACTATCAGTATCCAGCTTTTCATAGTCGCTGCGCTCCTTGCCATATGAAATATGGCTGGTCTTGACGTGCAAAGCACGGCTGTTTGTGAATATTTTTAAAGTTACTGACATAGCTATTTCCAGGCTTTTGCCCTATTTTCTTTTATACTGAAGAGATCCCAGAAAAGGGTTTTTATCTTGTTATCATACTCTTCCCAAGCCGGTTTTGTGACCTTATCATACTCTTTCCAAGCCAGTTTTCTGACCTTATCATACTCTACCCAAGCCAGTTTTTCGATCTTATTATACTCTTTAAAGCTTTTAGAGTTTAAAAGTCCTTTTGGATTATCAGGCATAAAACAAGAGAACAAATTATGCTTAAGAGCTTCTACAATCTCTAAAGGGAAAGCAGAAGGGTCTGATAAGT
>Ga0209318_1000287_pt1 | contig 51644 bp, 87 predicted proteins | sample RifGroE1_FD_183999 | JGI IMG/M metagenome (GOLD analysis project Ga0209318, IMG submission 183999) | Groundwater microbial communities from Rifle, Colorado, USA - Groundwater E1 (SPAdes) (version 2) | ecosystem: Environmental > Aquatic > Deep subsurface > Groundwater | place: Rifle, Colorado... | reverse complement strand
ATGTTTAGGGGTAGGGGAGGCATATAAAGGCATAAGTCAAAGTCAACACCATGACAACCTCTTAGCATTCATCTTCGCCTAACGGCTCGATGAATGCATTATACCACAGAAATTGAAATTTGTCAAGTAAAATCTTTCAGAAAGTGAAAATAATTTTTTATTTTTCCAAATTGAAATATTTTACTTGACTTTTTGGGTAAAGTATGGTATAATGCATTATTTAAAAATCAAGGAGGATTTAAAATGACAGGTTCACCCGGCGAAGCAACTTCAGTAGACGAGGTAGCTCGAATAGAAGAGGCAGTATCCCGCCGCGATAAAGTTGTGGCTGATTTGCTGGCCTACAAAAAAGCTCAACTAAAGAAGCTTGAGATTACACAGAAGAAGGTTCAGAATAAAAAAGCTAAATCCAAGGTCAAGCGAAAGATAGCCAAGGAATCTAGGCGTAAGAACAGGGGGACATAGAAAATGCCGTTGTTGGATTTTAAATGTGAAAAATGTGGAGAGCGTTTATTTGATGTGTTCAAAAAATTTAACAGCCCTAAGACTTATGAATGCCCTACCTGTGGTAGTGAAATGGAGCCGACTATAGGCCCTGTAGCAGTTATTCTTAAAGGTAAAGGCTGGGCAAAAGATGGGTATACTCCCAGTAATTAGAAAATAACTTTAATATTTTACCACCACTTTGATGTATATAAACTATATGAAGGAAGCTTTTAATGTCCAAACTTAAAATTCTATGGCACTCTGATTGCTCAGTATCCTCTAACTCAGGATTTGGAAAAGTATCCTTAGAGCTACTGAACAGACTTAGCGCCACTAATAAATACGAAATAGCTGAACTAGGGCTAGGGAATCCAGAAGGTCAAGGCTACAAGCAAGAGCCTAACTGGAAAATATATACTAGCGGCGAAGACCAGTATTCAGAAGACAAATTCGTACCAATCGTAGAAGAGTTCAAACCTGACGTTGTAATATCTCTGTTGGACGTACACATGAACTCTTTTATAAACGATAATACCATAGTGCCTATAAAGTTGCGCAACACATTTAAAGCTGTTACCCACGTTCCTATCGACGGGGCGCCTCTTCCGATTAACTGGCTTAAAATGTTGGCTGGGTTTAACTACATAGTACCTATCCACGAATTTGGGTTTGTATCTATACGAAACGAGTTTGTCAGACAGATAACAAAACTTAGAGCGGCAGGGCATCAGCTTATAGAATCTAGAAGTACTGAAACTGCTTGGGTAGATAAGCAACTGGAGCTTATAAAACTACACATAGGCAACTATAGTAGAGCTTTAGCAAGTATGAAAACAATCAATCATGGGGTTGATCTATCTACGTACTACCCCTGTTCACCTGAGCGCAAAGCTGAAATCAGAAGCAAATTCAACATTAACAAGGATGCTTTTGTTTTTACATACGTAGGAAGGAACTCGGTTCGTAAACAGCAGCCTCTAGCACTACAGGCTTTTAAAGAGGTTGTAAGGAAATACCCAAACTCAGTATTAGTATTGGGTTGCAAAAATGTTGATGTTGGGTGGAACTTAACAGAACTTATAGACAGGCTTGGAATTAATGGAAAGGTAATCATAACCAACAATAGCTCAGACAGAGCTACGGAAGGTCTTACTAACGAAGAGATAGCCGACATATATAGAATGTCCGATTGCTTTATTTCTACTTGTATAGGCGGAGGGTTTGAACTTTGCCACTTAGAATCAGCAGCCTGTGGGCTACCACAGATAGGAGTTGATGGAGCTGGTAGTATAACTGACATGGTTAAGGGAAACGGCCTTTTAGTTAACGCAGACAAATACTGGTTAGGCGGGATGCACGGGCCTTTCGAGCGCCCTCTAGTAAAGCCTACAGATTTCGCCAACGCTATGAAGAATATGATTAGGGATGATAAAAAGAGAGATGCTTGGTCGAAGTCGGCAATAGCCTTCGCCAACAAACCTGAGTTCAGTTGGGACTTTGCTGCAAAAGAATTCGAAGGCGTAATTGAGGAAGTAATGAAAGACGAATCTGTAGCTATAGAGGGTATGCATGAATAGAATAGATATAATTAATAGTCTTATTGCTAAGTATGGCTACAAAAGCTATCTTGAAATAGGTGTCAACGTAGGAGACTCTATAAGAAACGTAAATGCACAAATTAAGGTAGGAGTTGATCCTGTAAAGCAATGCGAAGAGGTCACACATGAAATGCCCTCTGATGAATTCTTCGCAAGTAACAAGGCTAAGTTTGATATAGTTTTTATAGATGGGCTTCACACTAGAGAGCAGTCTTTTAAGGATTTTCAGAATTCACTGGAAGTTCTTAATTCAAGTGGAGTAATAGTTATGCATGATTGCAGTCCACACTCAGAGTATCTACAGACCATACCTCCTACTTGTTCAGAATGGACTGGCGACACATGGAAGAGCATTGTAGATATAAATTACGGGTATGGGTACGAATCTTTCGTAGTAGACACTGACTACGGGGTTGGAGTATTTTTCCCGAAGGAACACAAAATATACAACCCTAGTGTTGACGAAGAGCTTACTTGGGAGTGGCTAGTAGAGAATCGAGTAGATGCCTTGAGGTTAATATCTGTAGAAGAATTTAAGAATTTTACTAAGGGATCATAAAATGATTAAAATGACTGATCAATGGTGCATTCAAGTAGATATCACTAATGTCTGCGTAGGGCATGACTGCTTATACTGTAGCAGGTACAATCGGCATATTAGGAACGATCAGAAGTATTTTATGCCTTTAGAGCAGGTCGATAAAGTTTTGAATTCCCTTGTGGGCTGGCCTAAAACAATAGGTATAATTGGAGGGGAGCCTATACTGCACCCACAATTTATAGATATATGTAAGCAGATTCAGAAAATATTTCCAAAAGAAAAAATGGGACTATGGACTTCTGGAGGGCATAAATATCAAGAGTACCTTCCCACTATAAATGAAACTTTCGGGTTTGTGGCCTTTAACGAGCACTCAGAACATCAAAAAAATACTTGCAAACACCAGCCCCTCTCTCTCGCAATTTCGGAAGTGGTAGAAGATGAATTGCTGGTGGAAAAGTTGGTAGATAACTGTTGGACCCAGAAAAATTGGTGCGGAACCTCCAATAAATTCGGGAGCTATTTCTGTGAAATTTCAGCTGCTATTGATTTAATATTGTTTGATGGGGCGCACGCTTGGCCCACAGAGGGCCACTGGTGGGACAAATCTCCTGAGCAGTATAAAGAACAAAGAGAAGCTTTATGCAAGTTTTGTGGTATGGCCCTCCCTGTCGATAGGGAACTCATTAAAAACACAAAAGAAAAATTTACACCAAAACTTCTAGATATGTTTAGGGAGCGCAATCTTAAAAGCACTGGGGAGGAATTTGTAGAAGTATTTGACATAAAATTATCCAAAGAAGAAATAAAAGTAAATGCTGAAAAGTGGTTTCCCGGTAACTATAGGGGAGATCTAGTGGATGATTCGTCTTGTGGTGAAGGGTTAGGGATAGCAAAGGAAACGATATAATGCCTATTGTGTACAATTATAATTTTACGTTAGACGATGTTATAAAACTAAATAATGAAGGAAAGACAAGAGAAGAAATAGCAAAAATACTAAACACATCTATGCTTTACCTAAAACGATACTTTAAAGACAATAGCCTTATCCCAAATTACTCAGGTGGGCGGCTAGTGTACTCTTTTATAAAAGACGATAAAGCTATTTGCACAAAATGTGGGGCGTGGAAACCTCTATCCAGTTTTGATATAGTTAAAAGTCACACCAGAAGAGACAGGAAAAAGTACCCAGAAGGAAGACGGCGCGCTATTTGCCATGAATGTTTCCGCGCTAAAGTCCTTAAAAGGCGTAATAGGTCGATAGAAGCGAACATGCATGAAAGGATTTCCAGACTTAGGAGACGAGCAACTAAAGAAGGAATACCGTTGGGCGATCTTACTGTAGAATACTTCAAGTATTTATGGAGCAAACAAAACGGTAAATGTTTTTACTTTGGTGAGGAACTAGACTACCGAATGGGAAACACACGCGCTAATAGCTCATTTTCTATAGACAAAATAATCCCTGAGTTAGGATATATCGTTGGGAATATAGTTTTCTGTAGTAAGAAGGCTAATATTGTTAAAAATAACTTATCACTGCCAGAACTAAAAACATGGATTCCTAAGTTTTATGATAAAATTATAGAATTGTTTATTGAAGAGGGCGCTCCTACTGGATTTGTAGGAGAGCTTCTATAATGACCACTGAATTAATAGTTATGGCCTACAATGAGCAGTTCCTTATGCCGTTCTTTCTAAATCACTACAAGGATATAGATTTAATAACTGTATACCTAGACGCAGATACTACAGACGATACCAAAAGAATAGTAGAGGGCTATCCTAATACTAGAATTCGCTCCTTTTCATTTCCGTCTGGAATGGATGATCTTATAAAGACAGATATTCTAAACCAAGCCTACCAAAATTCATCCGCAGATTTTGTGGTCCTCGTCGATGCAGATGAATTTATCATTGACTACCAACTCTTAGACGGAGAAAAGGATGTTTACTTTACTAAACTGTACGATGTTTTTAGACACCACACTGAGCGCGACCTTGACCCTGCCCTACCTATAAAAGAACAGCGTAGGCACGGGGTCTTTCACAAAATGTATAAAAAACCGAATATCATTAAAGGTGGATTGCCTAATTTTAGGTGGGGTCTAGGTATACATGAGTGTTGGGTAGGGGAGAAACATTACTGCTCGTGGGATAGTAATGAACCAGATTTTATAGGTAGTCACTGGCAGATGGCAGACCCTTCATATGTAGTAGAACGCAGAGTTAAAAACAGGAAAGAACGTATGTCTAGGTCTAACCTAGAAAAAGGACTTACTGCACACCATCATAATATAACCGAAGAGCAGATTAGAACAGAACTAAAAGAACACGAAAACGATGAGAGGGTATTTTAACTAATGCCGAATCCTTCTAATAAATTAACTTATGACTTTGTGTACAAAGAATTCCGTAAGTATGGATACACATTAATAGACACAGAATATATGCACTCACACGCTAAGCTACGCTATATCTGTGATAAGCACCTTGAATATGTACAAAGCATCACCTATAGTAACTTGCGCGGTGGTCATGGGTGTAGGCAGTGCCATAGAGAACAATTATCATTAAAACAACGAAATGGAAATCACTGGAATTACCAAGGAGGCATTAGTGGTATATCAAGCCACCTTAGGAAATTTATAAAACCTTGGCAAAAGTACAGTTTAAGCTACCATAATTATAAATGTTATGTTACTAGTTGTAAAGGAGAATTTCATATTCATCACCATATTCCATATGCACAGTTAGTAAAAGAGGTACATTATAATTGTAGTATAGCATTTAATAAGGAGCTTAATAAGTATAGTGATATGGAGCTATTAAAACTAGAAGAGGCTATTTTAGATATACACTATGCTATAGGAGCAGGAGTAGTGCTGCTAAAACCTATCCACATGGAGTTCCATAAAATATATGGAAAGTTAAACAACACACTTGAACAGCTAGAAGAATATAAACGGAGTGTACTTACAATACTATGAAATATTTGCTTGCAACATCCGCGTTCAGTAACCCAGACCTTCTGGAAAAGTGTATTTCTAGTTGGCCTAGTATAGGCCATAGACTGGTATTTATAGATAAAGATACAGGCCTATTTGCAGAACAACTTAATAAGTACACTGATATATCTTACGCAGCAAGTCCCGAGCATTTAGGAGTATCCGCTGCTTGGAATACTATTCTAAAAATTGCTTTTGAAATAAACACGGATATGGACGCAGTTATAGTAGTGGGTTCTGATACAGAAATGAAAGAAGGCTTTTTAGAGGGGTTTATAAATGAATTTGAATATAACAAATTAGAGTTTGCGGTAGCTAACGAGTTCTCTTGGAACTGCTGGTGTATGACTAAATATTGCTATGAAAAGGTAGGCAGTTTCGACGCTAATATGTTTATATATTTTAGCGACAATGACTATCACCGAAGAGTTAGTCTTTCAGGAGTGCCTTGGAAGTTTATAGGCGATCCTACGTTATTTTCACACTACGGGTCAGCTACAATACGTAAGTCAGAAGCTTACACTAATGCCAACAACGATACGTTTAATATGTGCGGAATGTATTTCCAAGAAAAGTGGGGCGGTCCTCCTGGTAACGAAACATATAAACTCCCGTTTAATGATGAAAATATCAAACTTAAAGATTGGAAGCTAAATAAAGAAAAATACGAATTTAAAAAAGAACTGTGGAACAAAAAATAAAGCTTGACAAATTACATAAAGTGTGGTATAATGCGTCATATTAAATTGAAAAGGAAAATAACATGAAGTGCCCTAGATGCAAAGAACGTAAAAAAGTAGCACTAAGCTCGTCTGATGGGTTTTCTCAAGATGTTAGGGAGTGTGGCTTATGTGGTGCTGTTTGGACGTTTTTGGGTGAAGAGTTGGTAATGTTGGATGAATAAAAATATGCCAGCGCATGTTCCAAGGTAGGCGAGAAGGTCTCCAAAACCTTCTGTGGTGAGTCCGATTCTCAACCGCTGGTGCCATACAAAATGTTGCGGAAGGTCAAGTGACCACCAGAGTTTCATAAGCTCAGGTAGAAGAGGGCAGTACTCTTTTCCGCTACCAAACTAACAGGTGATAGTTCAACTAGAACAACCGCTTTGTGAGCGGAAGACCGTTGCTAGACGCAGCACACCTGACCAAATTGCCTCCTTAACTCAATTGAAAGAGTAACTGATTTGTAATCAGTAGGTTCCCAGTTTGAATCTGGGAGGAGGCTCCAATTTTAAAGGAAGACTATGCGTAAATACATACCTATTTTACTAATTGCCTTTGTACTACCAAGCTGTGCATTTCTAGACAGTACACTAGAGGTTATGGAGGTATTACTTCCAGAGGAACCTACAGTTGTATGCGACAAAGAAGCTGTAGGAGTTGTATACGAAAACAAAATGTGTGTAAAACTTAGCGACAATTCATACGTTTGGAAGTAACTACTAAGGAGGTAAAGAATGTCACCAGTAGTAATGCCCATGCCGGGAATGGCTCCGATGCCTATGAAGCCACCCAAGAAGCCTAGAAAACCAAGGAAGCCTAAATCTAACTAAGGAACCAACATGACCAAAACCTACGTCCTTGACACTAATGTACTGTTGAATGACCCAGAAGCAATGTTTAAGTTTGATGACAATAATGTAATCATACCAATAACAGTCATAGAGGAGATTGACAATCACAAAAAGGACCAAAGCGATTTAGGAAGAAACTCTAGGCAGGTAGCAAGAAACCTAAAAGAATGCCGCAAGCTAGGAATGCTAAACGAGGGAGTTGACCTTAAAAGTGGAGGGACTCTAAGAATAGAGGTAGCCCTTAGGAGAGTTCTAGACAGACTGCCTCTTGACCTAGATGAAGACCTAGCAGACAATCGTATATTAGCCGTAGCTATTCAATGCAACGGCATCCTAATAACAAACGATTCCAACCTAGCTATCAAAGCTGAGGGCGTAGGAATCAAGGCAGAAGAATACGATAACCTTAAAGTAAACGTAGACACCCTTTATACAGGAACAGGTAAAGCCTACGTAACAGAAGATAACCTAGATGCAATTTATACACTAGGGGCTTTGGACGAAGCCTTAGTAACTGTAACAGGGGACTTTCCTAGCCCAAACCAGTGCTTTGTTTTGTATAGCATGGACAATCCTAAACATTCCGCTTTAGTCACCTACAACTCTATTATGAAGCGGTTTGACTTACTACCTCAGGACTTAAAGACCCTAGGATTGATGCCAAGAAACTCAGAGCAACAGTTTGCTTTGGATTTGCTGTTGAACCCAGATATTAGTTTGGTTACTATTATAGGAAAGGCCGGGGTAGGAAAAACTCTCGTAGCTCTAGCAGCAGGCCTTCATAGTGTGATGGTAGAAAAGATGTACAAGAAGGTGTTACTACTAAAGCCTGTAATTTCTATGGACAACAAACACCAACTAGGATTTCTACCTGGAAGTATGGAAGAAAAGCTTGCACCTTGGATGGCATCTTACTACGACAACATAGACTTCATTATGGGTGAAGCTAAGAAGGCTGATGATGTGCCTAAAGTTAAGACAAAGGGTAAGAGCGAGAAGTTCAGTGTCACTAGTAGCCTAGACAATAAAGACAGGGCTAAAGTAAGTTGGGCGCATGAGTTCATAGACCAGAACATACTGGAGCTTGGCTCTCTAGAGCATATTCGAGGAAGAAGTCTGCCAAACCAGTACATAATTATTGACGAAGCCCAGTCGTTAACACCACATGCCATTAAAACTATTATAACTAGGGCAGGAGAAGGGACTAAAATTTTGATTATGGGCGACCTCGAACAAATAGATGTACCGTATCTAGACGCTTCAAGCAACGGCCTGTCGTATGTAGTAGACAAATTTAAAAACGAAACAATAGCTGGGCACATCACCCTAACAAAATCTGAAAGAAGCAAGCTGGCAGAGATAGCAGCAAATATTCTTTAAATAACTAAAAATAAAGCTTGACAAATCAACAAAAGTATGGTATAATGTGTTCAATTAAAATTAAGGAAGAGTTGACCCCAGTGGCTTTGCGGGGCGCGCTCTTGAAAAGCGTTGGGCTGAAAGGCTCTCAGGGTTGGAATCCCTGCTCTTCCTCCAAATTGTACTGCTTAAGCTAGTCGGTTGCGAAAGGTGTTCTCCTCCTTTCACTTTTTGTGAGTTCGAATGCTAGGCAGTACCGGGAGGGCGAGATTAAGTTCTCGCCCTCTTTGTTTGTAACATTAAAATTAAAAATAAAGCTTGACAAATCACCTAAAGTGTGGTATAATGCAAGCATAAATAATAAACGGAGGTAACATTTACGATGAAACTACCCATGACCCTAGAAGACCACCTTGCCACTGCACATGACTTGGCTATGGCTTCAAAACACTTAACTTCAGCCTTCTTTAGATGCCAAGAGCACTACTCTAAAAATTCGATCATAACCAAAACTTTGTGGAAATTAATACCTTGCAATATAGGTGGAATTATGGCTAACGTGAAATCTCAGCTAGACTCTGACTACCATATTAGTATAACAGATAAAGAGTTTGAGCAATATGGGCATATTTATTATAGGAGCGTATAGTGACTAACCAAGAAAGAATCAAACAACTAGAAAAAGAGATCGAGCACCTTAAAATTGAGGTAGAACTTCTAAAAGAAATAGACAGTCTAAAAGAGATAGTAGCAACAAAACCTTGGCCTAATAGAGTTAAAGGTTTAGATATTCAAACCCTAGGAGCTTGCAGTTTCTCCTAAAGAGGATAACATGAGAGAAGCAGATTTTGTAGAAAGACTAAATAAAGCGCTACCAACAGGAACTCTAATCAGGGTGTCTCCTGTAGAAGAACTAGTAGAGTTAATTCCTAAATGGAGCAAAGACATAGTTTATAAGTTTACATTCCAATCAGTAATAAAAGACGCTGATGGTGTACTAGAAGCAGCAGTTAAAGCATGCACAAAATAAAAAGGAGAAATATAAATGAAATTAGTACTAGCTATATCAATGATTGCGGTACTCGTAACATCGCCTATGATTGTATTGGCACAGGAGTTTGTTACCAAAGACGGGAAGATTACGGTAGACACTGTAGAAGGAAAAGACTATATCGAAGTTAAGACTAGGAACGATATTGTTTACCGAGTATACCCATGCGGCCAACTAGAAAAGAAAACTTGGAGTATGCTAAATAGGAATGAAGATTTGGCTACCGGGGTAACTATTAACCGGTGGGACGGTAGTGGGTATTACACATATGACGGAAGTATTATTAGATATATCAGTAACTAAAAGGAGGAAGCACATGTTCATTACGCAATACATTTATAAACGAAGACAGGGAAGAGAGCAGAAGGTAGGCATGTTCCTAGGGACTGTAATTGACGGACAGATTAGGGTTGGATATTCCCTTTGTAGCAAAACGGACACATTCGACCCAGACTACGCGTTGGCTCTAGCAGCGGTTAGAGCGCTTAGCCCAGAAGCTGATGAATGCCCAGCATCTATATGGGAAGATGCAGTAGAGTTTGCTGAAAGGTGCCTTAGGTACTTTAAAGGCTACAAGCTGTTCATCCCAACAAAACCAGAAAGCACCTGCTACATTGTAGAGGTATGCTAACATGTACAAGCTGTTTAAAGTCCTAACCAATGTAACAGCTTGTATAATTCTACTGCTTAGCCTGCCTATATTCATAGCTTACGGAGTTTCAGAGGCATCTACAAGGGCATTGAAATGGAGTATAGACTGCATTTCAGAGAATATATTGAGCAAATGGCTTATAAAAAAGACGCAAGAACACAGCAAAAAAGAAGAAAAAGCTGAGGAAACAGAAGAAAATTAAAGAAAACCGAAGGTTTCGCACAAAAAATGACGAATTTTAAACGATTTTCGTCATTTTTTGTGTAAAACTGCTAAAAAGGCTTTAAATACACCATTGGAGGAACAATGAACAAACGAAGAGTTTGCCCTGTATGCTACGGCAGAGCACACGTAAACAAGTTGGCTAAGATAAACGCAAAGACAGGGTGGTACGATTTCTACTATCTTGTTAGATGCGAGAACTGCTTGACTGAAGTTAAAAGTGACCTTAAAGAGGCCATAGAGATATTTCCTACGTATGAAGCTGAGGAAGTTAAGGCGGAGCCCGTACCGGACATATATGACTATGCACAGGGTATAGAGGATGTTCATACCTTTTTTAAAGAAACAGATAGGCTATTAATTAATTCCTTAGGTAATATGCTGTGTGGTCTAAATGACAGAACAAGTCTATCTGATATTAGTAGGGATAGATAATATGCAGTTCTTTGGAGAACCGCCATTCCTTGAATGTAGTAATAGAGGCGATAAGAGATTTAGTGCTTTTAACGCCTACATAGGCAGCGGAATCCTAAGCGAGTCAATAGAGTCTAGGTTCCAGCGTGCCAAAGTAATTGAAGATGCCTGGGGCAATTTAGAGACTGGGTTACATTGGAAGGAAGCTAAAGGAAAGACCACAGTTGCTTTTATGTTTAATGGTAAAAAATGGCCGGTAAGTTTATTGAAAGAATTCTATTACATGCTATGGTGGGTGTACCTAAAAGGAAACCCTGAACTTATAAAAGTCATAGAACAGTATAATGGCTTCTCTGACTTCTTCGGGCAGGAAGGTCATTGCTGCCAGGCTGAGGCAATATGGTTGTTTAGACAAGGAAAGGAACCTTTTAGGTTTAAGGTAGAGTAATTATGGACATGCCCCTAAGATGCAGGTTAGGTTTTCATAAGTGGATTGTGGTTGACTATGATTGGCAGTCTAGAATTAAGGACAAGGTTAGAAACTCTAAGTCGTTTGGGTTTGGCACTGTGTCTGTGCAAAGCGGGGCTAAGCTATATAGGAAGGTATGCTTATTGTGCCCTACTATAAAAGACGAGATTGCTGAATATGAAGAAGAAGTTAGGACTAATGAGGTTGAGAAGGCTGAATTGGATGAGCTGGCTAAACGCAGGTATAAACAAGTAAAGGAGATTATAGATGCTGACAGATGATAATATTAAAAACATATTGAGTAGGTTGGAAAAGCTTGAGCAGATGTTTGAAGAGCTTGACGATGAGGTTGGAGAATTGGATGGCATAGTAGATTGCTTGATTGATGACGTTATGAGGTTTGACGAGTCGATTAAGAAGCTTGAGGGAGAGGTGTTGTAGTTTTAGACGCGATACTCTATATGGATGGTAGGGTTATATAGCGTTTGACCAAATTTTTTATGGAAGAAGGAAGCCTCTCTATTTTATAGAGAGGCTTTTCTTATATGGCTATATAGTATTTGGTATTTATTTTTAAATTTTAGGAATTGATCTTGAAGGTTACTTTTATGGTGATGTTTAATGTAATGTTTGTGGTGATATTGAAAGTAACATTTAAGGTAATCTTTGGGGTGCCTTAAGTAAAATACTGGGTAGGTGCGGGTTAAGGTGATGTTAAGGTAACCTTAAAGGTAACCTTTATGGTGATGTTTAAGGTAGTCTTGAAGGTGGTATTGAAAGTGACTTAAATAATGTTTATGGTTATGTTTGGTTGTTACAATTATGTAACGTTTAAAATAACTATTCAGGTGGAACGGATGGGAAATAGCTCTCATTAAAACGGCTCTAATGAGCGCACCGCCCCCACGTATACTCATTAAGCCAGGATAATGATACTCCGCTGGCTTTATAACACTGTTCTAGTGTATAATACAGGCATGAGGACTGACCGTATTAATGAAGATAAGCTAATATACTTAGTCGATAGATTAAGTAGACTATACGTTGGCACACTATATGCTAATGCATATACCATACCAACCACTATTACAATTATAGCTACTATGCATATATCATGCCATACAATCAACATAAGTCTCAAATGTTCTACTCATTACATATTGGCACGCTCATTGCATATTGCCTATTATTTAATCAACGCTGTCTATTTATTAGGCAGCACATTATGTAACAATTACACGTACTTACACAATTATCAGAAAATAGTGCCTACTATCTAAGCAAGTAAGGCCCATAGCCAATGTTATAACAGGCATAACAACATTATAGTAACCTTGTAACTATGCTATATTGCTAAGTAATAAAAATAAAATGCCAGGCATAACAAGACTGGCACTCCTTCTGCAATATGAGTGATGTATAGCGTGATGCCGCAAGGCATTAGGCCCGGTCTCTCTCATTAGATTGTTCTAATTCCTGCCTTTGCAGATGAAGGCCCTGGTATGCAAGAACCATGCCAACGTAAGACCAAGGGATTAGTGCATCCTCATTAAAACAACGTAGCTTTCCACAAGTAGAACATGTTCTACTCATAACGGGAAGCGAATACCCTGCCAAAAGCAGACAACAGAAAAGGAGTTATCACCATGGCAAACACAGCGGAAATTCTTGTAGGTTCAGCGGCAGTCAACCTCATTGAAATGGGGAAAATCGCGTCAGAAAAGGCGCTTAACCTCTCCAAGGGGATTGACGCAATTAACGAGGGAAGCAAGGAATTGTTTGAAATGTTTAAACCGATTTTCCCGATGACTACCGATTATTCGACGGGAAAAGCAAACACAGTGCTTTTCGTACAGCGCATCTATGATACCTTTCCGGAAGAACACCGCACCGTTAACCCCAACAATCCGGCAAAGTTTTACAGCTGGACTACCGCAGCAATAAAGCACGGTAACAAGCGCGCTTCCGGCCTGAAAGCTTTACAGCAATACATCGACCGGAATATAACCGACCTTTACTTTACGGAAGAAGTGCTAATGAAAGACGGCGAGCCGGTAAAGGATGAAACTACCGGCGAAGTAGTAAAGGCTAAAAAACCCGCCTTTGCTCCTATCGCTACGGAACACGAAAAGAACCTTGCAAAGGTCTTTGCTGCATTGAAAGTGCTTGAAGAATCGGCGCTTCTGTCACCGGAGCTGAAGGAAGAAATCAAACCGGCATTGACCGCCATAGCAGACGCGTTGCGTCCAGATCTTGACGCTGAAAAGGCCGAAAAAGAGAAAAAGCAGAGGGAGCTGAAAGCTAAAGAAGGCGCTATTCCTGCAGAAGAAAAGCCGGAGGCAGAAGCGGTTAACGGCTAACAACAAGGGCCTTTAGGCTGTCGATATGGCAGTCTAAAGGCTTTTCTAAAGGTTACTAGTATCTATACCAGTGACCTTTAGAAAAGCCTTTAGAAGCTAAATTTGAGCGTGCTACGTAGAAAAGAACGTAGCAAAGGAGCATTAACCATGGCTAGAATTATCGCCGATGAAAATGCGCGTACACGTAAAGTTTGTACGCTATGTACGCACTATGAGCATATGCAGTGCCAGTGCCTCTATGCACATGAAGTCTTTGAATTGAAAGCAGGTGTTAATCCTGACCACGTTAACCTTGACTTTTGCCTGACTAACTGTGGTCAATACATCGACCTGACCACCTAAATATGCACCTTACAGGCACCTTACAGGCACCTTACAGGCACCTTAACCATGCCTGTAAGGTCACTTGATTAGTTACTCTAGCTCATGCTAAGGTGATTAATCAAATTACCTTACAAGTCAAATTTGAAGCATAAACCACATACACTAAATAGCCGAAACAAGGGCTATAAGGAAATTAACTATGAAAAAGCCACAAGCCGATTCTAACCACTATAGCCATATCTTGGGTATCCATGCCCAGGTACTGACCTATAATTGCGTTAGATCGGCTTTTTTGCGCCTTAAAACAGAAGCTATGAAGGTAGAACATGTTCTACCTTTGAAAGGAAAGTAACTTGATTTCTACCTTCAACATTACCTTGCACATTACTTGGCTACGCCTGAATAAATTGCAAGGTAACATTGAAGGTGCCTGGAAGGTTAATAAAGCTGATAAAGGCTACACATAAATACCCGTAATCATTAGTGTATTGTGTAACCCTTCGGAATCATTCAGGAATCGGCACGAAAATATAGATAGGTTAAGGTTTAGGGTAAGGCATACCTAAAGGCTTATAAACCTATAACCGCATATCTTTCGTTTCACTCAAGATATGCCTCTATTATACCACACTTTTGCGATTTTGTCAAGCTTTATTTTTGATTTGAACATTATAATTTTTTAATTTAGCCGCCTTCGGCTTTAATTAAAAAATAAGGAGGATTACCAAATGCCACATCTCACATCCCTAGAAGAAACGCTATTGTTCTTAGCGTGGTGTACCGTTGTGTGCATCGCATCGACTCTCTACTTCAGAAACAAACCAACAACTAAAAGGTAGAACATGTTCTACCTCACAAACCTAGGAGGGAAGCAAATGAAAGACCTGCTAAGAGGCAAAGAGAAAATCCACCGCATTATGTCCAATACCAGAAATGAATTCAACCTGTTCAAGGACGGGGTTATAGCTCGGGGCCTTATCGTGCCGGTTATCGTAGTTCCTGATAAAAGGCTAATTGTGCGCTAGCGGAGGTGGAGTTGATTTTCGGTGGGTAGAACATGTTCTACCTTGACCTTGAAGGTTTTTAAAAGATAACCTTCAAGGTCACTTTCAAGGTCACATTCCGGACGGTTGGGTTTCAACTCCCAGGTGGCAATAGAGGCACCTAAAATTGCTGGAATGTGGCCTTGAAAATGACCTTGAGAGTAGTTGCTAAGTAGTTGAAATCACATATGGCAAGGCGGTATGGGGAGAATTGGATTTATGTTTTGGTTGTTTTGGGTGAAGGTAGTGTTTCATAACCCCCATAAACTTTGTTATTATTGATATTCTATATAATGTTTGGGGAAACCGAGGGTCGGTAGGATTTGGGGTTATTACCTTAATCATCACCTTAAAGGTTAACGGATAGGTTAGTTAGTGCGTTACCTTGCATGTTACCTTGCATGTTACCTTGCATGTTACCTTGCATGTTACCTTGCATGTTACCTTGCATGTTACCTTGCATGTTACCTCAAAGGTTAACAGATATATTACCTTGCATGTTACCTTGCATGTTACCTCAAAGGTTAACAGATATATTAACGGTAAGTTACCTTACCTTACATGTTACCCTAAAGGTAGAACATGTTCTACTCGCTTTCTTACATCTTAGGAGACGTTAAATGCCACCTCAAACACTAACCCAAGAAGAAATTAAAGCCCTTCCCTTAGAAACTAAAGGGCACATATACATTACTGATAAAGGATATTGGAGAACGCCAGGACATGGTATTAGCAAAACCACAGAAGAGGCCTGGGTGTGCTGTCTTCAAGATTACTTTCAACATATCCCAGACGGCGCTAGAAACATAGTCACATTCATCCCTTTGGATGGTAAATACTGTTAATTAACCCAAAAGAAAGGAGGAATCACCATGAAAACGATCAAATGGATGCTTCCCGCTGTAGCCCCCTGCTGCTCCGGCGCAATGCTATAGTCCTAAGCATGACTTAAAACTGTTTCCAGTTGTCGCTGGTGCGCTGGCAGACCGCTAATAGTCTGCCTCCAAAATACCTTTGATGTTATTTTCAAGGCTACCTTAGTCCCTACAAGAAGCTTTGAAAATGAAATCAAACAACATAAGTTAGGTAGAACATGTTCTACCTTCTGCATGGTCGGTTATCATGGCACACATTCAATGACTAAGGAGGCGTTATGAGCAAGGTAGATCGTAAGTCAGCCAGAAAGCAGAAAGAAGCGGAAAGAAAGTTCTTTGGTGCTTAAAAATAAATAGCAAGGAGCACATCATGAACCCAGACATTAAGAAAGGATCAGCAGTTAGAATCCTAAAGTACCATGGCGATTACTCCACCAGCCTCATAGGAGGTACTGGCCTGGTTCTTGAGGTTGCCAAAGAGCATCTAAGAGTGTATATGTATGATCCTGTACACAGCATTCCCGCTGGCAACTGGAATCATATCATAAACGTCGGCCACGAAGATGTTGAGCGTGTTCCGAGTCGTAGCTACTTCATGGATGGAATGTCTTTCTTCCTTCTAGGAGATGTTGTAAAGCACATTAAGCAATATGTCCCTATGACGCATACCGTAGCTGTCAAGGAACGCGGTTCCACGTACATAACCGTAGTTATCAGAGACGAAGATGGTAAAGAAGTAGACAAGAAGACTATTCAAGTTGCCTCTAAGAGGTAGCTAATTTAATTAATCCAAGGAGGGAAATGTCATGGCTACATCAGTGGTTGCTATGCTGGAAAAGGCGCTAGGTTGCCAACTGGCGGAAAAAGGAAAGAAGAAATCAACGTCTGTGGTTGTTCGCTCCGGTGCTACCTTCTCGGTAAGGGTTAACTCGAAATAAGGATACTTCGCGGTAGCCTATTGCCCAAAGGAGGGCGTAATGTCCCAGCAAGAAAAGAAACGTCGAAAGAGAAAAAAGGAGTCGATTAAAGAATTTGCTAAGGCTATAGTTAATATGCCTAAGCCAGTTGCAATAAAGATTAAGGTCGATGAAACCAGGGGAATTTGTTGTGCTGAATGCCGACACCCTATTGCAAACTGCGTATGCTGAGTATTAAAAGTTAGTCAGCTGCTTAGGGGCTGTTTTGTAACCCCTATAAAAACATGTTTTATGAGCATGGGGATAAGGCCATGAGTCAACCAATGACCAAGCAGATAATGAGAGAGTTCGTTGATGGTAAAATGACGGATGAAGAATTCAAGAGTGCGTTGTCTGCGCACCTAAAGATGGACGTTACCACAGCTCCGTCCAAGAAGTTTCTGAAAGAAGTGGCCAACAATTACTTCACAGGCTACGCCTACGTCAAAGTAGTTAATGCAGTTAGGCAGTTTTGTAGTAAGTAGAACATGTTCTACCACTTGAGTTGCTGGACTCCTTTCCGGCATAGAGAAAGGAGGTGTATAACAATGCTCTAACATACACCAACATACAACTGAATAAATGCGGGCCTGCTCCGGCCCGCCAAACTACAAGGCCATTTCTAATGGTTGGGTGCGAAATCCGAGGCCCTCGTAAGCTAAGTAGCGGTTACTAACTCTTTTCTATCAGGAGGTAAAATGAAGTTGTCTGAGTCCAGGATTACAGAGTCTCGCGATCTTATACGCAAGCACTTAGTTAAGTCCCACAAGGATAAAGACGGAGACTCTATGTTTGTTAGGTTTGGAGAGTTATCAATACACCTAGAGGAACTTCAGCAAGAGGTAGATTCTTACAATAGAGCGCTTAAAGCTATATCTTCTACAGGCGCGCAAAAACCTCTGCTAACACTAGCAGAGTTTAAGACAATAGATTATTGGCTGGACAACGTAGATGGCGGAGTTGTAGCAGAGGAAGCAGACGAATTCTACGGAATTCTTAGGAAGTTGCTTTCTGTTACTGACGCCACCGAAAAAGAGAAAGCCGATATATCAAAGTACTGGGATGAAGAGCCAGACGATGCAGCGTAGATACGTCCCTTTAGTCTAGTGGACAGGACACTCGCCTTTCACGCGAGAGACACAGGTTCAAATCCTGTAAGGGACGCCAAGCTAATTAGCGAGGGCTTAAATGAAGAGATACGACTATTATTTACATCGAAGTGGAGGCGTTGCGTTTGACTATTTCGGCGGCATAGGGACTCCATTCAAGGTATCATTTATAAGGTTCTACCTCTATAAGTTACTTGGATATAGAAACACAAAAGTATTACGTGGTGCGTCTATCAGACGGGTAATGATAAGAGCTAATCTTGAAAGAGGGGCACATAGGCACTCAATTAGTATGGAGGAAGCGCGTAAAGGCTTGTTAGATATTCAAGTATAATTAAGTGTCATGAAGTAGAACATATTCTACCGTAAGGAGATAAAATGAAACTTTTCAAACTAACTGAACAGGACAACACAACTTACCACAAAACAACAGTCTGGGGCGAAAATGTCACCCATAAGAAAAATAAAAAAGACAACCCCAGTCTTTGCTCATCAGATGTGTTACACGCTTATAGTAACGCAACCTTAGCATTCCTTCTCAATCCTATACACGCTAACATACACAGTCCTAGACTATGGGAAGCTTCCGGTAAAGTAGTGTGTAGTGATTTTGGTAAAGTCGGGTGCTTTAAACTTACCACCTTACGTGAACTAAGTTCTCCTACGTGGGTAGGTAGCGCTATTGATGCACAAGTAAGAACTATGTTTGCGGCGCTTTGCGCTGAGTCAGTACTTAGTGTATTCGAAGACACACGCCCTTCAGATACGCGCGTTAGAGAAGCAATAAACGCTGCTAAACAATACGCTATAACCCCTTCCAAGGAGGCGGCGGGGGCGGCGGCGGAGGCGGCGGGGGCGGGATGGGCGGCGAGGGCGGCGGAGGCGGGATGGGCGGCGAGGGCGGCGGAGGCGGCGGCGAGGGCGGCGGAGGCGGGATGGGCGGCGAGCGCGGCGGAGGCGGCGGCGAGGGCGGCGAGCGCGGCGAGCGCGGCGGCGAGGGCGGCGGCGGAATGCACTATAGATTTTACTGCTATAGCGGACAACGCTGTTAGTTTAATTATAGCGAAGTAGAACATATTCTACCCTACAAAGGAGTTCACAATGAACGTCCAAAAGCATCCAAATTACTACCAGTCGCTACTACTTAGAGGGGCGAGGGTTGCTTCTCATCTCAAGATGGTTCCTGGAGCGCCTAAGGCTAAGGGTAGGATGTGGCAGGCAGACGCCTTGTTGCACATCCCAGACTTTACAGTAGTTCTTTCAGCCAACTTTCACGGGGGTTTGGCAGAGACTACTGAGGTTGCTGAGGCACACCTTAACATTCTGAAAGTAATAGCCCACAACGTAGATCCGGTGCTTGAGTTAACAAGAGCAAGCTATGTGCTTGTGATGCTCGCCGATGGAATCTATACAGTGTGGAAGTATGATGCTGCTATAGCGAAGAGAATGCGTGAGTTGTGTTCGTATAACACTAACTTGTACGTAGGCATTCCCACTGAGGAAGAAATGTCTGAGATAAAGTCGCTCGGGTATACTCCTATCCTAAAGTGGTAAAAGAGGCTTCCAATGCTATACGGATACCGACTCATACCCGTGTCTGACACGGAATATAAAGTGGAGAGGTGGGATGGGAAAGTGTATGCTCTCACAAAGAAAAAGGTACACTGGCACTGTAGTTGCGAAGGGTTTCGGTTTCGTGGTACTTGCAAACATCTGCAATTACTACCTGCTAAGCCTACTTTACAGGCTGTAAAAGAGCTGCGTATAACTCGCGCTAGAATAGATGAAGTATTATCAGAAATAGTACCGATGCTGGAATGGACAGGTGGCAAGTGGGAAGTTGTAGGCTCCTATAGGAGGCTCCTTCCTGACTCCAAGGACGTAGATATTATACTCCAGACTGACGCTGATACATTTGAACGGTTCAAACAGTTCATGGTAGGTCAGAATGAGTTTAAAGTTAAGATTAACGGCCCAGTTACATTAAGAGGAACCTGGGAAGAAGTCCCTCTCGATATCAACAGAGTCGATGAAGAAGATTGGGCGCCGCAGTTGCTATACAGGACTGGCTCCGCTAGGTTAAACATACTTATGCGCGAAGAAGCTAAGCGCAGAGGGTGGAAGTTATCGGAGAAAGGTATATTTACGCCTAATGGCAAACTTATAACTCCAACAGAGGAATCTATATTCCGCGCTTTGCAGATTGGATATAGACCACCAGAAGAGAGGTAACTACGTGGGCAGAAAAATATTCTTTACAGACGATGAAATAGAATTCCTTAAGCACTTCCTTCACGAGTTCGGGGAGTACTACGCCGAAGACGAGAATTTTGTTGAATCAATATCAGACAAGCTTTACGATAGGTAGAACATCTTCTACATCTTACGAGGTGACTTATGAAAGCCAAAGACAAAGTTGAAGTTACGACATGGTTTGAAATAGAAGATGATAAGAAGCAGGTTAGGTGTAACGGGTGTGGCCAGGTTGGGAACTGCTCTGATATGGTGTATGTCAAGCAGCCTGACTACAAGGACATAATAATCCATAAGAAGTGTTTGGGCGTTAAGTGGCTAACTGAGAATAAGAAGGACGAGGCAAAGGCTAGGCGTACCGCACACCGTATATGGTGGATAAGGAAGCCTAAGCTAAAACTTGTAAAGGGGTAGATGGCCACATCAACAGCATGACTACAGCAAAGGAGTAGCCAATGAAAAAGATGATTGTAAACATGGGTAAAATGTCTATAGCAATTAATGTTGAGCAGGACATGACTCTTAAAGAGATATGTGCTAGGCTTGATAACGGTGATATGCTTATCGTAGCCTACAAGCATAACACAGGAGATGATCGTGAACGCTACTGGCGATATCCGTCTTCCGAGAAAATGGGCAAGGCAGCCGTATCGTTTAATAGTCCAGCTGTACTCAGGAAAGAAATAGAGTCAGACGGAATAAGGAACATTTGGGTAAATAAGTCACACGGGTGGGTTGCTAGGGCTGCTGGGACTCCTTTAAAGCAGTCTATAGAAAAGCATATAAAGGAAAAGAAGGAGTCATCTAAAGAACCGCACGTAGATAAGAAGCAAAAGGGCGCACAAATGGTTGTTACCTTCACAGGAACCGCCGAAGAAATTTTTGCGAGCATGCGCAAAATGCTTAACCTTTAATGAAATGTGTAAGGAGGTGTATAATGTTTCAGACTATCTGGAAGTATGCAGTAGTGACAACAGCGCTTCTATTATCCTCAGTTACCCATTCATTTTCTGAGGATGAGATTACACTAAAATTGCAATCAAACCAGCTTGAATTGGTGGATAAGGTTATGTTAGGCAATGCTATTAAACTGCTTGCCGATGATTTAGGGCAAACCTTAGACATTAAGAACTGGCGAAATAAGTATGAATCCAACGCAGCATTAGGAGAGCACCCTAGCGACGACAGAATATACTTTTACTTTGCTGGGTGTGCTATAACCACTGCTGCCGCAAGTTACGTAGAATCCAAAACAATACGACGCACAATCTGGGGAAGTGTAGCTGTTCTCCAAGCCACAGTTGTTTATCTAAACAGCAAAGGAGGATTGGGAAGCGAGCTTGCAGACAACAGAAGACGCCCAATAGTAGTTTCCATGGTATTTCCTTTCTAATTAAAGTATAACGATTGACCGCAGGGAGCGTGGGTAACTTATGTTGCCACAATCCGTTGCGGGAACCTCAGTTGCCGCTCTGAGATAACAAAAGCGGTGTAGTATAGCCTTGGTTGTAATTGTACAACCAGGCACTGACCGGCGAAAGCCAAGGAGGCCTCACCCATGTACCAGTCCACAAAAGTCCTCAAAAACCAATTCATCCAGCTTTGCAATAAGAAATTCATAGCCCGTGCCACCAAACTCTCCCTAATGAAGCGTCTAAAATCTTCTTCATTCTTCCGGCGATTCTCCATCATAGTATCCCCCACCGTAGAATTCTTCACACCGTATAACTCCCATCATGTAGATAAATATTTAACCTCCTGCTAAACCAATCAACCGCAACGTTTGTACTGTACTATCTAAATAATTGGGCATAGTTACGTCCAATTTAGCGCAGACGTATACCCAGCGCTAATTTAGCGTCGAAGTGTATCCTCACTCAGCTTTAAAAATGTTACCACTAATTATGAGGGCTTTACAGCACATGGTAGAACTTGTTCTACCTCAACAGACGCCTTAGGAGGGCATCGTAATGGAAACAATTGCGCTTGACTATTCAGTGAGAGATGATGTTATCATCAAGAATTTGAGCGGGGCCATGACGTGCCAAAGATGTGGAACACCTTCAAAGAAATCAATCTGTGATATTTGCAATCCTCCTGTTCATAAACCGAGTCATGTGTCTCATGCACTGGCTGGGCAGTATGTAACTGTAACAGTAAGAGGCTGCGAGATTTACGTGAATAATAACTACGACCATACCGAGCCGTCCAATTTCCGTGCCCAAATTGTAGCCAATTCCATGCGGCGTAGGGTTGCTAGTAGGAATTTGTCAACCCTTGAATTATCTAAGGCGATAGCGAAGGGGAGGATATGAAACTATTTATTTTAATCTTAGCAGTATCAGTTATGGTGCAAGGGTGCTCAAATGATACTCCTATCTGGCGCATGGAGAGCCACCTAGTTACGCAGTACGAACGTGACTGCGCTGTTAAGATGCAAAAGGACATGATCGGTAAGTACATTACCACACTGTCCGGCGACGATCAGGATTTGGAGGACACAATTGAGGCTGCTAAAGTATCAGCTGTTGAAATATGTGCGCAGCCTCGTATGTTTGAATATGAGAATATACATAGCGCTAACCCTACTGGAAGGTACAGAGAACTGACGCCGGATGAACTTTACAACACTATAGTTAACAGGTAGAACTTGTTCTACAATCAAACCTCAGGAGGTAACAATCAATGAAGAAGTCAATCGCAGCACTGTTGGTAGAGTTGAAGACGCTCGGCAAGCGCATCGAGCATGGAATTGCAGGCGGTATATTCGTCTCGCTGAAAGTTGGTAAGACGCTACCGGCAGGGTTCACTGATGAGGCAAAGGTAAAGGAAACGATCAAAGGCTGCTACGATTCAGTTACCGCTCTTGTTGATAGGCGCAACAAGATCAAGGCCATCATAGTCGTCAGCAACGCTACAACGACAGTTGATATTGCTGGCACTACTTACACCGTCGCCGACGCTATTGAGCGAAAGTCCAGTATTGAGTACCAGAAGCAGTTGCTCAATGAGTTGCGTAACCAGTTCGGCAAGATATCGAAGGCAATCGAAACAGGTAACAAAGACGCCAACGCGCGGCTTGACGAAATGCTCAAAGTGGCGCGTGGTAAAGAAGGAAAGGTTGACCACGAAGCCGACAAGAAGTTTGAAGAGAACTTCAAGGAAAACAACCTCTACTCCATAATCGACCAGATCACTATTCGTGAAGAGATCGAAAAGCTACAGAAGTACATTTTCGAGTTCGAGGGAGAAGTTGACCTGGCGCTTTCAACAAGCAACGCTATCACTGAGGTAGAAGTACCGGAATAATCAACACTGCCTAGTTGCCCGAAATCAGTAAACTCTACTCCCCTAACGCAAGGGTTAGAGCGTTCTTATTGCGAGAATATAAAAGCTAACACGACCTATAAAGTCGTCCGTCTTCAAAGCTCAAAGCTTAAAGATCAGGCTTCAACTCTCAATATTCAGGCGTCTTACCCTTAGAGTTCAGGTGGAAAAGTTTAAAGGTCTTTCAAATCCTAGGTAAAGGTCTTTGGCATTAGTAGATTGGCCATCTGATTCCTCTAGGCTGGGTAGCTAGGCAATAAACAATAAAAGGAGAAAACACATGAAAAAGTCTATGAAGGCAATGACGTTGGTGGGCTGCATCTGTTTGTTATCTGGTTGCACTGATGCATCGAAGGCAACATCTGTTCTGACTGCGCAAGGCTACAAAGAAATTCAAATTACTGGCTACAACTTCTTTGCCTGCTCAGATGATGATTTTTATCATACGGGATTTTCCGCAAAATCACCCAACGGATCAAGCGTTAACGGTACTGTTTGCTCAGGTATTCTTTTCAAAGGCGCAACGGTGCGATTCGACTGATACCAGATAGCGGCTTGATTTGATCCGTAAAACTAAAAACAGAACTAGCTTCTGTTTTTAGTCTCACATGCAAGAGATAAAGGTGTTCTAAGGATAAATTAAACTTAGTCGAGAACTCGAAACGCCAGTTTACTGGCAAATTAGAGGCAGGGTCTTTAGTTTACTTATAACATTGCACACGTAATCTTGCATGTGATACTAAGGACAGAAGCACAAGTAGAACATATTCTACCATAAGGAGAAAGAAGATGCAAAAGTTTGCGCTTGAACTATCGTTGGCAATTCACAAGGCGGGAGGTTCAGTTTTTTATACAGGAGGCCACGTAAGAAATTTACTCCTAGGCATACCTTCCACCGACATAGACATTGAAGTTTTCAACCTCTCAGCCGAGAAGCTCGAAGCAGTTCTCGAAACTTTCGGTGAGGTCAACTACGTAGGCAAGCAATACGGAGTTTACAAAGTCAAAGATATTGACGTTAGCCTGCCGAGGCTTGATGAGCAAACTGGCGAAGGACACCGTGATCTAACCGCTAGGATACGCGAAGAGCTGCCGTTGAGCTTGGCAGCGGTTCGTAGGGACTTGACGATGAACGCTATTTACCTCGATCCGTTGACGGGTAAGTTCGAAGACCCGTTTAATGGGATACCTGACCTTCGTATCTTGCGCATAAAGCACGTGAATGTTGGCACATTCATGGAAGACCCTTTGCGTATATTGAGAGTAGCGAGGTTCAAGGCTATTTACCCGTTCATGAACATAGAAGCTCAAACAATGGCGCTATGCAAAGTACACGGCCCAATTAAAGTTAAAGCTCTGCCTCAGGAACGAGTGTTTAATGAAGTGGTGCGAGTTCTAATGAACGCTCCTCTTCCATCCGTTTTCTTCAAGACGCTTGAGGCTATGGACATTCTCGATGTACTGTTTCCTGAGCTGGTCGCTACCAAGAAAATTGAACAAGGAAGCACGTATCATCCAGAAGGTTCCGTGTATAATCACACCCTTATGGCAATAGATGCCATTCCTGTTATTGACAGGGAATTGGATATTATGCTGGCCCTCTTATTTCATGATTTAGGGAAGGGGCTTGTTCCTAATGAGGTCAACACAGAAGACAGCGGTAAGATTCATTTCAAAGGTCACGCGGAAGAGACTTCTTTGGCTGAAAAGGCTATCGCTCGGCTAACAAATGAGATAGGACTTACTGAATCCGCTATAAATCTCATTAAGCATCACATGAGGCCTTACGATTTTAAGAAAGCAGGGGTGAGCCGTAAGGCTGTGCGCAAGTTGGCCGCCTCGGTTGACATGTATAAGCTAGTAAAATTGCACAAGGCGGATAGGCTTGGACGTGGTGGTGTTGTAGCCGCTGAATATGAGCCTGAAAACTCAGCTAGGATTTCTGAGGTCATGCGCGTGTTCGAGGAAATAAAATCACAAGTCACCCCGATTATTCTTGGCCGAGACCTTATTGATATGGGCATGGAGCCTGGAAAACATTTCGGCGCTATCCTCCAACGGCTGTATGAAGACCAAATGGAAGAAAAGTTCTTGACAAGGGAAGACGGGCTGTTATACACTAAAACCCTCATAGAAAAAGGAGAAATCAAAAATGCGACTGCTTAAGGCCCCGGTAAACGTCAAAGAGAATATCAAGGCTATGGAACAGCTTATAGTGGAGTATCGTAAATACACGCACAAGACGACCTATACGGGTTGTTCTTTGTGCAAAGTAAGTAATCTTAAGTGCGACTCCTGCCCGTGGATAAGTATAAAAGGGCATAGATGTAATAGATACGAAGGACTACCAACAGTAGCAGAATATGCTATTCTGCGCCTCCCAATCATACGCACCATCCGCTTCTACGTGTTCGGCAAGGCAGTCCGCAAAAGGATAGCCGAACTCAAGCTATGGATAATGATGTACAAGGCGTTCGCAGTTGTAGGCTACGATTTGGCAGCCTACAACTCACAGTGCTGCACGGCCAATATACCCTTGTATGCCGCTATCTACGACAAAAACGAAGCACAATAGAGGAGGAATTTACCGGTATGAAACACATAAGAGTAGTAGGCAAATTGGCAGGAAATACTATGAAAATCGTAATAGTGGAACAGACTCATCGAGGAGTTGATCTTGGAGATACTATTACACAAGGAGTAGGGGTATTCTTCTCTGGAGGGTGCGCTATTGTATCTTCTGCTCACCCACAGTTCTATACGAAAGACGGGCTTCCAAGGTTCATGGACGGTAAAGCTGATATAGCTCTTTACACCAGAGGGGCTAACAAAGGGGGGGATAATATGGAGGTTAGTATACCCCTTGGGTATTGGCCCCGCGTAAAAGCAGCAATCGAAGCCTACAATGAACACTTCTCAGATAAACCAAAGGAAGAGCCAAAGCCACAGATATATTTTTCAGAGGAAGAGCTTATATTCATTGCCATGCTTACTGGTGGTGTTTCTGGAACCGGGCCTACCCATGATGTAGGTTGTGGTATATTTGATAAGATTTATGACATGTACGGTAAGAACCTTTTAATGAGAAACCCTCTATACCAAAAGTACAAGGCAGCCATTAGACCTCTTCCAGACGGCAGGAACTACGGGGCACATCTCGAAGATTAAGGAGAAACCAATATGTCTGTTGATCCTTGTATACTTTACATGTTCATAGCGTTTGGTCTTGTCATAACAGCCTCTTGTGTGCTTCCTCACAGGAACATTGTTATACTACTCTTAGTAATAGCGGCTGCTGTCACTGGGTTAGGGTGTGTGTTATGGGCAGGCTACATTCCCTACGTAGTGTTTCACTTCTTGCATAAGTTCTGGTGACGTATGACTTTTGCTAAGCATATATGCAAGTACATTCCGGCGGAAGTATTGAACCTTTACAAAATTCCTAAGTGTGTGGTTTGTGGAAAGCCTTTGCCTAATCCGCCCATAACAGCTATGCACATAAACTTTGGTGGAAGATACAAAATAATGAGTTAAAGGAGGTAAAATGAAATCGCGTGGATTTACGTTGATAGAGTTGCTTATTGTGGTAGCAATTGTTGGTATGATACTAGCGATTGTTGTGCCACAGTTCGTTAAGTACCAAAACAACCCACATGTAGGGCTTGACGAAGTAGTAATAGTCAAGCAGTATTACGGGGGTAGGGACGAGAAAAACAGAAGCAGAGAACAAGGAGCGTCTGCGACCTACAGCAATGACTGGGCCATGCTTGAGGTGGTGTCAACAGAAGAACGAATAAACATTTTTGGACTTTTTGGTAACGAAGGCGACGTACTGTACGTTGACCTTGATGAGATGCATCGCATGCGTTAACCTTAACCAAGTAGAACTTGTTCTACTATCACACCAAAGGAGGAACAAATGAAGAGTTTCGTAAGAGTAGGGCTGATGTTGGCAATGGCGGCGTTCATGTTGATTAACAGCGGGTGCGGCTACAACTCCATCCAAGCGAAGGAAGAGCAAGTGTTTGCCAAGTGGGCCGATGTTGAGGCTGCTTATCAACGGCGTGCAGATCTCATCCCCAGCCTCGTAGAGGTCGTAAAGGGCTACGCTGCCCACGAAAAAGAAACCTTTACACAGGTTGCTCAAGCACGCGCCTCGGTAGGTCAAATCAAACTTGATCCTAAAGGTCTTCAGGATGCAGCGCAAATGGCCAAGTTCCAGGCGCAGCAACAAACAATCGGCTCCGCCTTGTCTCGGCTTATGATGGTAACTGAAAAATACCCCGACCTCAAGGCCAATGAAAGTTTTATGAATCTGCAAAGCCAATTGGAGGGAACCGAGAACCGGATAAACACGGAACGTGTGCGCTACAACAAAGTAGTGGCTGAATTCAACACCATGATACGAACGTTCCCAAATTCAATTACAAACTCGCTCCTGCTTAACCTGGAAAAGAAGACACCGTTCAAGTCTGACGAGGGAGCGAAGATTGCGCCCAAAGTCAGCTTCAGTGGCGCAGCTCCATCAAACAATAAACCGTAAAGGAGATGTGCATGAAAGAACGCCTGCAATACTGGCTAGGTGGGTTGCGAGAAGTGTGGCAGCCAGGGTACTCCTGCAGTTATCGCTTGTACAGGTTAAAGGAAGCATTAGCCCCAATAGCATTGGCGTTAGTTATCTTTGCCTTAGGAATGGCAGCCGGGTGCAGTGACACAACTCCCGTCAACAAGGCGGTAATACCTGAGCTAAAAGCTCCGGTCAATGACTATGCCGGGATGATTTCTGACTCGGCTAAAAACCAGTTGAACAGACTGCTCATCTCTACCTTAAAAAGTGGAGGCCCACAAATAGCCATTCTTACGATACCGTCCCTGAACGACTCTGATATTGAGTCGTACACAATGACGGTATGCGAAACGTGGAAGTTGGGCAAGTCAGGCAAAGACGATGGTGTGCTTATCTTTGCATCTCGCGGTGATCGTAAAATGAGGATTGAGGTTGGCCGTGGATTGGAAGAGAAGCTAACCGATATTGCCGCCGGTAAGATAGTCAGAGACAAAATGCGCATTGCGTTTAAGGAAGGCAACTTCGACAAAGGGTTCGTTGATGCCGTTGACGCAGTACTAAACACTATTAAATAGAAAGGAGAAGGCGAAATGGATGCACTTGCAAGAGTTTGTATTCTTGTTTTCGTAGTAGCTTTTGTGTTCTTCGTCGGGCTTTCCATAGCTCTGGCTATACGAAACCGAAGACGCAGAAAAGCCGAACAGAGCCGGAAGGACGAAGAAAGGCGCTTAGCTGAGGTGGCTGCTTACCGAAGTGAAGTAAAGAGCTACAACGAGCGTAATGGAGCTAACTACGCTCCGTTAGGAGTTGCTACAGCCGGGTATGTTGCTGGTAATTTTTCCAACCCAACTCCTATGTATAAACAACCACCTACACCAAGGCCTACTCCGGCTGAAACAAAGTCGCCTACACAGCGTCGAAAAGAGCGCGAGGAAGAGGAAGCACGTAAACACAAACGCAGCCACAGCGAAACAGGCGACTCTATCCTTGCTGCTGCAGCAGGATTTGCGCTAGGCTCGATGTTCGGCGGTGGAGGAGACAGTGGAAGTAGCAGCGGTAGCGACTTCGGCGGAGGCGGTGGAGATTTCGGAGGTGGCGGAGGCGGAGGCGACTGGTGATAGGTTCTTAGAAGCACCGGCGTTGGCTTATGCTTTCAATAGAGGTTGCTACTTAATTCAAGCTTGGAGGAATAAATGTCTGATCTAACAAGTAAAGGTGAAGAACTTGTAAAGACGTGGCTGGCCGCAAAGAAAAGGGTGGAATTAGTACGCGCCGACTTGGAAAAAGCCCTACGCGAACTGCAGACCTCAGAAGAGCGTTTGGCCATATGGCTGCTCCCAGACGATGCTAAATGTGATGAAAAATATTGTGTATGGTATGGAGATTCTCTTATTTCCGCCCAAGAAAAAGAAGATAATTATGAGGTTTCTATTCGCAAACGCGGCAAGAGTATACTGATAAGTCTGTGAAAGTAGAACAAGTTCTACTTCTCAATTTGCAACACAACCACAACAAAGGAGGTAACAAATGAAGAAAAGTATCAAACTGAGTGTGAAACCTATCGGGCCGGATTTTCAGACAGTAGAGATAGGAATTGTTGAGCAGAGCCACAGGGGAGCTGAATTCGGTACTTGTGGTGAGGAATTCAAGCACGATGGGTTCACTCTTAGTAGTCAAGGGGCTTTGGCTCTCTATGGGGGTCTTCTGTATGTACGTGGAACTCGGCGCGATCTGGACCACCGAACCATAGCCGTACCAGTTGCTACATACGTCAAGATCAAAGCTGCCGTCGAAGCCTACAACGCCTTCTTCTCCTTCGACCCGCGCCACATCAAGATCTCCGGCACTCCGGTTGGCCCCGACTTTCAGTTTGTGGATGTTCAGGTTCTTGAGCAGACGCACATTCGAAAAGATTTTTCTGAAAATGCAAACTATTTTGTGGCCTCGAATGGGTTCAAGCTTTTGAGCGATACATCTCCAGCGTTTTACAGCATAGGTCATAACGAACTATATCTGCGAGGAACCGATAACCGCTCGGACAACAACGTCATGCGTGTTCCTGCGGCCACTTTCAAGAAGCTCGCAGATGCAGTCAAAGAATACAACGAAGTTTACGCTGCATCGAAGAAATGTGCTGCGCCTGCAAAAGCAATAGAAGTACCGGTGGACGCCTGTGCTGTTGTGATCGGATAAAAATGTAACTACCGTTGTAGACTGTTAGAAGAAGGGAAGGCTTGTGTTTATGGCTAGCCTTCCCTGTTTCAATACAGGCTATTACTATTGCATCATAGCATCAAGTTCTTCTGCATCACTACTACCTATAACCTTAGTAGGCTGCTTTCCACTTTGCCTAAGTGGTACATTATTTCTGTGAAGAATGCGTAAAATTGTGTTGCGACTTACTGGCAACTTTCTGAATATATCGAGAGAGCTTAGTCCTGACTGGTACATTTCTATAACTTCTGGTGTTAGGTCAATTGTTGTTTTGTCTGGTGTTGAACTAGGCCTAGTTTGTATGTTGAGTCGTTTCAAAATTGCTAGGGCTGTTGTGTAGAAAACGTTATACTTTGCTGCTAATTCACTAGATGACATACCAGCTATGTAGTCTTGACCTAGTTGATATTCTTGGTCTTCGGTTAGTTTTTTAAGCAGGTTATGCCTGGTAATGTTAGTTTTAATTTTTAATTTTCCAGTTGCTGTTACTACTTCATTATAACGAATAGCCCTATTTATAGTATTAGTGGATACTTTATATTTTTTGGCCAAAGCTTCTACACGTTCTCCACGTAAAAAGGCGGCTCTTATATTAGGTACATCTTCATCTTTTATAGTCTTATAGAAAGCAGGCTCTTTCATAGTTACTCCTGCTTTCCTAAGCTCTGATAATACAGTGCGTTTTGATATACAGTATTTTTGTCCTATTTTTATAGATGACATACCGTTTTCGTAGTCTTCTAGAATATTTGGGATGAGACTTAAAGTCTTGCTTCTTTTTTCTGTGGGTTTACGTACTATTGTTACATCGTGCCGTAGTAATATACCTCGGATGGCGGTTTTAAATAACCCAAACCTAGCTGATAATGTACTAATAGATTCACCATTTAAGTATAAAGATACACATTCGTATTCTTGTATTGGGGTTAGTTTATTAGTTGTTTTCCAATAACTTTTATTACTACTCCCTAACCCGCCAGTTCGTATATTAAGTAGTGGGCCTTTTCTAGTAGACAGCCTGCCGATAGTGGCTATTAACGTTTCCTCTACTGAGTATGCCTCCTCCTCTGTTAATTGTACAGCCAGCTTAAATGCAAAGTCTTTAGGATTGTACCCAGATTCTAATATAGATAAAATTGTTTTATTTTTCCATGTTTTATTTTTCTTTTTAATTGACTCATTAACATGATTATACATCCTATCTAAAGCACCTTTACCGATGTAAAAAGGTTCATATAGAAAAGAAAGATTTGTATTAGGGAAAGTGAACCTTCCAGGTTTTGTTGGGTTTGTGTAGCAGTAAACGTAAAAATGGTTCATCGCGTCTCCAGTATAAGTTATTTGAGCCGAATCCAACTGCTCCTATATGTATTATATACCGAATATAAGCATTTTTTATTAACTAAAAAGTAGAAAATGTTCTACTTACAAACTAACACAAAGGAGAATTTAATTATGACTAAACCTATTGTATGCCGCGTAGCACCATCTAACACCGGCCCAGGGCACTGTGGGATGGCCCGCCAGAGTTTGCATAATTATATTTTTGCTAGGCAACATAAAGGAACTTTTATCGTGCGTATTGAGAATACCGATTTTTCAAGATCTACCCAAGAGTTCGCAGACAACATTTTAGAAGGGCTCAACTGGCTTGGCATCAAAAGTGACGTAGAAATAATCTACCAAAGCGAACGAGGTCACATCTACAAGGAATACGTAGATAAACTCCTGAAAGAGAAAAAAGCCTACAAGTGTTACTGCACGGCAGAAGAACTCACAGCAAAAAGGGATGAAATGCTGAGGAACAAGCAAAAGCCCCTCTACGATAGAACCTGCTATGAAAAGCCAGAGCAAGAAGGAAAGCCATTCGTCATACGGTTTAAGACCCAAGACCAGGGCCGCGTAGAATGGAAAGATCATGTTCTCGGAAAGATCAGCGTGAAGAACAGCGAGATCAGCGACTTCGTAATCCAACGGCAGGACGGAAGCGTAGGATACCTCCTTGCAAATATGGTTGATGATGCCCTACAGGGTGTTACACATATTGTCCGAGGCGTTGACGGAGTAGGCAACGTGCCAGCCCAGACTATGCTGTATCAGGCGCTTGGCTTTCCGGTTCCTGAATATGCCCACACCCCGTTCATCCTTAATGATAAAGGCGAAAAACTCAGTAAGAGAAACGGTGATGCTTCTGTCCTTGACTACAGGGATAAAGGTTTTCTTCCGGAGGCTGTTGTCAATGGGCTTGCCCGTGTAGGCTGGAGCTACAAGAATGAAGAAATATTCTCAATGGACGACCTGATACAAAAGTTCTCGCTTAATTCGGTAGGTAGAGCGCCAGGGTGTCTTGATCCGAACAAAATGCTGCACATTAACGCGCATTGGATTAAGAACGGCGATCCCAAGAGAATAGCGGAACAAGCCAAGCCGTTCATGCACTACAAAACTGACAAAGGCCCTGATATTATTGAGGTTGTGAAGTTGTTGCAGCCGAGGGCAAAGACTTTAATTGAGATTGCAGAAATGGCTGAGGTGTATTACAAAAAGCCTAAAGCGGTAAGGGCCGATCATTCAGTAGGTTCCATAGTGGAAATACTTGAGAAGAAAAAGACCTATTCTATAGAAGATATAGAAGAGGCCATTAGCCACGGCTGTAAAAAACATAACGTAACGCTAAAAGAACTCGGACCGCAAATACGCATGGCTCTCACAGGTAAAACAGCTTCGCCTCCTGTAGTAAATGTAATGCACGTCCTTGGAAAGAAAGAGGCCGTCGCAAGAATGAAGGCGGCGTTAAAGTGATACTACTGACTATAAAATATTGGCTGCTAGGTGACTCATTTAAAAATGCTTTATACTACGCCAAAGTAATATCAACCGCATTCAAAGGAGACATTAATAATGCGAATTCTGGAAGAAGAAGCTGTAAAACTACGCTGTCCTTTCGGAGTAGGAATATCAAACGAAGACGGAAATAGAAACCTTTGTGCGACCAAGTTTTGTTTAGCTTGGGTTTCATACAGCCGCAGAGAGACTTACGGCTACTGCAGAAGACTCCACACCAACACCTTACTGAAAGCTACCAAGTAAAGGAGACTACGAATGGCTCAATCCGCTAATAACTTCGAGAAGATCAAGTCCGGCAAGATTCCTACAAAGGGCGTGAAGGTTGAAAAAGACAAGGGCTTTAAGATAGACCGGAAACAGGCCCGTAAAGGCAAGGGATTCGGGAGGTACGATAAATGAAATCCGAAACCAAAAGATATAGGAAATCTGCCAATATAATCAAGCAACGCGAAGAGGTGTTCATTCCTACGCTTGGGGTTAAAGGCGCGGTCTATGAGCGGGTAGCCAGAAAAACTTTAGTCAAGTTGGCTACCGGCTACGTGTGGGTTGATGACAAAGATGTGTTGAAGGGGTGAATATGCATAAACACCTTAAATTATCCGCCATACTATCTAAAAACAAACAAACCGCATCCGTGACTATACTTGAACAGACACATTTTGATGATGAGTTTGGAGGAAATATTTCCGGTAGAATGCATAGCAGAGTATTCAGACACGGAGTTATTGACCTGTTCTCTGCTACGCATAATTATCCTAACTTTGACGGACGAAACAAGACTGACGGGCAAGTTGATGTTAGGTTAATATCCAGTAGTAGAAAAAACGTAGCGTTCGACGTACCTGCCGACATGTGGCCTTTAATTAAGGAGGCCGTTAAAGCCTACAACGAATATTTCAAGGAGTAACTATGCCTAAACATATAAAACTTAAATGTGTTTTGTCTGAGGATAGGACTGCGGCTGCTGTAACTATACTTGAGCAAACTCATTTTCATACTGATTTTGGGGATTTAAAGTTGCCAAAGGTAGTACAAATACAACAAGCGGTAGACTTCTGTCATAACGGAGTGCGCCTAGTATCACACGCTGGGAATATTCCGCACACCCAAAAAGTAGTAAGTCATGCTAGGCGAACAACTTTAACATGCTACCTGCGAGGGTCTGCAATACAAAACTATCATACTTTCGATATTTATTCGGAAGACTGGCCCAGAATCAAAGCCGCAGTAGAAGCATACAACGAATATTTCAAGGAGTAAAGGAGATTATATGAGCAAGCTTGACAAACTACAGTCTATGGTGCCGATGGAAGAAATAGAGCAGTCAGCGCAGCAGCAGATTTATGACGTTCTTTCATTGGAATGTCTTAAAAAATTGGCTATTATGCCTGACGTTCACGCTGGTTATGATCTTCCAATCGGCGGAGTGGCCTTGCTTGACGGCATGATCTCTCCTAGCTTCGTAGGCTTCGACGTGGGATGTGGTATGTGCTCGGTTGACACAAACATACCTCAGTATGAGCTATCAAAGGATAACCTTAAACAGTTATACGATGATATAGTTAAAACCATCCCTACTGGATTTTCATCTCTTGATAAGTCAGACTATCATTTTGAATATGTTATCCACTCTCACATGCCTAAAGAAGTGAAACAGAGAGTAAAAGAAAAATCTGTTATGCAGCTAGGTACTCTAGGAGGGGGCAATCACTTCATAGAGATAGGGATAAGCCAAAATACTGGCACGTATTGTGTGACTATTCATTCAGGAAGTCGTAACGTTGGGCATACAATAGGCGGGTGGTACATGAAACAAGGAAGAATGTTTCCTTTATTATCAGACCTTGGGTTGTCCTACTTAGGGGATATGAATTTTGCGTTAGAGTGGGCGTTATATAACAGGTTAAAAATGATAAACAAAATATGTAAGATTCTCGGTGTCACATACAAGAGCAATCTTCTAATTAACGAAAACCATAACCACGCAATTATTACAAAAGAAGGAGTGCTGCACCGAAAAGGTGCTACGCCAGCCGACGCACATCAACTTGGCATAATTCCTGCTAATATGAGGGATGGTGTGTACATCACCAAAGGACTTGGTAATGAAAAGTTTCTTTCATCGGCGTCTCACGGGTGTGGACGAACTATGGGCAGAAACGCCGCCAAGAAGAATCTTGACTACGATAAATTCGTAGGCCAGATGGAAGGCGTTGTTTGTTCCACAGATAGGAGCATACTAGATGAGGCTCCAGAGGCATACAAAGACATTAACTACGTCATGAAGGCGCAGGAGGGTATTACTATTGATGTAGTTGATTTCATAAAACCTGTGCTAAATATAAAAGCGAAAGAATAAGGAGGCAAAATGTTATTCTGTATTTTCCTACTAACCGTATTAGGGGTTCAGTTCTTCCTGTTTCAGCACAAGCACATGCGTTGGCTGACTAAACTAATGAGTAAAACCACTCCTACAAGGTTCCTAAATAACTGCGCGTTCTGCCAGTGTTTCTGGATAGGCCTGCTAGTGGCCTACTTCGTAATGGATATATCTACCGTAAAGGAAGTCGTGTCTCTAGGGTTCTGCTCAGCTATCTTTGGGCTAGTGTTCGTTGCGATAACCACTCCAATCATAGGATACTACGAAGAAATGCATAAGTAGAACATGTTCTACCTAAATAAAGGAGGTAACATCCAGTGATTTTAATTGACAATGTAAAAGTTGAGTTCGGTGTTTTTCCTAACAACGAAAGATACCTGAACTACAATAAGATAACTTTTCACAACAGCTCAGTTGTTGTACTAAAGTTCGAAACCGATCAAGACCTTATGGACTTGTACATACTTCGCAGTTACATGAATGACGTTATTCCGAACAACATAATGACGTTGAAGATTCTGTACATGCCGTACAGCAGAATGGACAGAGCCAACAACACATACACTTTCAACTTAAAGTACATATGCGATATGATTAACGCAATGCACTTTGCGAGAGTTAAAGTAGTTGACGCACATTCCGACGTTTCTACTGCTCTTCTAAACCGGTGTACAAACATTAGTATTATACCAGCCCTCATGGCCCTCTTTGTTGATAAGCACGGAATGGACAACACCATACTTTTCTACCCAGATGCAGGAGCTGAGAAGAGATATAGTCACGTTGCAAGGTATCCTTCCGCTGTAGGTAGCAAGGAAAGGGATTTCAAGACTGGTGATATCATAAAATACTCTGTGTCAGGCACAGGTGTAAAAGGTAAAAAAGTTCTGATAGTAGACGATCTATGCTCCAAAGGCGGAACTTTTATTGCGGCAGCCGAGGCGCTTAAATCCCATGGCGCTGCGAATATTTACCTTATGGTTGCTCATTGTGAGCACACTATATTCTCAGGGAAAATATTTACATCAAAGTTAATAGACGAAGTATATACTACAAACAGCATAATGTGTAATTCAACTGCTCTAGAAAATCTTATCATACACCAACTTTATACGGAGGTAAAAAGAGATGCGTAAAGGACTAATTGCAACGTTACTGTGTGATTTCTACAAAATCGGACACAAGGACCAGTATCCTGACGGAACTGAGATTGTGTACAGCACATGGATTCCTCGCACGTCAAGGATTAAGTTCGTTGACAAAGTGGTGGCGTTTTCCTTCCAGGGGTTCGTTAAAGACTGGCTTATCGACTTCTTTAACGAAAACTTCTTCAGCCGTCCTGTTGATGAAGTTGCTGGAGAGTACGGCAGGGTGATTAAATTCACGTTAGGCGTGGCGGAACCTGATACTACACATATAAGAGCGCTACATGAACTTGGGCATCTTCCTTTGTTGATAAAAGCGGTCCCGGAGGGAACGCTTGTTCCACTAAGGGTTCCTATGCTTACTGTTGAGAATACCGACCCACGATTCGGCTGGCTTACCAACTACATTGAAACCTTGGCCTCGTGTGAGATGTGGCAGGGTTCCACAAGTGCCACTATCGCGTATGAATATCACAAAATTCTTTCTAGATACGCTGAGGAAACTTCTGATATGCCAGACTTCGTGCAGTTCCAGGGGCACGATTTCTCAATGCGGGGTATGGGGGCCGTAGAAGCAGCTTGTGTAAGTGGGGCAGGGCACTTGCTATCGTTTGTAGGAACAGACACTATTCCGGCTATACTTTATCTTGAGGATAAATACAACGCCAATATCGAAAAAGAATTGGTGGGCTGTAGCGTTCCGGCGACTGAGCACAGCGTAGTCTGCGCTGGAGGAAAAGTAGATGAGTATGAAACATTTCGTAGATTAATCCAAGACGTATATCCTACGGGAATTGTATCTCTCGTATCTGATACTTGGGATTTGTGGCATGTTACCAGCAATATTCTTCCTAAGCTCAAAGATATTATCATGGCTAGGGATGGTAAAGTTGTAATCCGTCCTGATTCTGGAGATCCTGCTGATATTATTTGTGGGCTAAACACTACGATTGACTATTCCACTTACGAGGTATATGTTGAGAGGTTTGACCCGGAGTGTAGTGAAAGCGCCTATAAAGGACTCATAGAAATCCTGTGGGATACCTTCGGAGGCACTATCAACAGCAAAGGATACAAGCAGCTTGACCCCCACATAGGCGCTATCTACGGCGACTCTATAACCATTGAGAGGGCTAAAGACATCTGCGAGCGCCTAAAGCGCAAAGGATTCGCTTCCACAAATATTGTATTTGGTATAGGTTCGTACACCTACCAATACAATACTAGGGATACCTTTGGTTTCGCTATGAAGTCAACGCACTGCGTAATTAAAGGAAAGGAAGTTAATATCTTCAAAGATCCTGCCACTGATACAGACAAGATCAAAAAGTCATTGACCGGTAGGGTTGTTGTAGTCCAGACTGCTGAAGGTATTGAGGCTATTGATGGATTGTCAATAGCCAACCAAAACATGATAGCGGCAGCTGGCACTGACCTACTGCGTCCAATATTTAAGGACGGGGTGCTGTTGGTTGACGGTAACCTATCAGATATACGTGCAAGGTTACTTGGCCGGTAGAACATGTTCTACATTCTCATTAAAACGCCTCCCGCCCTTCGGGCGGGGTAGACACAGGGTTAAGGTCATAAGCAAAGCATACAGCAAGGCATACAGCAAGGCATAACCTTAAAACCCTATAGCATTCATCTTCGCCTAACGGCTCGATGAATGCATTATACCACAAAAAGTTGATTTTGTCAAGTAAAAAATGCATGTCAAACATTATAATTTTTTAATGAAGGAGAAAACACATGATCGAACTGAGCTACCGTGATTTCGCGGAATTCAAGAATAAATACCTCAGCGACCCTTACCCCTTGTGGAATTTCGGAACCGCCTTCTGTATGGCGTTCAACATTGACAACGCAGACATAAGGTTTGCCCCTACGTTAGAAGTATGCTTGGCTAGAATTGAAGCGCTTATAGTATGGGTTATCTAAAGAACTAGAAGTATACTTTTTACTTTTAAGGAGGATTACAACAGTGGCACTTAAATTTTACAAGGACGCACTCGGCAAACTCAAACCTGAGACAGCAGAGAAGTCAAAAGAAGTTGTGGGTAAGCCTGCTGAAAAGTTCCTCCGGCTTGCAATAACATTGCCGAAGATAAAGGCAAATGTCACCAAGAAGATAAAAGGTGTTATTGAAGGAGCAGGCTACGGCTACAAAGTAAAGCCGGAAATGCCCCTTGCCCTCCCTGTAAAATCCGATCCCGACAAGGTTAGGGTATACCCTAACATTAAAGCTAACTTCAAAGCAGAAGACGTGCTTGAATATATAACCAAAATTCTGAAAGACCCAAAGACGGAGGTTAGGTTTGCAACTCCAGAGCGAGCAGTTAAGCTAGCGTTAAAGTGGGAGATTACCACATTCGCCAAACTTGTGGCTGACTACACAAATTTAAAGGAGCTTGGTTATGGAGACGCACAAGTGAGAGATTTAGCCAAAATGGTGTCCGACAGCTTCTTACCTTCTGCGATAGTGGTATGTAACTCCGTCAGAGACTACTACACAATGTACAAGACCAAAGTTCCTGGCTCTTGCATGGGAGTCGGAAACGACTATTGGGGAGACATTAGCCGAAAGGTTTGGCCTAAAGTGGCTGATGATACTGGGGTTTACCCTTCTGCGTGGTATCACTACCAGCCCTACGCTAAAGGTTGCTATCTCATGGTAGATGGAAAGCCAGTCGCAAGGTGGATGATATACCGTAAAAATATGGCCAAAGATGAATACCCGTATTATGGGGATGTTAAATGCGTATCGGCTGCATATAGAACCCAGGTAATCGAAGCCATGAAGAAACAGGGAAAGACTGAATTATACTCTATGGATACTCTCTGCGACTACAGAGTTCCTGCGGTTTATCATGAAGCCCTTGGTGACGTTAAAGTTCCTTGGTGCCCGTTACCTAATTGTGATAATCAACGTAAAGACTTTTCTGTTTGCTACGACGAAACTGCTGGAGACTTCGTGTTTGGGCTGGCCAGTAAGCATGCAGATTGGACCCGTGTAGGAAGCACGTACAACTACAAGGGGTACATACCTGGAAATAAGATTGTACATATAAACAAAATTGAAGCACCTGTAGTAGAGCCTCCAAAGGTAGAAGAAGTTCTACCTCCGCCTGTTGTGACTAAGAAGCCAGCAGCTAAAAAGAAGGTAGAAGAAGCGGCAGTAGTGGCTGAGGTTAAACCGAAGGCTAGAAGGGGAGTGAAGCCTAAAGGTGTGGTCGAGGTTGATCTTGTGCGAAAAGTCGAAGAAAAAGTGTCTGCTGTAACTTACGAGAACACGCCGGCAAAGACAACCAAAAAAGATAATGCAAAGGATACTGGAACGTACCTTATAACCATCGAGTAGGAGGTCATGAATGAAGCACATTAAGCCTGATAGCTAAGCCTGACGAAGGTGATAGAATGCGCGTCAGAATAATAGAGCAGACCCATGTGTATAAAGAGTTCGGGTGTGCCTACGAAGACCGAGCATATGAAGATCAATTTAAGGCATCGAATCTAGTCATATTAATGAGTGATTTGGGAAGGCCGGAGGCTTTTCTTGAAGGTGAGCACTATTATGTTTTCCTCAAAGGAGATAACAAAAACGAAGATAACTTCGAACTGTCAATTCCATTTGCGCGTTGGCCTGAGGTAGTAGCTGCGGTTAACGAATACAACGAGTATTTCAAAGATTAAAGGAGGTGTTACATGCCAGTAGGAGAATACGACTACGCTAAAAAGCTCATCCCTATTTTCAACAATCTGTATGATAGAACTTTGCAACTTCTGGTTGACTACGATCCATGCCATATTAGCGGCGGAGCTTGCGAGCGTCATCGTAGAAGGGAAGGAGAAAACTTCTGCTGCGTTAACTGTAAATACCTTGGGATTGGGGGATGCACTGTAAAGGCACTGCAGTGTAAATTGTGGGTATGCAGTTACGATTACGTGCCTGAAGCAATACGCGCTGATTTCAAGCGTGATATGTGGGCCATTTTCATAGAAGCAGAGAGGCTAAATCTCCTGGTTACTAGAGGCTCTATGGAGGACAGCATAGCTAACGCATGTAAAATTTACATGTACGACAAAAAAGATTTGACCGTGCCCCGCATGCCTAAGCTCAAATTGTCCAAATTTCTGGCGCAGGAAAAACCGTTAAGTTGGGGATATTCGCCTCCTCTAAAGACCGCAGCTAAGAAATTTAAGATAGAGGACTATATTGCCCCTGTCATAGAAAAAGAAACCATAGCTGAGGAGCCCAAATCTGAGCTACAACTGGACTTATTTTCAGATAAAGGGTAAGGTAGCCTTAACTAACTTAAAACGTTTCTACGGGGGTAAAATGGACTTTGATCTTAATAAATTTAACAAGGAAAACCCAATCCTAGAAGTAGGAGAAACATCAGAAGACCCATTCGTTGAAAGGGTTAATGGCAGAGAGCACTCCGACAAGAAAGGATGTTGGTGCTGTAAAGGAAGTTACTATTCAGACGATGGAGCCACTGTCGGCGACGCAGACGAAAATGGAGAAGAGGTATCTTCTTTTTCGGACCTATGTAAATCCTGTAGGGCGCTGTTGAAAATTAGTGGCTACATCTTTACATAGGGAGGGCTAAAATGTATAAATACTACACCTACCATGAGGGAGAGACTTACCCTGAACGGTACGAATGGGTTACAGGTGCTTTTGTTACTAAAAAAGTTAGAAGACACATAAAATATAAGGCGGAAATAACACCTCCGTTATTTGAAACCGTTAAGGTGACTATAACCGAACAGACTCATTTTGGTGAAAATTTTAACGACAAGTCTAAGGTGTTCAACCACAAAGTTGAGGGTGAAGATGCTCTTAACTTGTATTCTCTGGAGCTTGGTAGAATTAGTGAATATGAGCCAGGTCTGCACTATCGAACCTGTGTAGTTCTTTTGTTTCGTCCTAGCGATGTAGGAAAAGTATCGTTCGAGCTTGGCAAAGAAACCTATGATCGGTTCAAGCAGGCGGTAAAAGCGTACAACGAGTTTCATGATGTAAAAGAACCAGAAAAAGAAAAGAGTTCCATAAGCGCAGCAGTCAAAAAGGTTGGTGTTCCTGTTAAGGAAAGACCGGCTAAAGAAAAAGTAGAGCCTTGGCGCGCGGAGCGTGCCTATCAAAAGGTCTACTTCGGAGGAAACAGGAATAAACATTAACCACTGTTGGGAAGGTAGAACTTGTTCTACCTAAACAGCATACAAACAAAAGGAGGATTTACCATGAGAAAACACATCAAGATTACCGCACAAGTCGTTCCCAACTTTACGAAGGTGCTCTTTAAAGTGCTGGAGCAGACACACAAAGGACGCGACTTCGGTGACGTGCGGAGCCTTGACCCCCGTAAGTTCGTTGCCAGCAACGGCATCGTTCTTGCTTCCAACAGCCACCCGGCACGCGACACAGATGAGAAGAACGTTATCTGGCTGCGTGGCTCCAAGGCGAAAAGCAACGATTCCGCAGTTGAATGTACCAAAGCTGAGTGGGAAAAAATCGTCGCTGCTGTTAAAGAGTACAATGCCTTCGATTTCGCAGATCCTCGCTGCTATGCAGCTCCCAAGGCTCCGGCACCGCGTAAGCCTGCGGCACAGCCTGCTGATTTCTGCGCTGTAATCATCGGCTAATATTAACACAGTAGCGAACAACTGAATAAATTTATATACAAGGAGGCTTCCGGCGGAGTCGGTTAGCCTCCTACCAAGTTAACTGTAGGGCTATGCCCGAAAGACAAAGGAGGAATTCTCATGAAAAAAGTTATACTTCAGGCCGTGGTGAACCCGAACTACAATAAGGTCATGTTTAATGTTACCGAGCAGACCCACACCGGATACGCCTTCGGTAAGGGCTACAGCAACAAGTTCCGCGCTTCCAACGGAATCGTCCTCGGTTCCAACAAGCACCCCGCCCGTGACAAAGATGACAATAACACCATCTGGCTCCGTGGGTCCGACGCTGCCAAAAACGGAAACACCGTCGTTGTTGGCAAAAAGCTGTGGGCGAAAGTTGTTGAGGCGGTCAAAGAGTACAACCGTGTAAACGCTGTCTGTGCTCCACCGGCTCCCAAAGCTGATGCGTGTGCTGTAATCGTCGGCTAATTCTATTTCACACAGGGGCCGCCTAAGCGGCCCCACAACATTCCAAGGAGGAAAATTAATGAAAAAAATTACGTGTAAAGTAACCCCGGTGGCTCCTGATTTCCAGACTGTAAAAGTTCAGATCCTTTCGCAAACTCATATTAACAGCAACTTCGGGGACTGCAGTGATAGGTTTACCCACTGTGGGTTTACCATTGCTAGCGCAGCTTACCCTGAGGTAGATGGTGCCAATAAAGTTTTTGTTCGCGGCCACAACGCCTACCGCAACAACTACACCCTCACCATGCCCATAACCACCTACGCCAAATTCAAAGCCGCTGTCGAAGCCTATAACAAGTACTTCGCATGTGTGCCTGCACCGGCTCCGAAAAAAGCGGATGTATGCACGGTAATTATCGGGTAATACTACGGATGAGTAAAGGCTGCGCTTATTAAGCGCAGCCTATTCTAAGAAGGGAGGTTCATGGCAAAGCACATTAAGATTAAAGGAGAATTACTCCCGGAGCATAATTTCGAACTTTGTAGAGTAACTATACTGGAGCAGACGCACGCTTACGTAGATTTCGGAGATAAAAGTCGAAGATTTATATCTACTACAAAGTTCAGACTTGCCAGCTCTTCGTATGGCCGACCAGGCCCAACTACTGGTGCTGAGTTTAGGGTGCTGTCTAGAGACTTACTAAACGCACCAGTAGGGCATCCGTCTAGGTCCTGTGTTATTCACGCAGATGGCTGGAAGAAGCTAAAAATAGCAGTAAAAAAGTACAACACCTACTTTACCGACGAAGCGATTGCTGCGCGGGAAGTAGAAGAAGCCAAGCTAGTTATTGAAGCAAAAGAACAAGCAGCGCGCTTCAGACGGCTACTTGAAGAGAAGGGGTGGAAGTAACCAAACGAAACACTACCAAGCACAAGGAGGTCTACCATGATTGTTAATTCACCTGAAAGAAAAGACCAGAGACGTAAAGACGCCCAGGTTAGGGCCGAACAGAGGGGCCTTCTTACGCCGCAGCAGCAAATCGACCGGCTGGATAAGCGGTTGGGTGCAGGTGTAGGTGCAAAGAAGGAGAGAGCAAAGCTTACCAAGCTTATCGAGGCAGCTCAGAAGAAATAAAAAACGGCAAGGAGGGCCTTAATGAACAAAGAAATGCTGAAAACTATTGAATTGGTTTTGCGAAAGCGCAGGATTCCTACAGGCGCGCTTGACAAAGTGTATGCCACAATGCGCAAGGCTAAGGCTGAAATCGACGCTATGGTTGGGCTTAACGAAGACAACATGTTTCGCGTTGAGATCCCTATGGTCAAATCTGAACAGATGCTGCGGAAGGATTACCCTGTTGCTTACTCTGTTGTTGCGCATCTACTGCATCAGGCTGTGCAAAAGGGTAATCAGATTGACCTTTCTACTATATCTCTGGTTAAAAATGAGATTATTATGAAAGGCCAGCCGGGTAAGATATCTAAAATTCTTGCCAAGCAGCTTGAGGACAATGACGAGATAATCGAATATTGCGCCCCTGAACTTAAGCTCAGTAACCGCAAGCAGTTTCTGCCGAGGCTAGGAGACGTTATAAAATCTGGCAGGAAGCTCGTAGTTTCTACCAATCTGCTAGATTTTCTTACAGCTTCCGACAACGCCGCCTTTAGCTCGTGCCACAGTTTTGGGCATGAAAACTACAACGGAAACATTGCCTACGCCTCTGACGGCATATCGCTGATCTCATTTATAGCTAAGGAGACGGCTAAAATGACAGACGCCGAGATATACAAGCTCGGAAGAACCTGGATGGCTATTACGGACAAAGGGTACATCGTGCAGCCAAAATCTTATGGTGCATATTTCGGGTTTGAGCGTGATGCCGCCAGAGCATTCCTTGAAGAAAAGGTATCGGCAAAATTTGGGATTGAAAATGAATTCCTTACTAAGCACGGTATTACTTTTACGCCTGGTAAAATTAAGTACGCAACGGCAGAAGATCACCACTACACCGCAGCACTCTATTTTGACAACTATGGGATAGATCTTTCTTACCCGGCTAAGGTGGCGTACGAAATGCCAGTTTTACAGTTTGCCCCAGCTATGTGCCTTGAGTGTGGAATTACAACCACATACAAACAAGGCGGAACCTGCCGAGGCCACTACGGTAAGGCTAGGGGAACGTGTGAAGTGTGCGGAGAGCGCCATAACATGGACACCATGAACACTGTACATAACCAGCTTATATGCAAGCGCTGCACTGATGCTAAGTACAGTAACTGCTCGTATTGTGGTGAGTGGCACGAAAAAGGAAATGTTACTGTTATTAAAGGCAGAAACGTTTGTACAGCATGCGACAAAAAACACTTTACTTTGTGCTCACATTGTGGCCTTAAAGAAGACACACGTAAACTAAAAGAGCTTGCCGGTGTCGGTAAAGTGTGCGGTGAATGCGTACCTAAGTTTATGCATTGTTCTGTGTGTGGCCTGTACCATCTAACGGATAACGTAACTTACCACAAATACGTCGGCAGGGTTTGCAATAACTGTCTTGGGGGTGTTGCGTTCAAGTGCCAAGATTGTGGAGAAATGTACCACAATAAGTACAGAGCTGATGGGGAAGAACTTTGTACGGCATGCGACGCCAAGCGCAAAGGTAAAGAGGTAGGCGCTAAGGTCAAGCCTCGCTACGCCGATCTTCCGGCTGGGTGGGAGGACTTCACGGAAGAGGTAGGGTAACAAGGGTAGAACAAGTTCTACTTCAACCTAGCAATACACAAGGAGGATATTTCATATGAAGCCTACAAAGCTGATGAGTACCGTTCAGGAAGTTCTGAGCATGACAACACTTGAAGTAGTAACCGCTGCTACAAAATTCTTAGGCAGTGAATATAAAAACGTATACATACACAGCGATAACTTCGTGTACGCAGTTGGCGACAGCCCGATATGCATAGTTGCTCACATGGACACCGTTCGCGACCCGCAACTCCAAGTGGGTGAAAAACCTCGTCATGAATTCCATGCAGGAAAGGTCTACAATCTTGTGCAGAACAGGAACGTTCTTCGAAATTCCACAGGCGTTCTTGGTGGAGATGATCGCGCTGGTGTTTTTGCTTGCATCGACCTTGTGCGAAGATGCCGAAAAGAAAAGCTCCCGATGCCTAGCGTCATTCTTACAAACGGCGAAGAAAGCGGAGGCAAAGGCGTGCGGGTGTTCGTTGCAACTGAAGTGTTCAAGAAGTACGACAACAGGAACACCAGATTGTTTGTTGAAATGGACCGCCAAGGCTGTAATGATTGGGTTACTTACGGAACTAAGTTACCAACCGAAGTTATAAATTACGTTGAAAGTTTCGGGTTCAGGAGCAGCCACGGCTCGTACTCTGACATTGCTGATCTGCAGGAAGAGTATTTGATTCCTGCGGTAAACTTGTCAATCGGATACTACCAGCAGCATTCAGCAAATGAGTACATGCACATTGACGAAATGTACATGACCATAGGCAGGGTGATGGGCATGCTTAAGGCTCCTATCGACAAGCTATACCCGGCTACTGCTAAGGTGAAGTATGTCAACAACTACAAGCCGTATGAGTATAAAGGGACTGACAACGGAAAAAAGAACAACCTCCCTACGACTACGACTACTACGCAGAGTTCGGATACTTTATGGATTGACTCCGTAGGACGGTCAACCATAGATCTTGCGCTTAAGTTCGTTACGCAGGGAGGGTTCTGTATGTCTTGCGGCTACCAGTGGAGTGACTGCGATGACACTTGCGGCGAGATAATGAACGGACTTATGGAGCTACTAACCGACGAAGATTTAAAATATCTTCGTGACGTTTACCTTGACGCTGACGATGAGATACACAAGCAGATCGAAGTGTATTTCAAACTTATAGGTGAGACCAAAACTACAGATACAAAAGACCCCTTCCATGTCGGCAAAGAGGGCGATCCTGTTACTGTAACGGAAGAAACAAAATCAACCAAGGAGGACGATAAGTAATGGCAAACGGCGATTTGGTTATAACTACGAAGCCTGTTGGTTTCCACCGCGGGGGTAAAGAATACCGCGACTACATTGTAGGGCGTATATCTGGCCACGGGGGCCGGGTTATGTGCGACGTTGACGGAGGATATCTGGGGCTTAATGAAGACTACTACCGCAACATACAGAATGCCTACAGAACAGTAATATCTGCGCTTGGCTGTGGCGTAGTGGAGACATATCTACCAGCCGCCACAAAGACCGAGGCGTTGAGTGAGGCTGGTAGGCTGCTAGCTGGAGCTAGGTCTGACGTAATAGGTCGTAGCTTAAAGGAGCTTCCTTGGGTTAAGATTCCAGATAAAGATGCGCCTATTATAGTTATAGGCGTGGAACATGTGGACCCTGATAGAGCAAAAAAAGAATCTGCGGTGCAACCTAAACCTGAGAAGAAGGAAAAGGTTGAGGCTTCTGTTAGTAAGCCTCCGGCTGCAGAAAAGGTCAAAAAGAAAAAAGCAGCACCGCAGTACGACATGTACGTATTAGACGATTTTTTCTAACAAGGAGGCTTATTTTGGACAAGGCCTGTGCTGACGGTATAATTGCACATGAAGTACGTGTAGCTAGACTTGCTAGGGAAGCTGCGAGAGAGACTGGAAAAGATCATCACGCAGCTTTCCTAGCTGGGCTGTTCCATGACACCGGCAAATTTAAACTTCCTGACGAACTGTTTTCTGACAGGGAAATAACTAAGGAAGAGTACGAGTTAATTAAAGGTCATGCTATAGGTGGGTACTTAGAGCTAAAGAAGCGAATGCTATTTACAGGGCTATGCTCAGGTATGCATCACAGGATGATATCCGGTGGAGGGTATGGAATAGATGTTAGAGATATACCCAGAGAGTTTTCTTTTCCTACGATTAAGAAACTATTTGATATATCTATACTAGTGGCTATAGCTGACTACATAGACGCATCTATGACTAGGCACAGGCCGAAACGTTTGTCCGAAGGAACCCTAGAAGAACGTCTGGTAAAGGAGTATCCTGACGAGAGGATGCTTGTTACTATCATGCTGGACATTGCTTACAAAGGTGATCTGTACAAAGATAGTATGTAAATTCTAAGAAGCCTACTATAGGTGAAGGAGATACAATGACAAAAGCAGAAGAAGATAAACTATTTAGAATAAGCCCATCTCGCGTATATTTCCTTAAAGGGAAAGAAGCGGAGAAGGAGCTTAATTTTGCCGGTGCTATAAATTTCTACCAGCTGGCATACGATATGGCCGTAAAGCGAGAGCTGGCAACAGCAGTAAACTACATGTGGCATAGAGATTTATGTCTGGAGAAGCGGCAGATATTTGAGGAAATGAAGGAAAAACTCATTTACAAACCTGCTAATGTAGGGTACGTAGAAGGGGATAGTGTTTATGTGTTCTGGCTGGAGGCATACAAGGTTGTGCCGAGGGACATAATGAACAAGGCAGAAACCATAGTTAAAAGGATAACTCCGTATTTGTACGACTACCCAATAGTTAAATACAATACGAAGGACCAGTCTGTTGAGTTCATTAAGACCCGTGAACTCTATACCGAAATGGAGCCGAGGCTGCTTGATTCTGTATATGTTAAAACTGACGGTACATGTGAGCGGCGTCCTCCAAACATAGACCCTCCAGTGCTATTGCACAAATGGGCTATATTCAGTGGCACAACCAGTTTGGATAGAGCCAAGTGCATACGTAGGGCCATCAAACTGGAGTTCTTGAAAATGCCGCCTGAAATAAAAGAACAGGCCAAGCACAGCAAGTTCTTTAGCCAGTATGTTCGCCCGTATATAGGCAACAGGAACCTTGGAAAATCATTGAAGCTTCTAAAAGGAGTATAGGTATGTACAAGCATATCAAGTATAGGGCGGAATTAATTCCGCCCTCGTACAAAGAGGTTAGTGTAGTAATAACTGAACAGACTCACATTGAGGAGGAGTTTGGCACAGAAAACAGGGACTTTATCCACAATGGGTGTGTGCTAAGCAGTTCTGTGCTTCCTTGTAAAGGCCGTGACAACCAGGTATGGGTGCGCGGAAGGCAAAGAGCAAGTGACCTAAACCCCATACTACTTCCTATTGGCGAGTACGCTAGATTTAAAGAAGCCGTACTGGCATACAACGAACACTTCAAGGAGTGACTTATGAAACATATAAAGGTTGTTGCTTCTATTCTTGAAAAAAACACTAATGTAGCTGAGTTAAGAATAGTAGAGCAGAGTCACATAGGGGCAGATTTTGCTACAAAAGGCGCCACGTATGCATCGTACTTCCAGTATGGCGAAGTAGTGCTACTATCATGGAGTTTTATGGAGTTTGTAGATTTAGGCAAACTTGAAACCTACTCTAGAGGGGTAAAGTTCGCCTCACCGGCTCGTTACCTTGTTTTTCTAAAAGGACATGATGACCTAGAACGTGACACCTTCGTTTTAAGAATACCCGTAAAAGCCTGGCCACAAATAAAGGACGCCATTTTAGCATATAACGCATTTTATGCTTGACTTGGTTGATATTTTGTGATATAATACAAAAATTAACCAAGGAGGTGCCAATGGCCCACAAACTAATAAGCCTGTCTCTTTATCCACCTGAAATCACTCTGCTTGACGAACTGGTGGAAGAAGCTAAAAAGAAATCTTTCACCCCACAGAAGGTCAACCGATCAACCGTTATCAGAGACTTGCTACTTTCCTTAGCTAGAGATAACCAAAAAGCCAAGGAGGTAGCCCATGAAAGAAGTTGAAGTCAAAGCACTAATACACGTAGGATTCCCGTCACCTCCGTCTTTCAGCGTGTTGGATTACGTTGACTACAAACGACAAACCGGCTACGTAAACAGTAGAGATTTTATGTTCGACGAAATGGTTGAAGAGTTGCCTGTTGTGTTGAGGAAGTTCAGTAATGACATCATATGTAAGGCGATTCTTGCCCACAGATATGGTGAACTCGCAGCTAAGGACTTTAGAGCATGGGTTAGAAATCAGATAGATTGGTCCGGGGAACTTGAAGACGGCGGAGCCTCTATAGAAAATGAGGAGGCTGTTGCGTGGAAGTAATTGCTAAAAAACTAACAGATGAAAAATTAATGCAGGAAGTTTGTGCTACTACTGCTGGTATACCTATAAGTAAAATAACACTAGACAAGATGTATAGGGCGCAGCATTCTCCTATGCGTACACAAATTTTTAAAATTAAAATGGAAAACATACCAGCGTTCGTATCTACACATTTTGCTAGACACCATGTAGGGATAGATCACTTTGTTTCTAGCAAGCGGGAGGATAGGATTATGGATGGGATAATAATCTACAATACCTGCTATGGGTACACTAAGGAAGCTCTGAATGAACTTTTTGAATATAAGGATGGAGAACTATTTTGGAAAGTATCTAGGTCTAACAGAATAAAAGTAGGCGATAAGGCGGGGTACAGGTTGGCTACCGGGTACTTTGGAGTTGTTTTAAAAGGGAGCGGTCTTATACTGAGGCATAAGATTATTTTTACTATGATAACTGGCAAATGCCCGAAGATAGTAGATCATATTAATGGTATTGCTGGTGATGATAGGATAGAAAATTTACGAGCTGCAAACCAGAGCCTTAACGCTGCAAACGTTAAAAAAAGAGCAAACAATTCGTCTGGGTTTAAAGGGGTTATTTTTAGAAAAGATTCAAAAAAATATAGTGCAAGAATCCGCGTTAGTTATACTACTGTGTACCTAGGAGATTATGAGACCGCTAAAGAGGCTGCCACGGTGTATGATAAAGCAGCTATTAAGTATTTTGGGAGGTTTGCCCAAACTAACTTTGAAACTGGGTTCAGGTATGATGGAGTAGACCATACTATGATAGTTAACGCCGAAGCCCTTATAAACATGTCAAAAAAACGTCTATGCGGCCAAGCATCCAAAGAAACACAAGAAGTAATGCAAGCTATTAAGGAAGCTGTTGCTTTAGTAGACCCTTACCTACCTAAGTACATGGTACGTGAGTGCGAGTTCAGGAATGGTATATGCCCAGAGCTTAAATGCTGTGGAAATTTATTTAAGAAGTAGAACATATTCTACATTTAGGAGGTAACTACCATGAAGCTCGTTTACTCAAAATCAGGTTCTCCTGTTTCTGATTGTTTAGCAGAGGAGTACGTATTAACACATTATGCCGAAAATAAAGACATGGTAGTATCAACAGAAAATGTTATTACCGCTGCTAGAGTCCTAGTTAATGAAGGTAAGATCAGTAGTGTTGTTATTGATCTTTACTTTGAAGACACATTGCTGGAAATAGACCGCAACGGTAGGCTTAGAAGGTGGCCTATAGGTTTTTGCGACTACAACGACAGGTGGCTTGAGAGGCTTATTGACTGGGGAGGTGTAAAGTGACTATTAAATGCCCTTGCTGCGGTAAGGAAACTAGCTTCAATAAAGATGACTGCACCGTATGTCGGGTACTGCATTGCCCTAAATGCGTAGCCACAATCATCAATCCTAATTACGGTACAAGAGGTGAAAGATGAAGCATTTAAAGGTTAGGGCTAGGCTGTCTGATGACAAAAACCTGGCCTATGTTACAGTGCTGGAGCAAACTAATATAGGTGCTGCTTTTGGTGACGGTATTAGTAGGTTCTCTTGTGCCACGTACAAGGGGGTTATAGATTTAGTATCTGACGGGATAGACTCTCCCTATGACGAGGAGACGGAAGGCCCTCTAGACCATTTCATTGAGCGTAG
>Ga0209318_1000286_pt1 | contig 51726 bp, 98 predicted proteins | sample RifGroE1_FD_183999 | JGI IMG/M metagenome (GOLD analysis project Ga0209318, IMG submission 183999) | Groundwater microbial communities from Rifle, Colorado, USA - Groundwater E1 (SPAdes) (version 2) | ecosystem: Environmental > Aquatic > Deep subsurface > Groundwater | place: Rifle, Colorado... | reverse complement strand
GTTTCGAGGCTTACGATTCGCTGCCTCCTGTTCACGAACAGATATTTGAGGTAATCGGATCATCTAAGGCTTACGAACAATCTACTTCTGTAATAAGAGGTAATGATCTAAAGGAAAAGAAAGAGAATGAGCCTATCCTGTATTCCAATCCATTGGAAGGATATACAGTTTACGGAAAGAACAGAACCTATGCCGATGGCGTTGAGTTCTCTATGGATTTAGTTGAGGATATGCCCGCCGAAAAGATTGCAAACATAATTCTTGAATATGCAAGAGGATGGGGATTAGAAACCATTCGTGCTAAAGAGGAATTTGCTGCACAGTTTTTTAATGAAGGATTTAAAACAGCAGGGCATGACTGTTTTAGTGCTAATATAACAGGGGTAACACCTTCAGACGCACCAACCGCGCTTTTATATGATGGAAAACCGTTCTTTAATTTAAGCAACAACACACGTGGATTATATCCCGGTGCTACTGCTGCTTATTATAATGGTTTCTCATCTTCAACTTTAAGTGAAACTAATTTGCAGACAATTTATTTACACATGGTTTCTACAAATAACATTGACGGACAAGGTAAGAAAATTAACCTTATGCCTAATGTTCTTTTGATTCCAAGTGCTTTGAGATTTACTGCTAAGAAGCTCTTAGAGACTGACAGAGTGGTTGGAAGCGGTAATAACGATATAAACACCGTTCAGAATCTTTTAACACCTATTGAGTGGCAGTATTTAACCGATACTGATGCTTACTTCTTAGGTGCTCAAAAGAGAGGCATGAAGTTTCATAACAGAAAACCTTTAACCTTTGATTTCTATCAGAATGACACCAATAAATCTTACCGTGCAGATGTTGTAGTAAGATGGGGCGCTCATGTTTATGATTGGAGATTCTGGGCAGGTGCAAACGGAGCTACATCATAATGAAAAGTAAATTCAAAAACACAATTACCGAAGTTCCCATCGAAAGCGTCCCTGAATCAGAAGTGATTTTAGAGAGTGTTGAAGTTGAGGATGAGGCTGTGATTGAATCTACACCTTTTAAGGAAGTCCCTCTGTTAGAAGCAGAGGGGCTTATTAAGGAAGGCTATAAGTGTGTAGGCTCTTATTTAAAAGACGGTAAGAAAGTATATAAGGTGGTTAAATGAATAAAATAATTGCATTTGCTTTGGGTGTTTTTACCGTTGTTATTCTTGCGGCAGGAGCAACAAACTTTGACAGGCTTGTTCTTGGAAGCGGAAACTACAGTACTGACCCGAATACAACTGCTGATATTACTTTGCAGAATGATGAATATATAAGTAATGCCACGGACGGCGTTATAGAGCTGAATGCAGCAACCTTAAATGTAAATGCTACTGTAGCCGGAACTAACGTTTTTGCTACAACGGATTCAGCAGATACGGTTGTTATTTCAGGAACATTAAGCTCTGATATATTTGTTGTTTCGGGAGTTTTTACGGCAGGGGTGGATCAACAGGACGTCTTACAGGTAACAGCCAAGACCGATACTTTGATAGTAACGAGAATGGCAAGCGGTGAGAGTGCATTAAATTATAACTGGATAAGATTACGTTAATTCAAAGGCGGGTAACACCGCCAATTATATGACAAGAAAATGGCGTAACATAGCTGAAATGTATAAGCACTTTGCGAAGGATTGGAATCATGTATGTGATTTTTCCGAAAAAGCAGCAGAGGAAATGTTTATACATGAAAGCACCGGCAAGGGTTCTCTTTCAGTATCAACAAAAAGAGATAACGGATTGTATAACGGTTATATGGTAGGCAAGCACTGGATGGACGCAACTATTAAAATGTGGAAACAGGATTTGCCCAAAGGACTGTTATTTATTACTGAATTAAGAGACGCTTATCCGATGTGGTGGTTAAGGAAAGTATTACCGGGATATTTTTAATGAAAACAATATTTGAACAAACGGTTGCCGAATGTAAGATATGCTTACAGCCTACTGGTGAAAAGTATAAGAGAGGCGAATATTATTATTGCGCCGATCATTATGAAAAAGAATCACCACAGGAAAAAAGAGAGAACGAAAAAAACCGTATTGAGTTGGAAAAACATAAAAAATTTGTAGCAACTTTATGATTGAATCGCACTTAACAAATCAGGATTTATTAAACCGTGAAATCACTCTTGGTGATTCATTAAGAGATGATGAAACTGACCTTACGTATATAATTGATACAAGGTTCAGCATCATGGTTAGTGATATAGTTGACAGGGGAAATGAGGTAAGGCGGCTTTGCAAGAGGCTTGAACTACAGGCAAGCGCAACAAAGACAGCCGCGTTTACAGGTGCAGTTACATCGCAGGATTATGCACAAAGAAACAGGTGTGTAATAGCAATTACAGCTATAAGCGGGGAGGCTTCATTCACACTTCAGGGAACTGATGACGAAACCACTTATTACGATATTGAAACAGTTGTATCAAGCACTGTAGAAGAAGTAACGTTTAAGTTCAACAGCTATTATAAAAAATACCGTTTGAAATTAGACAGCATTGGATCAACAGTAACTTACTCAGGTTATTTGATTGAAACCGGGTATGAGGAACTTCATGCTTTAGGTTCATTGATGGATGCTTATAACCGTTTACGCTTCAGGCAGAGTGATGATGAGTTCAAAGAGAAATACCTGGAATACCGTGAAAGGTATTTAACCAAACTTGATACAATGAGATTCTTTTACGATAAAGATGATAGCGGTTCAATAAGTGAAAGCGAGAACTTTACACAATTTAATGTAAGGTTTTCACGATGAGTTATGTTTCCAACGAAGCTGCATTGATTGTGATTATTGAAGCATTGGGATATAAGAGAGTTCCCGGTTCGGCTGAAATTGATGAGGCAATAAAATCACACGGGCATAAAGGATATACCTTAAAGCCAACAGGAAGCCGTGATGAAGTAAATACAACAAGCAGCAGTTACGTAACTACAGATGAAATACAGGTGGAAGTTTCTTACAGGAATAATGATGATGGTGATATATCTGTTAATTATGATTTGTTCTTAGCACTTGAGCTTGCAATTCAGAACAATACTCTTTTTAAGAACTGGACTGATAAAAGGTTATTTGGAAGAATGAAAAACCATGATAAGCACAGCAGAGGGACTTTAAGATTTTTTTGGGGAGTAAGATCATGTGGATAGAGTATTACACAAACTCAACATTAAACAGTTTTAGTTATAAATATAAGGTGTATGTATGGATTTAGAAAAGGTGGAGCAGGAGCAAGCTCCGAAAAAGGTTGAGGGGAAACAAAAGCTGGTTAAAACGGATAACTATATCAAAGGTTCTTCCAATGCAGTCCCCTTTATAGGCAAAGAGTTAGAGAAAAAATTAGCTGATGGAGAAGTTATAGAACTTGCAACATCAAAAACAAAGATATTAAAACAATTTGGGTGGGTAGAAATTTATAAAGGGGAGAAATAAATGGCAGCAGAAATAACTTCAAGGCAAAGAGTGGTAGGTGTTTTACAACAGACTAACTTTGCAACACCAAAGGCAGATACGGATGCTTATGAAACTTTAAATTATAACGCGGGCAGCGTAATAACTAATCCGAACACAATTATCAATAATCTTGATGTAATATCTACATCAGGATTAATACCAAAAGAAAGCAGAAATTATACCGATACGGCAAGCGGGTTAAAATCAATGGCTTTTGCCGGACTTGCCACAAGACAACATCTTGCATTGCACTTTGTAGCTGCTTTACAGAATGTAACCGAAGTGGCAACAACTCCGTTTCAAAAGATAATTACACCTGTTTATAACTCAACCATATTAGACACAGCTTCAGCCGGGTATTATCATACACTTGCAAGTTATGCAAATAGCAATAGTACGGATGGAGTGCTTTTAAAAACAGCAGTAGTAGGTGATATGACTTTTTCGCTAACTCCAAATGCAGAAGGAATTGCAAGGTTAGCCCAAATATCAGGGAATTGGATTGGGGCAACGATACTATATAATCAAGACCTTAGTGGCGGAACATGGGTTGCGGAATCACTCAGTAATTTTTATAACGATACAACCGCCTGCACGCTTAACATCACTGGTTATACTTCATTAACAGATGTTTGTTTCAAGAATTATTCGCTTCAAATAAACAACAATGTTATATCTGATTGCAGAACGGCGGGAGTTCCAAGAAGCTATAAATTTAGTCCTTCTTTTACAGTTAGTGCAACATTGCCTTATGATTCAACTACATACTCAATTCTTGAGGATTATAGAGCGGGAACGGTTGGAGGTATTGAATTAATAAGTGGCTCAACAGGTGCAGCCGGTTATTTAAATATACTTTCATACGGAAGATTAACTGCTACGCCTCATGGAACAGACGGACAATATGAATCAATAGTTTTAAGCCAGACTGTAGAATTAAACACATCTGCAGCTAAATCATTACAGGTAACAATAGCAGATGCAAACGATAGAAGCTATCCAGCACCATAATTAAAGACTTATAAAATAAAAGGGAGTTATGCGGACATTAAAACTTAAAAAATCAGAATCACATTGGGTTGATGTTAACGAAACGATAGACGGTGAAAATGTCTTTGCACTAAAAATTAAAGTGGATTACCCGACCTTAGAACAACAGGATGAATTGGATGATTTATATTCAGAAGCTATGATGGGGGCAATAAGACATGCAGGGGAGCTTAGGAAGGGTAATCCCGATATTTCAGATGAGGAGTTAAATATCCAATCAGCGGGATATATTAACTTAAAAAAATTCAATCAGTTCAAACGTCTTTCCATTAAATACTCATTAAAAGATGTTGAAGGTTCTGATGAGCCTTTGAAGATAGTAAACAATGAGCTTGATAAAGAGCAGTTTGAAAACATCTGTAAAGACAAAGAGATGACAAACCTTTTATACTCCGCAATTCAGGAGCAGACAGGTTTTACAAACGCTGATAAAAAAAAATAGAATACTGTTCTTACCTAAGTAATGAGGGGATGCTTTTGGGTGTAAGAAAACCTTACCCCATAACCATAAACGATACAGAGAAAAAGAAAAAGTTTGTTATAAATAATTGTGATGAACTTATAGAATTAGTTGACCGCAAGTTTTCAGAAAGAAGGCAGTTAACTAAAGCCGTAAAGTTAGAAGAGATACTCTGGACTTTGGTTATAGGCTTAGAAGAAGAAATAAACCCCATTCAACTGGTAGATGAACGAACCGAACAAGTAATTGATTTTTATTGGTTCTATCTGTATCAGCCTCATTTAATAAATAACAAAGTTTGGTTTGAATCAGTAAAAAGATTGAACAGGATTTATGGCAGTCAAAGAAATCAACGAATTATATGACATCATCTGGGATTACATTGAAACATGCGAAATGATGAACGTTGAAGTAATCGGAGTGATGGAAGTTGTAAAAGCGGAATTATTGGAGCAGTTGCTTGATAACAATAATGACTGATTTTGACCAGGAAGGTTTTGAACGTGAGGTTGAGGCAAAGCTAAATTCACTTACTTATATATCACCCGAACAGATGAGGGAAATTGCTGAAATGGCTGTTGTTGATATTAAGGAAGGCATTGATACAGGGCAGGATTTACAAGGCAGTTCCTTTGTTCCCAATACACAAAGATGGATTAAGAAAAAGGGGAACTCAACCGTTTATAAGGGAAAGACAAATAAACTTTACAACTCAATTTCCGTTGAATCCGTTACGGGCACGAATAAAGGAACAGAAGCAATAATAGTAGCAAGGGGAAACGGACTTCACTGGCAGACCGACCCGAAATATCCAAGATTTAAAAGAGTGTTTTTTGGTTTCAGTAAAAGATTTGACAATAAAGTGTTCGATTATTTAAGGAAAAACTTTGGCTGATGAAATAGAAAAACGGATAAAATTAACGGTAGTAACAGAAGATGCTACCCTTAAAAGTTTACGTGCTGAATTAAAAAAGTTCAAAACCGAACTTGAGGGCATACCTGTTTTATCAGCAGGGTTTAAGGATGTTAATACCTCTGTTGATTCATTAAAGAACACTATCACCGCTTATGCTAATCAGGCTAAGAACGGTTCTAAAGAAATTCAGACTGCAATTAAGTTAGAGCAGGCAGAACAAAGAAGACTTGAAGATTCGATAAATAAAGTAAATGTTGCATTAGAAAAGAAACGTGCCTTACAATCGATTAAAGATGCACAAAGAGATTTAGGATTAACCGGACAAACATCAAGCCTTGGTTCCATTGAGGCTATGATGGGGCGTTTGGCAGGGCTGAACGAACAGCTTCTTAGGATAGACACGACAAGCGAAGCGTTTGTTGTTCTAAAACAAAAAATTGCATTAGCAAAGCAGGAACTTGAAAACGTTGGTGCATCGGCACACGGCTCAACAAGGGGCATGGCAAACATGGGCGTTGCTATGCAGAACCTTAACTATGTAGTAAGGGATTCGGCGTATTTCAGTCAGAGTTTTGCCTTTGGTGTGCTTGCAATCGGTAATAACTTGAATCCCATGATTGATTCAATGATGCGTGCTAATAAAGAAGCAAAATCATTAAACAGCACGTTTGGGAAAGAGATGCTTGGTTTCTTAAAGGGGCCGGGTGGAATTGTGCTTCTTCTTTCAGTGGCAGTTACGGCGTTTCAGGCTTTAACGTTTGCAATGGCTAAGAATAACTCCACAATGGAAGATGGTGATAGTGCTTATAAAACAGAGTTGGATAATATATCCAAAATGATAGAGAAACTAAGGGATTTAAGCACCTCTTATGAAGAAGCTACCCGATTAAATAGAGAGTTGATAAAAGAACAAAAACAGGGGATGATAGATAAGTATACCGCGGACAAAAAACTGGTTGATGATTTAATAAAGAATGGGGATGTGAGATTTGGATTCCGACAAAAACTTGACCCAGAAGACTTAAAGTTTCTGCAAGAAATGTCCCGACAATATGGAGAGAGGCTTAAACAATTAACATCGGATACACCGGAATTTAAGTCTTACTTGGGTTTGCTCAATGACATACAGATTGCGGCAAAAAATGGCGTTTCTGCAATTGACGAATTGAATATATCAAATATAGACTTGGGACATGCTTTACAAAATCTCAAAACAAGATATGATGAACTAAAGCCTTCCGAGAGGGAATATCTAACACCTGCAATTAAAAACTTAGAAGAATATCTAAGGAAACACAAAGGAACTCAAAATCTGGGTAGGGATTTTGTCAATGATTTAAAAATCCAAAGAGATTTACTTGAATTACAGAATAAGCCCATGCTTGCCCTTCTGGAAAAACAAAAGGAACAGTTAAGTAATGCTCTTTCATTAGAGATGAAGGACGCTGATAGGGTTAAGTTATTAAATGAACAGGTTTCGCTGCATGAAAAAATAAAAGAAATAAATAAGGATATTATTGAGGGTGGTGGTAATTGGGGAAAAACCGCAGAACAGATTTTTAATGAGATTAATAATTTTAAGCCCAATGGAGTAGAAAAACGAGGGCAAAAAATAGAGGAATCCTTAAGGGCTGATAAATTAATTGAGGAACATAAAAAGTTTATAGGAATGGCTGCTGAATTAAACGCCCACCTGATAAAAGATAGTGCGGAACGTGAAAAGGCATTATTCAAATTAAAAATGAGTGATGAAATTGCCTTTGCGGAGCAGATGCTTACTGAAAAAATAATTAATGAAGATGAACTTAATGCTTATAGAAAAGCACTCTTACAAGACTATGAAAATTTTGCGGTTGATATACACGCAAAAGAAATAGAAAGGTGGACTGGGTTAACGTCTATCCTTGAATCGAATTTTTCAAGTTTATGGGAAAACGTTTTTGGTGAAGCAAACTCACTTGTGGAGCAATTAGGACAAAATGTTCTTTCCGTATTAGGAGAAGTAGCCGCCGAAGAATTAACACATATTCTTGCAAAGCATTTATTTGAAAAGGCAGAGACCGCAACAACGGCTGCCGTTGCCACCGCAACCGCAACGGCTTCAATAGCCACTATCGGTGCTGAAATGGTTGCACTTGCAGCAGCAACTTTCCCTGCCGCTTTAGCTGTGAATATTGCCTCGTTTGGTGCTGCGGGTGCTGCGGCTGCGATAAGTGCCGAAGCTGCCAGCCTTGCGCTAACAACGGCTATGATACCGAAATTCCATGACGGTGGAATTGTTGGTAGTGAAGTAAATATCATTGCTAAAAAAGGTGAAATGGTATTAAATAACGACCAGCAATCAAATTTATGGAGCATGATAAATAACGGCGGTTCAAGGCAAGGCTCACAGCCGATTAACATTACCTTGCAGAATGTAATGGATGGAAAAGTAATAGATTCAAGGGTTTACAGAATATTACCTGATGTTCAAAGACAGTTGATACGAGAAGGGTATATGAATTAATGTTAGTCCTGAACCAAACGGTTTCGACTGATTCAAACCTTGTATGGGTTGTTAAAATCTTAGGTGATTCAACTACTTATAGATTTACTACAAGGGTAGGTGGAATTACATTAACAGATGCAGGTGGAACAGGACGTCTTTATGATGCAGGTGTGATATGGGGTGGCAATGAAGGTGTTTCACCGATAAGAGAATCAATAGGCATGGGTTCTGGTGGTGGAATAGGGCAAGTTAGTTCATTCATATTAAAGATAGCACGATACTCAGCTAACACAGGTGTGGATGGATTCTTTAATGAATTTTATCCTGCTACATCGGGAGCAAGGTTAGTTTCAAGGGAAGTTAATGTTGGCTTTTGTTGGGTTGGTGCAACTGCTGAAAGTGAAGTCAACTGGTTCAAAAAATACTACATAGAAGATTACTTATACAATCCAACTCAGATAGAACTTTATTGTGTTGAATATCGTGAATTGGAAATGGTTGAACTTCCGTATTACAAGGTTCAAAAGGATTTTAATAATGGAGTTAGTTATTTCACAAATGCACCGGAAGATAACCTTTCATTACCATTACCAATATTATACGGTATATTCGCGACCGTTGATTTCCACTTGACAAGTTTCTCTTTAGCTCCGACAGTTTGTGTTGACAAAACTTCTTTAAGATATATCATAGCTACTCATAAGTTAAATGTTACAACCTCTGATGATTATCTATATCAGTATTTACCTCAAATATTTAATTGCATGATTTTACAGCCTTCGAACGGCTCTACTGTTAATGTTGATACAAGAAGCGAAGTAAGACTATATGCTCCCGGACGCGTAGTTGACGATACTATCTATGGGCAACTTTATATCCAGTTTAATCAGTTGGGAACTAAAAGCACCATAAATGACATAGGGAATGCAGCCGATAGTGATGCTGATACTTATGTAGTAGTTCCATCCGGCGAAACATTAGCCGTTAAAGCTGAAAGCAATATTGCAACCGGTGATCTTGGAATATTAGGCAAAGCCTTTGAGAGTGAGGTTACACAGGTCTGTAATTGGGCTTCAGCGGTTGGCACATCACAGCGGAATATTATGATGAATTATTTCCATCCAAGCATTCCCGGAGTGGGTTCGGGTAACACTGATGGCGAAGTTGGTTATACCAATGACCTTATAACTCCGGTTAATAGCTTCCTGTTTTGGGGACAATATACTGGTATGAAAATAAATACAGACCTACCGTGGACTATTGAAGAATTACTATCACTTGAATTTACAATGCTGAATAGCACGGCATCCGGTGACTTAAGAATCCACAATGTCTATTTACAATTGAATAATATCATTATTGCAAAAATTCCAGTAAGAAGTGTCAGAGGCTCTATTAGGAATAATATGGGGAATAGGAACTAATGAAAAGATTCCCTGAAGGTATAGAAAATGTAATTAACGGTGACATTTTCGCTTATGCAGCCGGAAGACAATTTGAGAGATGGATAGATTCTGTTGGTGGAGCTACAAGAGACGAAGGACATAGTGTTAATGGAATAATATTAACTCCTTCCGGCATTATTGAATCAATATTAAGAGATGAAGTATTTGTTGAAAGAGATTTAAGAGTTTCAACAGTTACAAGCACAACTTTAATAATTGTAAGCGGGCTTAAAAGTTCTGTGGATGATTATTATAATAATGCTATTTATTATAACGTAACCACAGGGCACAAAACTTATGTTTCTGATTATACAGGTTCAACCAAGACGCTAACTTTAGCAGCAGCAGATACAAGCGCAACAGCAGCCGATAACATTTACTTAACAAACATTCAGGGTGATAATAAAATTAATTATCAGTCATTCGATGTTATTGGTAATACTACAAGCGGAACGAGAAAAGATTGGCTATTCGGAAGGTCAATAAATTCATTCAGCACTCCACAGGCATTGATTGAACAATTATGTTTTGAAAGTCATTCAATCCTATTAGACACTTATGATGGGTATAAATTCCTTTCACTTGATGAAGCTGCTTCGGCTGATACTTGGACTGTTCCTTTAACAAGAAATTCAGAAAGAGAATTGGTAAGCGGAAGATTAAGCCCTTTGTCAGACATATACACTGATTTCAGATTAAAGTATGCTTTTGATTACGCTTCAGGAACTTATAAGAAAGAATTTTTTGTTAACAGAGATGTAGTTTCAAGCAATGCTTCGATACTTGGTGCAACTGAAAAAACCAAATGTGCAAATGCTGAAACTGATTATAAAGTAAAAAAATATTTTGAATATTCAAGCGATTGGATATACGATGATAACACTGCTGAATACTTACTACAAAAATTAGTTAACTGGTTAACGAAACAATATGCAATAGTTACGTGGGCTGGTGAGTTCAATTCACATATAAAATATGAAATAGGAGATCAGGTTATTTTAAACTATGCAAATATGGTGCCCACAGGGATAAACAACTCAAGTAAATTCATAATCTTTTCTAAAGAGATTAACCCGCTTACGCCAAGTGTAACATTTCAGCTATTAGAAGTAGGTGCAGGAATTTCAGTTCTTGGATATGGTTCAAGATACGGTTCAAGCTATGGAAGGGGCTATTAATGAAGATTTTATTTTTTCTTTTATTTTCGATTAGTTTATTTGCTCAATACACTGCGCCAACAGATTCAACTGATAACCTTCATATTCTACAATGGGGACAAGATGATAATCCGGGAGCAATTAATCTTAACAATAACATGGCTAAGATTGATTCAGGATATAAAAGAAACAGAGATTCATTAGTAGCGCTTAGAAGTTATATGGGCGATTCCACAGTCCATAGAAAAGGCTTGGATTCAATTGGCGGGTTAAAAGTAATTAAAGATTCGTTAAAGTTTTCGCCTACAGGAAAATTAAGTTTACCTGCATTAAAAAGCCCGATGATCGGGAATATTTCATTAGCTGATTCGGTAGTAATTATATGGAATAGCATATTAGGAACTTATGATACTTTAGCCTCTAAGAGGTCAACAAGGACAATAGATACCTCTTATGTCAAGACTACCGGAACTGAAATTATGCACGGAAGATATACCGTGAAAGATTCGATGAAACATGATGGGGTGGTTACATTCGGAATAAATGGAGTTTTAGAATTACCCTATGAGCCTACAAATTATCAAACATGGAATAACCTTTTGTGGGTAAATAATGGAAGGATAATTTTTAGTGAGGAATCAAGCCCAACAAAAGATTCAGTTGCTTTTCTATCTGATATTACAGATGGGGATTCAATGGCTACGTGGGGGAATATCACGGGGGTAATAACAAATCAGGGTGACTTGATAAGTGCCTTTGAAGATTTTGGAAGTTCTGTAGCGGTTTCAAACGATACCTTATTCTTAAAAAATGGTGATGCAGATATAATTGGTTTTGCTATCCTTCCAACAAGTCCAAGCCCTGATACCGCAACGTTTGTCACTAAGGCAAGTACTCAGGTATTAACAGGATCTAAGTATTTCACTCAGGTGATTCAGGGAACTGTAAGAAGGGCGCAAGGATTATTTAACGATGGTGAAACCGTTGCTGTTACAGCGAATGATTTGGCAAGCTCAATTACATCTTCGGGCATAGGACTTTCCCTAAAAGATATTGATAATAATACTTTATCAAGTGCAAATATTGACACCACTGTAATTCCACACAAACAAGCTGCCAATATTTTTACAGGGGCTAATTACTTTACCAACATCATCCAGGGTGGTGCAAGGGATGCTTATAATTTATATGACGCTGCGGGAGATACGCTTTATGATGCGGATGATTTCGGGCAAAAATTAACTGTTTCGGGGACAACTTTAACCTTGAGAAATTCTAAATATACAAGTTTATCAAGCATTACTATCCCAAGTGGCGGTTCAACTGCATACTCTGATTCAACAGGGACGTTAAAAAATGGTATATATAATTATTTCTCAGACCCTTTAGTAACGCTTAACGCAGACTATGCAACCTCATCATCAACTGCATTGGAAGTCTGGAATGCGGGTGCGGATGAATCCTTTAATGCTGATGAGCTTTTAAAAGTAAGCAATAATTTATCAGACCTGCAGAGCTCATCAACGGCAAGGGGTAATTTAGGGTTAGTAATAGGAACAAATGTTCAAGCCTACGATGCTGATTTAACAACCTATGCAGGTATAGCACCTTCTGTTAATGTTCAATCAATTTTAGGAGCTGCAAACTATTCAGCAATCAATACGTTACTTGGATTGGGCTCATTAGCTTTAATCAATAATAATTTCACAGCAAACCGAGTGATGACTTCAAATGGTGCTGCTGAATTAACGCCCTCAGATATTACAACTACTGAATTGGATTACTTAGATAATGTTACGTCTAACATTCAAACACAAATTAATGCAAAAGTAACATCAGTAAGCACGGATTCAACTGTAATTACCACAGATTCCGGTTTTGTAGTTAAAGGAATTATTGCGAATACACCACAAATAATTACAAGCATAACAAGTAATACATTAACTCCAACAAGTTCTATTGTTTACTGGAATGGCGGTTCAAATGGAGCATTACAAACGCTTGTTGGAAAGAAAGACGGTCAGGAGTTAACCATTATAAATATTCACGCAACTACTACATTAACTATTTACGACCCTGATGATTTAGGAATTAATATTTATGTAACTGATGGGCTTTTAGATATTGTTCTTGGATATAGAGACATTGCAAAGTTTATATATGTAAAATCATTGAACGCTTGGTTCCTGGAAAGTCATAGTAATAATTGACAACACCTAATCACATAATTCAAGGTGCGGTAATATCGTATTACATTTTAGACTACTTCAAAGTGGATAAAAAAATTCACATTGTTTTACTTGCAATGATTTTAAGCGGATTGCCTGACATTGGAAGATTATTTCAGAGTGATCCTAATGAATGGAATTTATTTTATACATGGGCGCACGATACCTGGTATTGCTATTTAATTCCGTTTTGGAATTTACACATAGCTGAAGATTATTTTTTACACTATAAAACAGGCGGAGTAATTCAACCGTATTATTTAATCTGTGAAATACTTACATGGCTTTTAATGATATACTTAATCAAAAGGTTAGTTAAATGAAAAAGATTTTATTATTCCTATTCTTTGCAACTATAATTCAGGCTCAGACAATAACCACAAGCGCACCTACACGCTTAGACTTGGTGCATTATTATTCCGATAAACTACTGCTTGAAATAGGCGTTGCGGATGCAGACGGAATAGGTTTTGATTTTAGTGGTTACACTGGTGAATTTAAAATTAAGAGCGCGGAAGGCTCGTCAACAGCACTTAAAACCATTGACGTATCTTTTACGGATTCTGTTATAATAATTGAATCACTTGCCGATTCTTTAACTTCATTAAGAGCGCCAAGATTACTCTTTTATGAATTGATATTGAATGATGGAACTAATGATAAGACTTGGTTAGCAGGTAAATTCAATTACACCAACAGACCTTCAAGTTCCCAGATTAGTTCTTTAACCTTAGCTTACAATACTGAAAGTTTATCTTTAGCAGTTAGCGGGGTTGCAATCAACGCCGATATAATTTCGGATTCATTAAATAGAATTGATGACAGCCTTGCAGTTCACAGTGATACTTCACTTTCACACAACAATAGAATTTTAGCAATCATAGATTCGTTAAATAATATATATACTGAAAGTCAGGTTAATAGTTTATTAGATGTAAAGCTTGATAAAGCTGATACTCTTAATTTATCTCAAAGAGTGGATTCACTCCGCACGGGCGTGGATAGTTTGGCAGAAGATGTTATCAGATATAACACTCTATCTTCATATTCCGCAGACCAAATATTAACGATTGATAATTATTACGTACAAATAACGACCTCTACCACAAATAAGACTGTGACATTACCTATTGCTAATATCCCGGACGGAACTGCCTTTCATATAAAAAAGATAGACTCCGGTTCTGGCGATGTGGTCGTGGTTGTGAGTGGCGGGGGCACAATAGATGGAGATGTTTCGCTGACTATTTATTATCAACATACCGCTTATACATTTGTTAAGAGCGGTAATAATTATTTATTGTTTTAGAGGGAAAAAATGAATATAAAAGGTTTAGAGCAAATAGCGAATAATTTTGACGCTAATGATAGTTATAAATTAAAACAGACGGGATTAAAAGACCAAATTAAAGCCTTGTCTTATATAACAGATGTCCCAAACTATAAAGGACAAATAGGCAAATTTGAAGGTGAATTTTATATTGCCTACGGTACTTCCGCAGGTAATTGGATGCGGATAAGTTCTAATTTTACAATTTGGACGGCGGGGACAGTTACAATAGACCGTTCCGCCAAAACATTATCTGTTAGTTCCGCTGTAATACTTTATACCTCTGACCAAAGGACTATAACAATTGAAGGAGGGTCTGGTGTTGGTAGCGGGTTAATCACCGGGTTCACTTATTATGATTCTTCTGCGATTAAAATGTTGTATGTCGATATATTGGGTGTTGGCGTAAGTCAGACAGTAACCTTACAAATGAAGAGAATGACAGAAGTGCCGGATTTATCAGAGGGTTATCAACGGTTCTTTCTTGGGGCGGCTTACAGCGATGGGAATTTTTATATCCCGGGTTTGCTTGATAAAGAATACCACCAAAGACTGTTAGCAATCGAACCTTATATTATTACAAGTGCCGAGAGTCTGGTGGCAGATGAAAATTCGGATATGAGTGGTGCGAATGATTGGGTAGCTAATCTTAACACACCAACATTAGATATAAATTCAACTGTTGCGGGAAAAATGTATGTTAAGTTTAGCGGTATAGCACAGCACCAAAACGTGCAAATACCGGATATTTGTGAAGTTGGCAAAACTTATAGGGTTGAGGGTAAAATAAGGTTAAACATAGGGACTGCCACCACTATACAAATTGGTGGTTTTTCAACAACTCCAAACCATGCAGGGTCTATTTATGTAACACCGACTCCCACAGAACAGTTTTTCCGAGGGAATATTGTAGCAAGTACAGCTGTGGTTAGCATTGGTGTTCTGAGTGGTGACAACAATGGTTTAGGTATAGAGGTTGACGATGTAAAAGTAAGGGAAATTGTTCCCTCTCAAGAAGTCTTGTTTGAGTCAATAGATTCCATATACGCGGACATAGAAACAATAAACGCAGATATTGATTCAATAGAAGCAGACATCGCCTCGTTAGAAGCTGTCACAACTCCAATAGGCGAAAGCTGGGGGACAATGGATTTTTTACAAGCAATAGGTAAGGATGATAAGGAACTTACAAAAATAGCAATTATGGGTGATAGTTTGATGGTATATAATTCCGGCGGGGCTGTGGTCGATGGCGAGGGCGATTTGGATGTAATGCCACCAAGATTATATAATAATACTTTTGCAAGGAGGGTATATGATTATTTAAAATATAACGCACCAACCTACAGAGCAATAAGGCATACAGACTGGACATTAAGCGGGACTTGGGCTGATGAGAACGGGTCTACTCTTGTAAACTCTGGTGGAAGTGAATACTTTAAATATACGCAAGAGGCTAACGCTTATGCGGAAATAAGCATACCTGATGGAATGGATAATGTTGGTCTAATAATACACATTGATGACAACGAAAACGGTCAAGATTATGACGATGCCGTGACTGTGACCATTAATGGTAGTGACCCTTCTGCTTATGGCGCTGCAACGATTGACACCTACCGGACAAAAGATAGTGCCTTAGACACAGGCAATCCGTTTTATGTTGAGCAGTATATTGGGCTCCCAACTGGGTCTGGTGCTAATACCATTAGGCTAACCAAAGCAAACAATACTAAAACGCTTATGGTATGGGGGGTAATGTATTGGACGGGCAATACACTAATGATAATGAGTTGCGGACACAGCGGGCATGAATTACGAACTTTGATTGATGAACATCTAAATGCAGAAATAGGAGAAAATGATGTTGATGCTGTATTGTTACAACTGCCACTAATGAATAACACAGCCGAACATACAACGGCGGAAACGAAATCGCAAATTCAAGAAGTTATAGACTTCTTTGATGCAAATGATATTAGAGATTATGCCTTTATGAGCTGCAACCCTATGGGCGATAATGGTTCTGGTACTAATTATTATACATTGTATGCCCCCCCTAATCAAACGTACTCAATGGAAGATCATAGCGAAGCCACTAAGCAAACTTGCTGGGACAACAAGGTTCCGTATATAAATATATTCGAATTTTTTAGACGAAAAATTGAGAATCGGGGCGGAACTTTGGAAGGTGGTGAGGGCGGTCTATGGTACACACAAGATGGGCAACATCCAGACGCTGTGGGCTTTGATCTCTGGTTCGAGATGGTTAAAACCACATTATTGTTAAATAAGCCGTTAACACTTTAATTAATAAATAAATTTTTGACAGGAAAGCGGAAAGCTGAAAGGGATGGAAGAACAGTTAGTTAGTCATTTAAAACATTACCCGAATTATTTCGGGAGTGGAAAATTAAATTTACAGAATTACTACAGAGAAGAACATGGAGATAATCATATCGTTGTTGGGCAGTGGATTAATTAGCAGCGCGGTTCTCTATTCATGGAAGAAGAGAGATACAAGGGTTGGCAACATTGAAACAGAGGTTAAAGAAATTAAGGAAAATTACCTTGATAGATTTGAACGTGTCAATTGTAATATAAACGATTTTAAGCAGGAGACTATTTCACGCTTAGTGAGAATAGAAACGTTGTTAGAAAACAATAAATAAAAGGAGTGATTCATGGCTACTATAATTGATCTGGTAATTAAGAACTGGAAAACAACGGTAACAGGATTGGCAACAGGGATTCTTTGGCTTGCTAAATCCGTTTTCGGGTTTGAAATACCTGATGAAGTTGCTTTATCGTTTACAGGGTTCTTAGTATCACTTGGATTAATATTTGCTAAAGACGGTAATCAGACCGGAACAACAAGCAATCCAAGAGAATAATTCTTACCGCCCTTTTAATTAAGGGCACTTCTTAACTAACTACAGAAAAAAAATAATGACAGCAAAAGAAAAACTATACCTGATAAAACTCTCTTTAGCTCGTATGAGAGGCAGTGGTGGGGCTTATTATTTACTTAAACTTAATAACATTATGGATATTATTAATGCTACCTAAAGAAAATGTATATGATGATCTGTTTAAAAAGTTTGGAGAGGCTAACAGCATTGATTGGCTTTTGCTGAAAGCACAGGTTAAGCAGGAAAGCAGATTTAATACAAAGGCAGTTTCAAGAGTTGGCGCTAAAGGGCTTTCTCAATTTATGCCCGCTACATGGAATGAATGGGGGCACGGTGATGTATTTGACCCTGAATCTAATTTGAATGCACAGGCAAGATATATGGCTTGGCTGTTAAAGCAGCTTAAGGATATGGATAAAGCTCTGGCGGCTTACAATTTTGGTATTGGCAATGTAAAGAAGAACAAACCCTATCCTAAAGAAACACAAGACTATGTAAGAAGGATTAACAACTACTATCAGGAGTATAAGAAAGATGCGCCTGTCAAATCTCATCTTGAACACCCCTAACACGTTCCGTAAATTTGCACTATGAAACTAACTACTTGGGCTTACATTGTAGCTACAGGACTAATCTTAATTACACTTTCATTCTTCGCTGGAAAGTGTTCAGTTCCTAAAATCACTCAGCACACGCCCGACAGCCTCGTGGTGGGCTTACCTGATACTACCGTAAGTCATTGGACGGCTGATGTAGAGATAACGGATATTCCTGCAATACGAGAGGGGAATATTTTCACAGGAAAAGTAAAGAAGAAAGTTGCACTAAAAGATAACTTAGGAATTATAAGAGATTCAATAACAATCAACGCAACTATTATACATGATTTAGACCGTTCCGCATTTGATTTATTGTTGAATGAAATAGTAATCCCTGTTTATGAAGTGGTAAGAGTTGATACCGTTTTTAGGCACTTCAAAATGGATACAGTGGAAGTTCCTGATGCACCTTTCTGGAATTTTGAAAAAGGCGTTTACACAGGAATTATAATTGCAACAGGTGTAATTGTAGCTATTGCTTATGGAGTTTATAAAATAATAACCGCAGGAAAGAATTTATGAATATCCTAAAATTCATTGCCTTTGCAATAGCAGAATTGATAAGAGAGATTATACAATTTTTTAGAGGTAAGACATGAGAATATTACTAATAGCTTTATTGTTTTGCGGATGTTCTTCTTATCACTTAAACAAAGGTGATGTTGTAAGAGTTATTAACCCTAAATCAAAATATTACGGTAATCAATTTAGAGCAGCATACCATGAACTGCCTGATAGATGGGGTATAAAATGTTTGGCAAGTGTTTCAGCGTTAAGCGATACTAATTATTGCAGCACTTATATGTTTTATATGCACGAATTGATTAATGTGGAGTTTTGAGATTTATAATTTACTTTAACGCCTTTAAACTCCATTAAGGAAATTTATAATTTACTTTAATGATTCAACCAAAATGGTTGAGAAAGCGAAATTCAAACATATCGGTTGAATTAATCAAAAGGATAACAAATGAAATTTGAAATAATGGGTGGTGCTTCAAACGGCTCGGCTCCATCTTTAATTAAAATGAGAGAATTTTTAGCCAAGCAAAAAGACGGAGTTTTATTTACTACAAAAAGCCTTGCTCAACAAATTAAATCTTCCCCTAAAACTATTGCACAATATACAACAGACAATTCAATAGACGGATTTATTATAAGGCAGGGCGGTCATGTTGGAAATCTTTGGGGAAATAAAAAAACTATTCAAGCATATCTGAAAGAAAAAACATGAGATTTCAAGTTGACGGAAAATCTTTAGAACAAAAACCGGAACAGCTTTATTCGTTTACTGAAAAAGACGGCAAGGCAGAAGTTAACACACTTGTAAACAGGGAAATAAAATCATTAGATGAATTAATTAAAGTTTGCAAAATAGATATAAGTATATGGACTGTTGATAGGTGGGAATGTTCAAGTTGGGGTTCACCGGCAAAGATAAGAAGTTATGATGAAGGTAGAAGAAAAGATAAAGCGGTTATCAATACTCTTTTCAGGGTTAAAGCATACCTGAAGAAGAACTATCCTTTGATTGAGCTTAATTCAGTTAAAGAAGAAATAATATATGAGATAAAGAAACATAAGCCTAATTATTTAGCTATTAAATACTCGAAGGATAAAGAGCCTTATGTATATGAAATTGATCCGTTTGATATTCACTTTGGAAAGCATACTTGGAATAAAGAAACCGGAATTGATTATGATATCGATATTGCAGAAAAGGATACTATTACTTGTATAGAAGAACATATAAGCAGGGCTAAATTATTTAACGTTGAAAAATTTCTTCTTATTGTTGGAAATGATTTTTTCAATGTAGATAATAAGGCGAATACAACAGCAGCCGGAACTCCGCAGCAAGAGGACACCAGGTGGAAGAAAACATTTAAGCAAGGAAGATTATTAATCGTAAAGATTATTGACAAACTTAGAGTCGTTGCACCGGTTGACGTTTTAGTTATCCCGGGAAACCATGATGTTGAAAGAGCTTTTTATTTAGGTGATTCCTTAGAGTGCTGGTATAATAAAGTTACCGGGGTTAAGATAGATAATTCACCAAGAAGCAGGAAGTATTATTCATACGGAAAATGTTTAATTGGATATGCACACGGCAAAGATGAAAAGATGCAGGACTTACCTACAGTAATGGCTATTGAAGAACCTCAATTATATGCTAATGCAAAATTTAGAGAATGGCACTTAGGAGATAAACACCACAGCAAAAAAATTGATACAATTTCCATTGACGAAAAGAATGGTGTAACAACAAGAATTTTAAGAAGCATTTCACCCGCGGATCAATGGCATTATTCAAAAGGTTATATCGGATCGTTAAGGGCTATGGATGCTTTTTTATGGCATAAGGAAAAGGGATTAGTTGCTCAATTTTCGGCAAACTTATAAGATTAAATATTATAACATCAAGGTATAACTTTTAAAGTGCAATATGACACACAAAGAAATCAACATAGAATCAACCTGCAATGGATTACTCAAAGCAGAGTTATTTAATAAAAAACCAATTTACAAATGCTCAACCTGCGGATATTATGTATTACCAACAATTAAGAAAAAAAATGAACAGCCCATATTTATACCAGGCAACCTTAATAGTAGAGAAGGTCGGGGAGCGTCTTAATCAAAGCCAGACACATGAGCTTAAATCCCTGATAATAGAGGCACTTGAACAAGCAGAACAGAAGGGATATGAGCGTGCCATAACAGACCCGAAAGTTATGGCAAGGTTGAAGGAAGTTATTTTGTTGACGGATGATTAGTCAGGTGCTGAAATAGTGCCCTCTAATCTTTTTATTCTTTCATTATGCCAAGTATGCACATCGCCGAAAGAAATTATTTCCCGAAGTTCATAAACGGTTAATTCTTTAATCGCTTGTAAGATGTTGGAATCATAAAGCCTGTCTCCCTTACCTATCTCTTTCATTCTTTCGCAAATGATGTTGATAAATTTTTCTCCGCTTATTTCAATTTTCATTTTTCTTTCTCCTTTAAATATTCACTTACTCTTTTTAATATCCTATTGGTAATCTTTGAAACAGGCATACGCCCTTCAAATTTACCGTTAATTATTAGATCAACCCCTTTTGAGAAGATACCTTTTTCTAAGCGAAGTTTAATTACTTTTTCCGTTTTCCCGCAACACCCAAATTCAATTTTTATCTTTATGTATTTCAATGAGTTAAACCCCTTTTACATTTATGGTGTGCAGGTTAAACAGTAGTTAGGCTACTTCTTGGTAACTTATCAGTGGTTTAGTTCCTGATAAAATTGCGTTACCACAAGTTATTCGTCCTAAATCTTCTTCAGCAGAAGCAATAAAAACCAATACATCATAACCAGCCTTCTTAAGATTTTCTTCGTATCTCTTATAAGGATAGAAAGCAGTATAGTCTCCAATAGTTTCGATATTATTTTTAAGTGCAGTTTCGGTTTTGTGCATTGGTGTTAATTTTATTATGTAATCATCTGGATCGAAATACTTTAATAAAATACTTGGATCAATTTCATAATTGGCAATCGCAAAGTTCAATGTTATCTTTCTTCCATTGGGGATTATTCCTTCTAATATTTTGGCGATTTCATCTAAAGAAAGAGAATTATTATTAAACATTATATTGCGTTCATATTCATTTGTGGAATTTATACTTAATTGAAGACCAGCTTCACCTTGCAATAATCTATTTTTAATTCGCATCCAAGTATGGATAAATGTTTTAAGCCATTCATTGTGTTTTGGCATCATCGTAGAAACAACTGGATGTATTTTGTATTCTGGATCAATATGTGTTTTAAGCCATTTTGTAGCATCTAAAACATTGGGATTCCAAGTAGGTTCGCCCATTCGAGCAAAGTGAATATTTAATCTTTTTGTCGTTTTAATTTCGGGATGTAATTTTATTCCAGTCAATACTTGCTTTATTAAATCGTTATATGTTGCATTTTTACCAGAACCAACTTTTGGAACATCACAAAATCTGCAACCCATCGAACATCCATATTGCGTAGAAATTGTTATCACCCATTTTTCGGTTAAAGGTAAAAGGTTAGTATGTTGCACTTTCTCAATATCTCTTGTAAGTCCCATTGCATCACATTTAATGTTTATATTTTTACCATAATCTCCAAGAGAAAGCATTTCTAAATAACCTTTTTCACCTTGTACTACTAAAATATCTCCAGTAGGAACTTTAAGATGTTTTGTAATTTTCATAATTGTGCCTTAATTCTAAACGTAGCCTAACAAGTGGCTCAAGGCGACAGCGTACACTCCACCGGTTTTGTGCTGTTCTTTAGTTTGTTTACTTTGTTCTACTGTCTTGTTCAAAGTTGTTCTATTGTTTAAATTATTTTCTAATTTTTATCATCTGTGGTCTTGCTACATCCCTGTTGGGGCTGCGCCTTAGCCACATAGCCGTTATGCCGAAAAATTGCTTTTAAGTTTTTTATGTAAATCATCCAACTTTTCAGCTAACTTAACTTTACCCATTCTTTGTTCTAATGGTTCACCATAAATTATGTGTGCTTGTATCTCTGCTATTTTTGATGCGAATAACATATCTAATAGTTTTTTTTCATCTTCCGCAATTTTCTGCATAACTTGCGGTTCAAGCTGACTGGCTAACTCATCTACCATTTTATTAACCAGTTCTTTATTGCTTGTGACCCCTCCACTTATTACATCAAGTAATAAATATTCATTCACTATTATTAAAATTTCTGTTCTATCCATTTCTTACTCCATTAAATTATTTGTAAATGTCGCCAGCAGCTTAACCGCAATAAATGTTATGCGGAATTTTGGCTCGCATCCTTAAATTTATAAAAACAATGTTCTGCTGCGTAGCTTCCACAAATTCCGTTTTCTTGTGCAAATTCAGCAATCTCTAAAATTATTTGTTCGTTAATTATTTCGTTATCAACTTCTTTTTCTCCTGCTATTCTTTCTCCAGTTTTGGGGTCGTCAAATTCAATATAAAGTGTTTTCATTTTTGTTTTTCCTATGTCCGCCAAAATCCGTATAACAAGCCAATCAAGCTGACTTGCTAACAGTCTCGACTATTTTTGTTTGTAATATTTAGTTAATTTTTTCATCCTAATTTTTCTATTTTATCCGCAAGCAGCTTATCGGCAAAGGCGTTATGCAGAAAAATTGCTAAACATTAAACATTATTTGTTTTTCTTCTTCTGTAAATTTTATCCCAAATTTCTCAAAGATGTTTATTAATTTTTCTTTTTCTTCAAGAGGGATGGTTTCGTAATACATCAAATTTTTAAGTGTGTTTATTTCAACTTCCGCAATTTTCTGCATAACTTGCGGTTCAAGCAGACTGCTGAGGTTTTCTTTACATATAGTTATTGCCCATTCCGGTAGTTCACCACTATAGTCAAACTTAATTCTTTGTTTGTGTTGATCTAATAATTTTTTTGCTAAATTCATTTTCTACATCCTTTAAGTTTTGTTATTTCTTTCGCAGCAGCTTAACCGCAATGATGTTATAAATCTTTTTGGGCTTACCGTTTCTTCAACCAATGCTCCGCCTCTGGTAAATGTTTTTTGATTTCCTTAAATAGTTTGTCCATTGTTTCGGGGAGGATGTTTACGGTATTATCATCTTGCTCAAGAGAGATAGTGCCGTTATAATATTGCACCCAAATAGGCTGTTCACCAGCGCCATCATCTGATTGTTGCTGAAATACAAAATTTGGAACTGTTATTAAGTTTGCCATTACTTTTCTCCCATGTCGCCCAAAAATTTATAACTCGCAACTCAACAAGACTGCGAGATTAGTTCGGGCTTGTTTGTAAATTATGTTAATTAAGTTTCTCAAAATTCTCTTTCCGTTATGGGCAGCTTAACCGCAATAAATGTTATGCTTCTTCAGTCGCTTCAATATTTAGCTCAAGAATTTCCCAACCATTTTTCGTAAATATTCTCCAAACTTGTTTTGCGTCATAAATATCCAAACTATGGCAAACTGATAGCCACTCCTTCACAAATCGTCTTATGCAAGTTGATTCATCTATGGATGCTGTGTCTCTCCATAGCTTTTTCTTATCATCTTGTATTACATATAATTTCTTAATATCCAATTGCCCGCTCCTCAAAAGCTAACTACCGCTCAAGCCGACAAGCTTGGGCTGGCTGTTAATTTTATGTTTTGTAATTATGTTAATTAAATTTTTCATTCATCATTTATATTTTATGCCGCTTGCGGCTTAGCTTTGTCTGTTAGTTTGACAACTTGCTTTTCATAATTAAAATATTTTCTAATGTCTTTAAGTAATGGTATGCGCCATCATAAAATGATTTATAATTAACAACGTTATTCTTATAGTTTGGTGCGTCAAAATATTCCTCAATTTCTTTTAGCATTTTATCCATAGCTGTTGATAATTCGGGAGGGTCTTTCTTCGCATCTTTCCACCCGTCCGCAATTTTATCCTGCGGTTGACTGCTAAGGTAGTCAATAGCTTCTTGGCATATCTTTGTGGCACTTGGTCTATTTTCTTCCTTTAGCTGCAACCTGAGTTCATCAAGTTTTATTATGATTATTTCCTGTTGTGTCATTTCTCCCTCAAAGATTGTTTCTTCTTATACTCCGGTAACTTCTTATTCAAGCACCAGCTTACAAAATCACTTTTATTAACAATCTCTTTCCACTTCTCTAAATCTTTATCTCGGATATATACCGTTGCGGTGTTGACGTTTTTAGCCATGTCTAACTCTCGGTTTGTTAATAACTTTTTTTAATTTCGCTCTTTCAATTTCAAAATATTTCATAATAAGTTTAATCTTGCCTGCCGTTGGGTTTATTCCCTTTTCTTCTAAATCTTCCTCAAAGTTTGTCTCAAACTCGCTTACATCTGTTCCTAAATTATACTCCGAATCAGACACTCCTAACAAACAGTCCGTAACATAGTCGAAAGAAGTTAATGCTATATCTTTGGCTATTTTTTTTGTTAGGGGTTTATAACTTGTTTTTTCACTCATTGACAACTCCCTGATTTTGTTTAATACAAACATAAGTATATTTATATTGATAGTCAATAGCTGATTTACTTTTTGTCTAAATCCCGCGCCTTTTTTTTGAAGGATATAAATATCCTCTTACTGCATCCCTTGAAATGTTAAATTTCTCTGCCGTTAATCTTAGTGCATTGTATCTGTCTGTTTTCTTTATTTCTTCATAAAATTCAATCATATCTATAAAATATTTAATTTTGTGCTCATATATTTTAAGAATTGCCTGCCTCTGATATAAAGTAAGTCCGGTAAGGTCAATCGTAATTTCCATTATTTATCCTTTGTTTGTGGATTTGTTATTTAGGGAGAAATGATAAATACTACGCTCACAACTCCAATTATTATAATTAAGCATATTAATACTGCCATTAGGTTTTCGCCTATTTCAATTTCTTTATTCTTTTCTTCCATTTATAACTCACTTTCTTTTAATTTTGATTTAACCTATCGCTCCAGATTATACTCGCAATAAATTTTGTGTTGTGTCTTTCAATCTCTTTGCCAGCTCTTTCCTTAATAACCCAATTCTCTGAATGGTCACCATGATCTTCTGTTATGTAATATAATTTTTCATTGTTCTTATCAAGATTGTAATTAACGGCAATCATCGTATCGCCGTGTTCATTAAAAAACCAAATAGATTCAATTAAGAACTTACTTGTAAAGTTATCTTCCCGTAACTGTATCATTTTTTCTCCTAAAGTTTATTTTGTTAATAATTTCTTAAAATCAGGGCAATACATAACCTTAACATTTATTTGCTTGCATGTCTTAATACACTTCTGGCAAGTTTCATCAATTTTGCCGGTGATCTTTTCAGTAATCTTTTCAGATTTTTCAGGCTTCGATTTCATGGTTAGCCTTTTTGTAATATGAAATTTGTTCGTTTAGAAACTCCCTTGTTAGCTTGAACGGTTGTTTGCCCCTGATTACTAAATCCTCTATAATTCCGTCACCATATTTCTTAATAAGCCTTGCAGAGTATTCAGGATAGTTGCCTTTTTTGAAGATATTGCACGAAATACATTGAGCGTGGGTATTATCTTCATCAAACCTTGTCGCCGTATGCTTTCTTGAAACAAAGTGCCCTGCCTGTAATTTCTTAAATTCTAATTCAGCATCACACGTAAAACACTTCTTGTCTCTATTGCGGATATATATGCTAAACTCTTTATCTAACTGAGTTTTTAGTTGAGGAATGCTTTTAAATTTCGGATTCCCAAGTTTCGGTTTACTCTTAATCATTTTTCACCACATTCAGTCTGTTTTGAAAATCCTTTAATAAATCAACAAAATCCTCTATGCTGTCAAATGCCCAGCGTTCAGTTTTAATTACAAAATATATTCCACCACCGGCATCACGTGTAAATATTTTAATTTCCTGTGATAAATCGGTTAAATCGTCTGAATGGTCTGGTAGCTGTGAGTAAGAAACTGCTAATTCATTTAAACTTATGTTAAGATTTTCTAAAGATTTCATTTTTCCCTTTCAAAGTAGTTGTAATTTCTATCACAAACGAACAGAACCCGTGCAAGGTTCAATTTACTATACTTGCTTGATACTTTATACCCCTGAATCGCTTAGAGGGCTTTTAATTGCGTTGTTTGGAAATATCAAAAAACCATTTTTATCATATTTGTTGAAATCAATAGCTATCCAAAATTGGAATAGATTTGAAATCATAACTTCAAAGCCATATTCCTTTGGTCTTGGTTTAAACCCGATATATGAAAAGGGTAAAGTCCAACGGCACAGGGCAATCTCAAATCTGTTTATTTTTATTTTCATTTTATTCACCCGCTTTCACTTTAATTGCCTTTACCGATCTAATAACCGAAATCAGAAAATCCAAGTCCTCTGTAATTGCCTGTATGTCTGCATAATATTCATCACTTTGAGGGTCTTGGTAGCGCGGAAGTTTTAACCACCCCTTATATTCGGCAGATTTTAATTCTAAGTGACATTGGGTTAAGTTCATAATTGTAAAAAATTCTGGTTTTTGGTTCATTTTCCTTCTCCTTTCGCTGTTTTATAAGCCTCTAATAATGCTGATAAGGATTCATCTGAAACAATAAGCTCTTTAACTACTTCGTTACTGTGAATAGAAGTTACCTTCCAATCCTCATTCTGTTGTTCTAAAACGATTTTCCTATTACCAAGACTGATAGTTGTTTTCTTTTTATACTTTGTGATCTTCATTTTACTTTCCTTCCTATGTTGAAAATTTATCTTTATTTTTTTCTAAAAGTTTAATCACGCTGTCTTCTAATGCTTGCCCCTCATCATAGCTTGCCCACGTATATATTACTCTTAGCGTTCTTTTCAGCGCTTCATTATCTTTTTGTGTCAAATCCCAGATTGCTTTTATTTTCTTCCTAAGTTTCGGGTGTTCGCTTTTCAAACCGTGAATGTCTAATACTTGTTTTTCAAAATCTTCATAGGACATTTAAATTGCCCTCCTATATGATTTATATTTTTGTGCAATCTCTTGATAATTGTTTTATGTATCGTCTCTTATACTCATTTGGATATTTTTTTTTAGTTCCAAATAAATCAGTAACTATATCCGTTCTCACAATTCCTTTCCCGCTATTCCAGGCAAGCCCACCGCACTTTTCATCTTCACACTCCCACCCGCTTGCTTTCAAACTAATACCCGTTTCGCTTGCAAGTATATATGTTATTATTTTTTTATAACCCATTTCCTTAGCAATGCGCCAGCAAGCTGAGTAGAGTTTGCTGGCAACATTTTTTGTCCCATTTGTGCATAAGCGTGTTACTTCCGCTGTCAAGCCATTATCTAATCTTCGACTTATGGGTCTGCCCACTATTGCTATACCAAGCAAATTATCGTTAGTATAACAACCGATTGCAAACTTATAGCCAACCACAGTTCCGTGATGTCTGTGATGTTCCGTTACAAATTTATTTGCAAGTTTAAGAGTAATGGGCTTTACCAAAAGTTTTGGCGTAACAAGCGGTTCAAACTTATCTGATAAAATTGGGTTGACCTTCCTTCGATTTCCATTCGAGGTGTTCCCAACCCAATGGTATATAGTGACTAATACCGCTTGCATCAAATACCCTGTGTCCATTTTCGCTTACGGCTAAGTAAGTAGGGTTTTTAATTATTACTACATTCCCGCTTGGAAAGGTATATTGGCGATATGCCTCGCTTGAAATATCAGCGAACTCGTGAGAACTTTTATTTATCATGGCTTACTCCTTTATGATTTGTAATTTGAGGCTTTTTGCCCCTAAAGTTTAATTGTTTGTTTTTCATTTTATTTTCCTTCTTGAATTAAATTTTCAACAAGCCATTTTTTCATTTTGTAATATTCTTCTGTAAACGGCTCAACGATATTTTCCTCATTGTTGAAATCATCGAATTTGTTTAGAAGGATTTCAATCTGCGGATCTGGTTTGTTACCGAGCCAATCATTATACATTTGCCTGATTGTTGATTCATCATGTCCGACTAAATCTATTACAAATTTTAGCTCTACTTTATCGTTCACACTGCCCTCCTATATGAGTTTTGTAATTTTATATTTTTGCGCCTGCGATATCCATCCGTTTGATATTCCTTATGGCACTCATGGCAAAGATTCCCGTGATACAGCTTGTTACCGTCACCGTTTTTACAGAAAAGAAGTTTTTTCTTCTCCGGCACTCCGTTAAATTTTTGGATTATCTTCCTTATCCTGTTAATCGTTAATCCATATACCCCGGCTATCTCTGTCATGGTCATGGTCTTTGATAGACCGGCGATTATTTCTTGTCTCTTAATACTTGAACCCTGGATTAGGTTATTAACACTGCCAACGCAAAGATTATATTTTGTTGATATTTCTTTTCGGGTTAATCCGTTGTATAGGTAATCTTCCTCCATTAACATGTTTCTTGTATCTGTTTTCATTTTCCCTATCTCCAATTATTTAAAAAATTGTTTTTTCGTTTCTAAAATTTTCAGCACGTTCCATCGCTTTTTTTGCATCTTCGGTTTTCCTATGCTCTGGTAATTTCTTCCACATATTTTTACAAGCATTCAAATCGCCCATATCTCCCGGCAATATCTGGTCTTTTAATTCTTGTGCCCCGTAAGCAATAGCCACAATTGAATTACTGCTACTTCCTGTATCTCTCTCGTCTGTAAAATTGCAAGTTCCGGCTTCCATCGTTCTTTTAACCAAGAAGTCAATGTCCGCCGTTTTCTGCATACTTGCATTCCAAGTTATAATCTGTGGTTCATATCCTCGTTTAGTCAATATCTCCATCATTTTTTTTACACATTCTTGTGGTAATCCGCCTCTTGTATATCCATATTCTTTTTCTGTGTAGGTGATAAAGACACCTTCCAATATTATTGCGGTGATAGTATCATATTCCCTACCCGCAATTTTCGGTTCTTCCCAATCAAAATCATTCAGTATCTGTATAATGTCGTCTTTATTGATATGCCTTTCTTCTTTTAATAAATTATTTAACCACTTATTAAGTTCTTTTATATTTTGGCTTTTCATATTATTTCCTTTTTATGTTTTTTGATTCATAATTAGATTAAATATTCCATGATCTTTCTTTCATGCCATCCCACTTGCAATATTCCAAAAATGAATCAAAGCTATCACCATATTCAAGGTAGCGTTTGTATCTGGCAGTAGATTTTTTCACCTTGCGTATTTTCCCTATACCCAAATATTTTACTTCAAAAGTAGGATGGAGATTATTTATAGTTCCCGGATTTTCATCATCAAAAGTAACCCCTATGTAGTGCCCTCTATCTTCTACAATAATTCCTTTTCTATCCCGGAGCATTATCTCTCTTCCAAGTTCGGCTGGCACTTTGTAATAGCTTTTCACATATTCAAAATTCACTTTGTCTCCTTAACTTTTTTTTTGTTTGTTGTTGATTTTTCATTTCTGTTTGTTTCATAATTATGCCTTACCCATAGCTCTTCTAAAACTATTTTGATACTTTCTTTTTGAGTTAAATTCCCTTTAATCATTCTTTGCAAGGTTTCTATGCTGGTTTCTATATCGGTAAGAAAGAAGTTCATATAGCTAATTTTAATTGTGAACGGTATTGCAATATTCTTTTCGTTGCTGATTCGTAATAATCTTTGTCTAACTCAAAGCCCACGTAATCAAAACCCATATCTTCGCAAGCAATTAAAGAACTTGCGCTGCCAACGTGTGTATCTAAAATTTTGTCATTTGGTTTTGCGTATTTGGATAGAATCCATTTGTAAAGCGCAATGGGTTTTTGAGTGGGATGAATGTTGGCAAAATCTTTTGCACTGCCTTTAAGTTTCGGAGCGAATCCGCTTTCGTTTCCCCTCGCATAACTAAATATTCTTGCAGAGCCATTAAGGCTCGTCCACGCCAATTCACAGTCTGCTTGGTCTATCCTTTGAACCTTGTCCCATATTAAATAGCACCTTGAAGGTGATAAATTAAAATAGTTTCCACCCCAAATAATTTGATTTTTACTAACCCTGAATAATTCATCAAAATAGTTTTTGTCAGGCACGTTGCTATCCCAATTTTTCTTGTCCCGCCTTTTCCATCCATCAGATTCTTTTTTGCTACCAACCAAAGCAGAATAACCTATCCCATACGGCGGATCAACAATAGCTAAATCGAAATGCTTATCAGGGTATTCTTTCATTCCAATCATGCAATCACAGTTAAGAAATATCATAGCAATTCTTCCGGTATTAAATCGGCAAAATCTTCTAAGTTGAAAAGTGCTGCTGAATATTCTACGCCGTCTTTTGTTCCTTCTAAAATTCCTAAGTCAAATAACCTGTCTGTAATAGCTGTTCTTTTGCTTAAATCCATTTCTGCTATCTTTAGTTTTTTGCCCTTTAATGTTTTAAGATATTTTTCTCTTAAACTCTCGATTGCTTTTTCCATTATTTCAATCCTTTTAACTTTTAATTCATATTCTATTTTTTTTGCCGCCGCCATTTGGACGTATTTTTTTTCCTCATCTGTAAGTTCAATATCCATCCGGCTTAATCTTTCGCCTTTTTGAATGAGAGAGTTAATCCTTCGGTCAACTTCAAGCTCAAAATCTGATTCGTTATAGGTAATTTCGCTTTCCATCCAGGTTGAGAAGTCTAAAACAGTTCCGTATAACTTCGCCCTTTTTACCGCTTCAAATCTTTGGTCAAATATTTTCTTAGTCCATCCCATGTGAATAAATTCAATGTAAAAAGCGAATATCCTTTGATCTTCAAGCTGAATATCTTTCAAGACTTTCAACTCTTTGCATTTGAACAAAACATAAGCAGCCTCTAAATCCGTTCTGTTATATGCTTCTGTTAATTCAGAGCCGTGAATAATAGCAGGCATTTTCTCATGTTTTACCATAAAGGGCTTTGAAGGAAGATTCAAGTTCCTCTTTTGTAACAATACCTCTGCTCGATTTACTACTGCTTGTTCCATTTGTTTTCTCCAATGGTTTTATATCACCGTTTTCATTTAAATTGTTTATAAGTGTGCTGAGTGATTTGAAGTTTTTAAGTTTAGCATCTCTGTATGTTGCATACACTTTTTCATAACCAAATTTCTCAATTAACTTTTCCGTTTCCTCACGTTCAGGGTAAGATGGATTTTTGCCAAATGTTTTTATCCATAGTGTTTGCATTTGTTCATCAGTAATTCCATCTATATTTATATCTTTATTTATAGTTACAGTTTCCATATGTTTAACATATGTGGAAGATATGTTTGACATATGTTCTTTACTTTTTTTACTATTTCTGTTATTTCTTCTTGATTCAGAATATGATTTTCTTCTTTCAACCTCTACACTTAGCCTTTCATTATAATACAAACCATCCTGCGTTTTCTTGAATTTTTCAAAGATTTTCTTATCATATGTTTTACATATGTTTAACATATCTTCTTCTGCAAGCATACCTTTTTGGTGTTGGGCGCAAAGGAGTTTTATATATTTACCTACTTGCTCATCACTCATAAACATAATTCCAGTTAAAAAATCACTTGAGTATAATAGGAACGCCGGGTCTTTAGCCATTATTGCCCCTTAGATTTCTCTCACAAAATTTATTATCATTTTTCATTAGTTTTTGTTATCGTGTTAAGAACGGTTAAAAATTCCCTAAACTTTGGAAAATAGTTGTTGTAAACGTATCGTTGGTAAAACTTGCTCATCATACCTTTATATATTTTATCACCCGCTATGTTTTTATGCAGCCATTTGGCATGTTTGATAATTTTCACATCGTGCCACATATCGCCTATCTCAATCAATCCGGCATATTCAGGGACATCGTCCTTTGTCAACAATCCCGCCGGAGTAACAAAATAAAACCTGTTAGCCCTTTTCCCTGTCAATATTTCATCGTGCTTTTTGCAAACAACCGGATTGCCCCAGTCCCACTTACCATTAACTTTGTGGCTAACTCTTTGTTTGTCAAAATCTTTTTTAAAATCCTGCTTGCTGATTTTTATTTCATACTCTGTGGTATAATTATTTTTTGATAATTCTAACACATCACATTCCCAATTACCCAAATAATAATTTGGTATAACATAGGTTTGCTTGTCTAACAGATTCCGTATTAAATAATATTTAATCAAATCAGCTTGTTTCATATCCCAAACCCAAACGAATGAACGGTTACTTTACCAAGTGCCTCTATTATCTTTCCCATTTCTTCATGGTCTGATTTTAAATTGAAGAAAACATAATCGGGAATTTCAGACTGAATAATTCTTTCAATCTCATTGCCTGATACGGTTTTCATTTCACCGCCAAAAAGTTTATGAGCTAATTTGTGCGGTTTTTGTCTGTCTGTTATTAGTAAGAATTTTATAGTGGCTTCTTCCATTCTCCACGTCTATCGTGTATTCTTATTTTCCCTGTTTTCGTAACATAAATTTGTATCTCTGTATTCTTGTCCCGATTGTGCTTAGAAGTTTCCAATCCAATAGTCACCCACCCCTTTTTATCATCAGAAAAGAATCTACTTATTTTTACATCCCCATACTCAAAACCAAATGGCGTTTCTTTATAGTGCATTTTATCCTTCTTTGCTGGTTAATGACATGGATAACCTTACTTTTTTGTGATACTTTTTTTTGTGTCACACTTGAATTTTTGTGCTTGTTTTTCTTCCAATATGGATAAAAATTGCCCATTATTTTCTTTACGGGTTAGTTGATAGTTACAAATCTTTTTGGCTAATTACGTCACCAGGCCCGATACAAAAGCAATGCTGATCGCTTAATCTAATTATGTAGATACCTTGTCCGAATTTAAATAGGCTCTCATCAATCAAAGTAATATGCCCAGCCCAGCCAAAATATGTATCTACTACATCTCCCGCCAAAAAATTTATAACTTCGGTTTCAACGCCGACACCTTGCGGTGTCTCGCTGTTTTTGTTTTTCTGTTCTTCCATTTTTTTTACTTCCAATTAAATTTATTTATCAATGCCGGTGCGGGTTAAACCAAGTTGACTGCTAATTTCCGTAGCAATTTTTTGGTAATCTTCTTCCATTAAAAATGGCTTCCAACATTGTCCACCTGGTATAGAATGTTTTTTTAATATTTTAATAATTTCTTTTTCTGGTTTTGTCATTATGTATTTTCCTTTCAATTATTCACGCAGCAGCTTAAACCGCTACAGTAGTTGTTCTTTCATTTCATACCAGCACTTGCCTGTTTTGCATCCCTCGCTACACAAATGGTTTCTGTTATGATTTTTGCGAACCCATGCTCCACAAATCCAACGTCAAGAATTTTGCCTCGAAGGAAATCATCTTTTGGCTGTGCAAATATTACTCCCATCTTGTTTGCCTTGTATCTCGCAGCTGCATAATCAAACAACCCCTGTAGTTCTTTAGCCTGTTTATCAGTTAATTCCAGCCTTACGCTTTTTGGTAGTTTTGGTTTTCTCATTGTTTTTCCTAAATTGTTTAATGAAACTGATTACCGTTAGGTCACTCCGTTAAATATTAAAATGGAAGATCATCATTCTGTTCGGGCTGTTCAGGCACTTCGGGATTGTGACATATAGCTTCATTAAAAAGGAGGCTCATCTTCGTCTTTACTGTTATCTTCAACATGAGCCGGTTCGCTTATCTCCCTGTATTCTTTTGAAGACTTAATCTTATCCTTTAACCAATCAGGCAGTTTATTAAATGTTTCTTGATCAAACGGAGTAAAGGTAAATTCAGTAATAGGATTAATCAGATCAGGGCAGGTCATTCCCTTAGGTAAAGCTGAAACACTGCTTATTTCAGCATAGGTATTGCCTTGCTTGGTTGTTTTATGTATTACTGAAAGCATACATGGCTTGCCAAGAAGTGCCGTAATATCAAGTGCCTTAGCTTCATCATCAGTAAAGCCTTTTCCTCTCCATGATTCTAAGAATTTTCTTAGATTAGCTTTTTCGTGCATTGATAAAGTGAACTCTTTAGATACTGAATAAGGCTGTTCGCCATTTTCTTCTTTAAATACTTTTAATTCAGTCGGCAATTCCCATCCAATTCTAACCTTATTTAATTCCTTATCTACACCTAAAATATTTTCAGTTCTTGTTCCAAGATGAACCATTGAAAAGCACCTTGCAGCATACGTTCCCGCAGGTACCGGGTCTGCTTTAGGACTTGAATTTGCTACTATCATACTGAACTCCTATCTGATTGTTAATGATTGTTTTGGTTTGATCTCGATACCCTTTGGCAGTATATTCATCTGCTTATAAAGTTCTTTTACTTTAACTTTGTTTACCTCTTCTTTTATTCTAACTAAATCAGGGTTTATTCTTTTTAATTCTTCAAAGTCAACGTTTATATCATCAACATAAACCGATTCTGATTTAGTCCACTTAAATTCGTATTCAAGAGTTTTCACATTCTCTTTATCAACATTCTCTGAAACATATCTTAATGCACGTTCTTTTAATCTTTTCAACCTGTCTAATTCAGCTCCAAGCCTTTTATATTCCTTATCCCACTTATCTATTTCACCATTCAAATCTTTGTATGATAAGGCAACGTGCCTTACAATCTCATCCTTAGTAGCTTCAAGCTCTGAAAGCTCATCGTATCTATCGGATATAATTTCACCTGTTTCATGGTCAACAATCGGATTTTGAGTTATATCCTTTATGTGTGCATTTATACCGTAAAGATTTTTTGAATATCTTGTTAGTTCCATTATTCTACTCCTACTATTTTTTTTATTTTACCTTCAATAAACTTTGCATCACTCTTTGGAAACTGTGAGATAACTAATGAGTGAACTTCTTCTAAAGTATAATCTCCAAAGAAGTGATTTAGTATCTTAACTATTACTTCATGTTGTGTCTTATCATTATATGAATCAAACATTTCATGTGCTGTTGTTGGTTCACGTTCCGTTTCATCATGGTCTAACTTTTCTTGAAGCCGTAACGCTCTTGGATATTCCCTTAGGGTAGCTTCATAAGCTGATTGTTTTATCATTTCGCTAACTTGCATCTTTCCCTCTCTTCTTTAATTTGATTTGCTCTTAATTCACCAAGTTTAATTATCAGTGAGTGAATCTTTTCTTTAGCATACTCAACTTCCTTTTGAGCATCATTAAGTTTACCCCGTGTTTCCAAGTGTGCATCTTCAACCTGCTTGCGTTCCTCACGCTCATTTTCTAATGCAATCCTAAAAAAATCAGCATCAGCACTTCCAGCGGCTACACACATACTCGTTACAATCATGCCTAAACAAGCACCTAAAACTAATCCAAGTATCAAATGCCAATGGATTGAAAAGAGCGTTAGGTCTATCATTTTAACCTCTCAACTATTTTTTTAATGTCTTCAAACGTTGCGGTAGCTCCGTCTAAATGTTGAATCTTTTTAAGGTCAAACAACTCCATGATCTGTAAAAGTCTTCGCCAACTCTTAATCTTTTGTGCTTCTTCAATTTCGGCGGGAGTTGCATGGCGGACATAATCGGGGGTATATTGGCAACCCGGGGCATAGACAAACGATGTATGTCCGAACCCTGAATTTATCTCAATGATTTGTTCCGCCTTTATATCAGCGCCGTTCTTTGGAACTACCCAATCCCCAGCCTTAAATTTTGGCTTTTCATTTTCTGCTTTTAATTCACGGAAATATTGGAGTGCTTGGTCAATGGTGTATTTTGGTGGGGTATTTCCTACTGAAAGAGCAGAACTCCAAGTAATACCATTTGGATTCCAACAACCGAAATAAAGGAATCGTATTTTCCAACTCTTAATTTCTTTGTCCGCGCTACTCCACTCAAAACCCGCCTCAAATGCTTTCTTCTGTATCAATTCTGATACGTCTTTGTCCGGTATTTCTACACAAAATTTTTCCATTTTTAATACCTCCCGCTAATTTCTTCATAACGCTTTTTCACCACTGATTGAAATTCTTCGGTCCCATAACGGTGGGATTCGCTACCACGATTAAGTTTACATCCCGGATTATTACAACATCTATAACGTCTTGAACCGTGTCCGGGTTTTACATTAGGGATACTTGCTACAATCGCTTCAACAAGAACTTGATTTTTCATTTTTCCCTCTAATTAGTTAGTTAATAAAGGGGATCGCTTTCGACTTCAATCCCCATTTTTCGGAGAACTAAATAAATACAAATTCACCAATGAAATATTTATCAGCCTGATTCTGGATCGTTTCTAATTTTTTTTGTGCATCTGAAATTCTGCTCTTTAGTTCTGTGGTGTTTTTTATTGTCCACTTTTCTTTTGCTATCTTGAGCAATTCTGGGAACGAGCGCAATTCATCACCCCAACGGGCTATGATAAAAGCATTTCTATTTTCGCCATATAAGCCAGAACTGTCTGCAAACCCAACGGCAACCGGATCAGGGGAAGCATGGTCATCCCAGATTTCTATAATTACGAAATACTGCTCTCTTTGTGCAAGTGCAATTAAAGAAAGAACCCTTAGCGGAATAGTATTGTTTGAATACTTTAAAACGTCTTCTTTGTTGGGGCAAAGCGTTTCATAAACCCTATATTCAACTCTTCTCATTTTTGGAAATGGTATAGGACTTTTTTCTTCTTTGGTTAACTTCTTTTGTCCTTCCAGTCCAAGTTCTTCAACTGTTTTGAGCCACTCTTCCAAGTGTTCCGGTTCGGCAATCATTTTTTCCGATTCCTCGATTAGATAAGTTTCAATAGCCATTTTTTTTACTCCTTTGATTAAAGAAAAGTGAATTGATTTCATTTTCACCCTGCGGTGTGGTGTAATAAACTGTTGACGGCTGATTTGGGTAACGCCTTTTACCAACTGCTTGTAAAAACTTATCCCTTCTGGATAGGTTTGTCAAAGACCTTCTGATTGATGTTAAAGGCATTTCAGTAAATACAATCTCAAGATCATGTGCAGTAACACCCGATAGTTCACACTGGTGTGCATCAATATATTTGAGAATTTTTTTGTCCTGATTGAAATGATTGTATTCCGTGGAGTGGTAAGATTCGGAACGGTTTGCAAGTGATATATTCATTTTATACCTCTTATCGGTTAATAAAGTATGTTGGTCGGAATTATTTGTTTTTAAACTTTATTTAATTTATTTTTCTTATGAAGTCATTTAGCTCGGACTTATAAAAGTAAACCCTTTTGCCAACTTTGTGGTGAGGGTATTTTTCTCTTAGGGTGTAAAGGCTTGATTTCTTTAATCCTAAAAATTGGGCTGCCTCATCGTATCCTAAAGGTTCTTCTATGCTGTCTGAGTATTTTTTCTGTAGTTCGGTTCGTACTGCGTCTGTGATGAATTTCATAGGATATTCCGATTGTGATAGAAAACATATTTAACTTATTCTAAGTTAATAAACTTATTCTAACTTGTCAAGTGATTTTTCTAACTATATCAAACTATATTTAACTTTAATGGGTAAAAAACAAAATGGAAGAGAAAGAGAGGGTAACGCCTGAAGAATTTGTTAATATTTTAATGCGTGAAAGCAAGTCCAAGAATAAGGGTGAATTAGCAAAAAAGTTAGGCGTTTCTGCAACAACTTTAAGTAATTGGGTTTCAGATAAAAACCGAAAGACTATTTCAAGATCAAGACCAAAAATAGAGGAAGCATTGTCAAGAAACAGTTGGGGAATACAGCTCGGTAATATCTCTAAACCATCAATAGAAATATTGAAGATTAAAAGAGCAGACAATAGCCAGATTACTCAAACTACGGAAAAGGCTGTTAATTCATTGCAGGAAACATTTAATGCGGTGGTTGGTGAGAACATGCATTTAAAGCAAAAAATTATAATGCTTGAAAATCAAAACGCCGATTTAAAAAAACAACTTGGAATAACAAGAACATAGCTTCCCAATATCAATTTAGTAAAATTTCGGTGTGATGGGTATCAGGTATTTCGTAAAAAATAACACTTGCAAAGGAGCAAAATGAAAGCTATATTAATAGTTCTATTCTTTTCCGTTACTACAATCGCTCAAATGAATCCCGATGGATATATCGGAGGATTTTCACTTCACATATCACCTATAATTGATATGGGTAACGCTGAATATATGATTGATAATAAAAGCGTAGCCGATATTGCTTATCCCACAAACGTAGCTTTGGCTGTTGTTATAGCAGCGCCTATTAGCAAGGGTTTTTCATTTAAATGTTTTTACAATTACAGGCAGACTGATTCGGAGTTTAATTCAAAGACAAGTGTTTTTTATTCGGATAAAATATCAGGGTCGCTCCATACTGTAGGATTGACCCTTAGTCTGTATTTCGGTAGTTAGAGATTTTCAACTAACCTCAACGGCGGTCTGATAGCAGGAATGTTATTGACCGCTTCTATTTTTTTCTTGTCAATCATCTTTGCATAGATTTGTGTCATCTTAAAATCACTATGCTGCAACAACTCTTTAACTTGTTCCAGTGAACCACCGTAAGTGAGGAGCAAGGTAGCGTATGTATGCCTGCTTGTATGAGGCGTAACCTTTTTGTGAATGCCAGCGTTCCACACCCATGATTTCAGTCTTGGATAAATGCTGCTCCATGAAGGAAGGTTAAATAAAAGGTCATCATCTTTTAAATTAAAAAAATCCGGTAGGTATTCGTAAGCAGAAGGATGCAAGGGAACTTTTGCAAGTTTCCTGAATTTACTTTTTTCAGTATAGAATACTAAATGTCCCTCAACTATATTTTTCTTAGTCATTCTTTGCTGATCGCCCCTTCGCTGTCCGTGCAAGCAGCCAAATAGGAAGAACTTTTTTATGTTCTCATTTTCACACGGAGTTTTTTCAAGTAACTGTAATTCTTCTAAGGTAAGATACTCTGCTGTTGATTCAGTTTTCTTTTCTATTATAAATTGCAAGGGATTTTTATTTATGATATTTTCTCTCACTGCTCTTTTCAGTGAATGTTTCAAAAATACCAAAGCAAGATGAATTGTGTTCTGTTGGTAAGGTCTTTTTTTAGTTTGAAGATACTTTTTGAAGTTCATCCACCAGGTTTCATTTACATCTTTGAATTTTAGATTAGGACTAAAATCAAGTAAGTGCTGATACAAAGCTAACCGGCGTTCATACTCCGGCACTGAATCAATTAACTTTTTATAATACCCAACAAATGACATATCATAATTCACCGGAACAACATCATATTTCCCTTCAACAATTTCAATCATTCTTTTAGCCCGCAGAACCTCAGCTTGTTTGATTGTGTTCTTATCATTTCCAGTGCCGTATAACTTTAATCCGGTATTTTCCCAGCGTTCAATACCGTTATTATTAATGATGAGATAGATCGTTTGAAACTTCTTACGTGCCTGTTTGTAGATGATTACTTGCGCCATATTACTTGCGTCCTTTCTTTTTTTTACTTGCGTGAAATACCGCGCAAGGAATACGCAAGTAAAATAATTAAAACATATTAAAAAATCAATAACTACATTAAACTTAAATTTACAGAAAGGGCTTAAAAACTCATTTTTTGAAGATATTTTAACTTAATGGTAATACGCCCGGAAGGATTTAATATAACACAAATCCTTTTATAACAAGCGTTTAATACTTGCACGCAAGTAACGTGCAAGTTAAAAAATCTATACGGGTTTAATTGTTTTCCGATTGTTTCTCAAATGCTTTTCCAACATTTCCTATCGCCACTTTTGCATCATTAAAAGCCTTTATCATAGGCTCAATATTGTTTCCTATCGCCATAAGACCATATTGAAAGTTTCTTAAAAATTTAAGCAGTTTGCGTTCTTCTCTTCTGCTTTTGTATGGTTCTTTATTTTTATAATACCAAACAATTAATCTTCTTCTTAAATGATTCATAAGACATTTTCTCCTATACGGTTAAAAAATTCATAAGGGGCATATTAAAGCCCCTATGTTTATTTGCTTTTCTTATTTGATTTAGCAATAAGAACTGCAATAATGATGAGCACTATTAATATTTCTATCATTTCCTTTTCTCCGATTAGTTAAAAAATTACACACCTGTTTTTTACTTTATTTGTCATTTCGTTGACTTCAACAAAATGTTAAATCAGCTAAATTTATCATTCTCCCGGCATCGGGAAGATGATTAAAAAATCTATACGGGCTTAATCTTTTCCCAAAGTTCAAGTTTTGCCTGAAGAACTTCTTTAGAAGAAACGATTTCAAGCTGCTTAGATTCAACAAACTTTATTCTTTCTTGTAAATCTAATTGCCTATATTCATAATTATCATCAAATCCTAAATATTTCCAAGTCCGCTTTTTAGGTGCACAAGTTGAAACATTTATTCTGTAGTTAAATTCATCTCTCGATGAATCAGCCCAAAATCTAACGTCGATTTTTACCTGTGAACCGTCTGAACGTTTAATTATTTTTTTGTGTCTCAATTTTACCTCCTATTAAAAAATTATAACCCTAAAAAAATCTATTTTTTCCTACAATTGGAAATGCTGTAAAAATTCATAGTAGCATTCCTTAGAAAATAAAATTTGTAGTTTGATTCTAAAATTACCCCGCACTTGTTGCAGAGAGTTTAGACGTACAAGAATATTTCTTTTCATTTTTACTCCGTTAGTTTAGTTAAAAAATTTAGTTACCAGTAATTAAAAAATCCCTATGCCCTAAATAAAGAACTTAACTTTGTGTTTTGGTAGTGTCTCTTACTAAGGTTACCCCTTCGGAATATTCAATATCTTTTATCTTCTTCCAAACTTCATTGGTGAACGATAAATCGTTTTCAATAAGCTCTAAGGCATCTTCTTCTTCTTCAGGAACCCAAACTTGAATAATAATGGATTTTAGATACTTTGTTTTTTTCATTTCCTCACCTGTTAAAAATTGTTAATAATAATAATGCTGATACAATAACTATGTTTGAATAAAATATGATGTTTATAATGTTATCTTGTTTCACTGTGCACCTGCAACTTTATTTATCATTCTGTAAAAAGCAAAGTGTGAACTGAAATGAGAATTGATTTTAATTAAAAAATAATGGGGGATTCTTTCGGGCTTATCATAAACAACTTTATCATCTAATAAAACCGGAAAATCACAAAACCCTGTTTTTGTATTTTCAACAAAGAGAAAACTTTTCTTAGTTGAAAAATCGTGCCGGACAGTTAACCGCCAATTCTTAACCTGTAGCAAGGTTTTTTCTTCCATCATTGAACCCTTTCATTTTATTTATTTATATTTACGAGCTTCTTAATTGAAGCCCTTTCACTCCCGGCGATGTTTGCAGCATCAAAGGGAGTTTATTTTTTATAACTTATTTCGCCATCCCAATTGATATTTATAATGGGCAAAATTGTTAATGTTTTGATTTTTAAATCATCTTTCTTTTTTACTATATCAGCATAAGCGGCATCAATGCTATCATAATCGTTTTCCATATCCCATTCTCTTATCTCTTCCAATTTATATGTTTCAATAGTTCTCATATTATAGCCATCTGGTATTGTCTTACTTTTCCCCACTAACTCATAAATTTTATAGTTCATTTTCTCATCTCCCGCCGGTTTCCGTATAACAAGTGCTTTAACCTAACACTCATTATACTGCCGGTCTTTTTAGTTTTTAGTTATGTTAGTTAATCTTAAATTAAAGTTTGTTCCTCCGGATTGAAAACACAAACCTGGAAAATTTTACCCGCTTTCTCCTGTATCTCATCATTCCAGGAGGATGTTTGATCTATTTTTACCGCTGAAAATTTCATAATTAACCTTTCTATTTAATTAAAAAACTATTTTGTTTCATTTTTTTATTCCTTAGTTAGTTAAAAAATTATATGGGTTTATTTATTTCCTTGCAAGTAAACTACGGGTTTACTTCTGGCAATTTTTCTAAACTTTTCTCTTCAATATAATTTCTTATTACTTCCCTCCTTAGATTTTAACGTGAAATTCCAACGATTCCAAAGTATAAAACCAAGCACCATTTATTTTAAATGATGGATATAAACCAGGATAATCAATTTCGATATTTGGGTAAACGTCTTTAATGAGCTTTTCGGCATCATTATAATGTTTTTCGCTTTTTGCTTCCTGTTGTGTTAATATTTCATTGCTGCCTGAATTATTGCCCCTTTCCCATGCTCTGGCGCCTTTCTCAATTAACCTTTTCGCTTTTATCAGTTTTTCGTTTTCCATTTTAAAGCCCTTTCTTTAATTAAAAAATTTATAAGTCTTTCCTACGTGAAACATCAGAAACCGTAATTAAAAATTTGTCTCTATTGCTTCTCCGCTCCTGTTGAAAATTATAATAATCCTCATTCAATCCGCTTAATAAGCGCTTATTTGTTTTAGGATATATACCAGCATTCTGTAGTATTTTAAATGCACTTTGAATATATTGTTCATCATAACCATATTCAAAGGGATTTTTACCAATGAATTTATTATCTTCATAAACTTCTACTGAATGATAAGTATTACCGTTTTTCTTATCAAACCAGCGCTTACCAATTATTTGAATTGTTTTTTCCATTGTAGAACCTTTCAAATTGATTAAAAATATGTTTAGAACTTGCACCGGAACCGGGATAGTTTAAACCCGCGAGCCGGTATGAAATTATAATTTAGGATTGTATATAACCTCTCCTTAAAATCCGGGCATTTTTACGATGGGAAAAAGGTATGTCGTTTCGGTTTGTGGTTTGTCTCTCAACATCTCTCTCCTGGTTATCTGGTATATCTAAGCGATCAACAAGTAATACCCGCCAACCATAACAAGCTCCCTGATAATAATTATTATGATCCCCATCCTCTACAATAATCCCTTTCGGTGATTTACGGGCTAAGATGCGATGATTATTCATTTCAAAAACTCCTTTGTTAAAAAATTTATAATACTGTTTTATTCTGTTTAGCAATGTTTTGAGCAATCTTATGATCTATCCAAGACAAAGTCTTTTGTGTTAATTCAACAAACATAACATTTGAGATCATTCTGACATCTACCGGCGGAACGCGCCTATTAACAACAAGACTAATATACTGCGGAGTCTTTCCCACCATACGGGCAAAGTCCGCTTGAGAAATTGTTTTATTTTCTTTCATTTTATGCCTTTCGTTAAAAAATTTATATGCCTTTTATGGCATGTTTTTTATTTCTTTATTTGATTAAAGTTAGATTTTGAGTAGTCATATTTTATCATCCGTGTGGTTAGCGATCTCTAATAGTTGCTCATACTCTAACTCGCTCAAGTCATTCCTACTCACACTATCCGTTTTGTAGTCGCCGTTAGATAGGTATTCAAATCCAAAACCTTCAAAGCTTTCCCAATCTTGGATGTAAGATTGGTTGCCGTCATTGTCGATCATCATTGAGTTACCATCATAGATTGCCCAAAATCTCAAAACTTTAATTGAGGTTTTGTTAGTAAACAAGTTTGTCGCATTTCTTGTTTTCATTTGTACTTCCTTTTTTTGATTGATTTTAAGATTATAAACTAAATAAGATTGATTGCATTTCTCACAGTTATAACAATCGGATTGACTATAAGAATTGAAGTGATAAAATACCTTACATCCACATTTACAAATTACCGGCATAGAATTTGATTGTATGCTCAGCCTTTTATCTAATATTTTTATTTTATTTTTCATTTTTAAGCTCAATCCTAAATTACTAATCTTACATGAGAATGTCAAGTGATAACTATAAGTATTTTATATTATTTTTGAGTATTTTAGATAAAAACACTGAAATAAGCCCTTTTATTTGCAATATAGACTAAAATATAGTGATGCAAATCTAATCTTGAAATTAATGCCTATCTCAGGTAGTTTTGAACATGAAGAAGGGAAATATTATCACAAACCAATACATGAGCGATAAAGAAGAAGACCGGTTTCTATTTGATACTTTCAACTCAGGCTTTACAATTTACTCAGTAAGAACGAAACAAAGTAAACTAAAATCGAAATTAAAACTTAATTCAGACGCTTACTTTAAAGCGGAGTCAATTCGATATGATTTTAATGATGAAGATCAAGTCAACGTTAAGCCAAAGATATTAAGACGAAATGCTAACTATTAGCCAAATTGAACGAATAATAGAAAAGAAGTTCTACTTTCTTGGAAGCCCTGAATTAAGAGAAGAAAACACGTGCTTAATATGTGGAACGGAATCTAAAGAAGAAACGTGTATTGAATGTCAAGAAAAGTTCCCGATTAAAGATAAAGTAATTAAAGAAGTATGAAACAAGCAGCGCAAATAATACCCATGAGAACAGAGCAAGAAGTTAAACGCATTGTGGGACGCCCTAAAAAATATACTAAAGAATTTATAGAAAAGTTAGCACTTGACATGCTGGAATGGTTTGGACTTAACTTAAACGGAAAGACTAACCAGCAAGCATTCGAGAATAACGGCAACTTATTATTAAAGAAGTTTGCAGTATTAAACGGTTTCACATATCAACGAATAAGTGAGTTTGCACATAAGAATGATTACTTTGCACAAGTATTAGAACTATGTAAAGAGACGCAATATGTTAAGATAGCAGACGCAATAACAACTGCCAAGGGTAATCCGGCAGGCGTTATCTTCTTAGGTAAGCAATTCGGTATGAGGGATCGTGAACCAGGCGAAACAGGATTAAACCAAGAAGAAATTCAAAGCTTAAAGACACAAGCAAAGCAAGTCATTAAAGGCAATAGTTAAATCTTATGTGACGGTCATGTGATGATATGATAGGCATCTATAATAATAGATATGTAACAGGCAAATAATACTACTAACAATAAATAGATATGATATTCGTTTTTCCTTCACAAAAATAAATATAAAAGAGTAAATGTGAAAAGTCTTAAAATAGCACAGATTAAAAGAATAGATAATCAGATCATCACTAAAATACAGGTTAATGCTTGCGTATTCCTTGCGCATTCCTTGCGCATAACGATTAAAAGTCTATAAATGTATATAATTAAACAACTTAATAATATTAAAATCCTATACATAAAAGGATTAACAGCCACCCCCTATGAGGGGAAATCTCAAACTGGCACAGCGCCCTATCCCTCTCACAGGTTTTGGCTATACAAAAGGGGTTTGAGATGATAGAGGATTGGGTAATAGATATGTTAGATTTTGATTTCAGTTGGTTGATTAAGAAATATAACAACAAGTTTGAGTTACATTTAAGGACTGATGAAAATAAGCATTTCTTTTACTTTGTGTTGAACTAATGTTCTTTGATTTAATGGGGGATCATGTATTTATTAACTGACAGGTGGTTTCAATTACCGGATAAGGTAATGGAGCACCCGGTTCAAAGGAATTTATTTCATTCAGACAAGCATCAGTTTAAGGTGGTAGCTGCGGGCAGGCGTTCATATAAGACGGAGCGAATGAAACGAAGGATGATAGATAATCTTTTGAATACCGGGCATAAGGGGAAAAGATACTTCTTAGGTGCGCCAACGAGGGTTCAGGCGAAGGAAATCTTTTGGGATGATGTAAAGGCTTTAATTCCCAAATGGGCTATTGTAAACCCTGTAAAGGACATTAAAGAGAGTGAGTTGAGTGTAAAGGTTAGCGGGAATAATACGATTGTTGTTGTGGGTTTGGAAGAGTTTCAGAGGATTGAGGGCATAAGGTGGGATGGATGCGGAGTAACAGAGTATCAGAAGGTAGATGGGAAGTTTTTAACGCAGACATTACAGCCTATTTTGAATGATACAGGTGGTGAGGCAATCTTGGAGGGGAGACCACTTGGAAAGAATCACTTTTACGATGAGTTCTTAAGAGAAAAGACAGAACCCGAAAGATGGAAATCATTTCATTGGACTTCAGAGGAGATATTAAGCCCTTTACAGATTCAGGCAGCAAAGAATGATTTAGGATTAATTGATTATCAAAGAGAGTATTTAGCTTCCTTTGAGACTGGCGGGCAAAGAGCTTATTATGCGTATGAAGAAACTAATTTGAAGAAAATAGGAATAGATTACAGATTAAATTTACATCTTCCTATTATAGTTTCATGTGATTTTAACGCAACCGAGAAGCCGATGTCCTGGACGGTAGGGCAAAGACAAGGTGAATTGATTTACTGGTTCAAGTCTTTAAGCTATCAATATACGAATACGATAAAAATGAGTGGAATATTAGACGATTATTTAAAGACATTAGAATCATATCCTAAGATCATATACTTTTATGGTGATTATTCAGGAACTAAATTAACATCAAATTCTTCAGTTAGTGATTGGCAGATTATAGAGAATTACTTTAAGAATAAGGATGGTTTTAAGCCTTTAATTGAAAAGAAGATTAAACCAACAGTTAGTGTGAGGGATAGAGTAGCCGCAACAAACGCTTTACTGAAGAACGCAAATGACATTAGAAGAATGTTTGCCGATCCGCGGGGATGTAAGGCTTTAATAAGAGATTGGGATAGAATGAGCTGGAAAGACAATAATGTTGATTTAGATGAATCGAATGATTTAGATTCACATAATGCGGCTTCTGTGGATTACTTTTCAAGTTACGAGTATCCGGTTCAAGAAAAATCTTATTCACATCAGTTTTAGGAGTTTTATGAACAGAGACCAAAGTTACCTTAAAGCATATCTCCAATCAGCAGATATTAAGGTTGATAATATGCTGAAAGAATTAAATACACTGATGGATGATATTTGGCTCATTCCCACGGGTAATGGGGTTGATATTGAAAATATCCTGAGAGTTTATCACGGGTATGAAGACCTTCAGGGTGCTTTGAAGGCTTGTAAAACTAAGTTTGAATCTGCAAGGGTTAAAGAAAATCTAAATGGTTAAATTCAAAGGCAAGTTAATTTCAGACTACTCAAAGAAAACATTGATTGAAATGTTAAATGAGTTAGTTCCTTATACTCAAAGATGCGAGCTTGAGTTAAGGAAATTAAAACTTGAACTTAATAAAAAAGATAAAGGGATAATTTTACTTAAATGACAGTCTTGGGAATTATCTTAACAATCATTATATCAGTCTTTGCCGTAATCGGGATTCGTGTTGTTGTTGCGTCTCTCTCAATTAAAGAGAATAAAGGAAGTGAGCGTGATTGAAGTTATCGAACTAAAAGATAAAGACGGAAACGTAATAGCCATTATTGAAATGGATAAATTTCCATTAAGTATTAACTACATTAAAAGATTCAAGAGAAAAATCTATCACATTAAGGAAACAAAGAACGAAGCACTTATACTGAATTAAATTGTGGGGTGGCTGTTGGTTGCCCGCTTAGTCTCATAAGCTAAGATACGAGGGTTCGATTCCCTTTCCCGCGACTAACATATTTCAAGGCAGTAGCCAGTAAGTAGTTTTAATACGAAAGCAAGTTAAGCCGATATTCTTAAAGGATTGGGGTATCCCCGGTCGAAGAATATCGGCTTTTTTATTTATCAGGAGAAAAGATGAAAGTATTAGCAATAGTGTTTTTAATGAGTTTTTCTGTTTTGGCGCAGGTTGATTTCAAAACCGTAAGTGCCGATTCAGGGCTTGCGTTATCAGATGCTTTTTGGATAGGCACTGCACAGCCTGTAAAGCGAAGTGTTATAGGAGTTGAAATTCCATCAGGCTTTAATGGTGATAGTCTTTCATTTCAGGCTAAGAACAGCGGAGGCTCAACATGGTTTAACGTATTTAACCAGGGTGTTCAGGTAGCTTTTCCGGCTGCCGCTTCAAGGTTTGTCATTATTGATTCCGATTTACTTGTGAACATGGATTCACTAAAGATACGTTCAGGCACTTATACCGATCCAGATTCCCTTACTGCCGATATTAATTACCGTGTTAAGATTTTTGAACTGAAATAATACCGCAAGGGGAGGCGGTATTATGGACGTTCAAACAACAATGAAGTTATTATACGGAGCGTATTTGGAAGATCAAAATAAGAGACGTGTGAAAGAACAGGAGAAACTGTATTACTACTACGTTGGGCAGCAGAACGAAGTATTGAAGTATCTCTCAAACGCTCTTTCTATTACTTTTGATGAAAAGGACATTGAGGAATTTCAGCTTAATTATTTGAACATAACTAAGAAGATTGTCAATTCCCTTGCTGTGGTTTACAGAGACCCTGCTTACAGATATTTTAAGAATGAATACGATGCTAAGAAGGATAAGAGAAAATACACAAATTACTACGAGAGAATCCTTCCTGCTAATATCAATTCAAAAGATAAGCAGATTAATAGATATGCAAAGTTATTTAACACTGCATTAACCCAAATTGGCTTTGATAAAAAATCAGGAAAGATAGTTTACAATAACAGGGGTTCACATCAATACGATGTTTTGTTTGATGAGAATAATATTTACAGACCTATTGAAGTAAGATACCAACAGTATTTAACCATTAACAAAGAGCCTGAATTAGTTACAATAGTATGGACTGAGAAAGACCATTACGGATTAACCTCTTTAGGAAATGACTTTGTAATCGGGGATAATAAACAAAAGAAAAACCCTTACGGAATTTTACCCTTTGCAATTTGCAGGGAAGAAGAACAGGATGACTTTTGGGGAAACGGACAATACGATTTAGTTAACGCTAATGAGCAGATAAACTTCTTAATGACTGATTTGATTAACGGTGGGGTAATCATGCAGTCATGGGGCACGCCTGTAGCTATAAACCTTGAATTGGCAAAGAGAGGACAGGATGGAAGCATGAACCATCAGCGTGTCCGTTTCGGACCGAAACATCCTCTTGTAATTGAAAACGCCAATGATGGTAAAATGAGACCCGGATTAGAATACGTTAATGCCAATCCGCTTATAAAAGAAGTAATGGAAGTTATTGACTGGCAGTTTACAAAAGTTGCTTTGGTTAAAGGATTAGACCCGAATAGGATTATAGGGAAACTTACAGAGGCTTCGGGCTTTGCTAAAATAGTTGACGCTATTGAACAGATGGAATTAAGACGTGATTCATTAGAGCCTTGCAGAGAGTATGAAGCACAGCGTTTTGAGATTACTAAAGCGGTAAATAATTATTACGCTGATACCAAAGAAGGCAAGGAATTTAAGTTAGAGAAAATTCCCGATGATTTTGAATTAGCAGTTGACTTTGCCGAAATAAAACCACCTGTAGATGCAGAGACACAGATCTTAGTTGATGACTTTAAATTAAAGAGACACGTCATTTCAGTTTTAGACGTTATACGAAGGGAAAACCCTGATTTAGATGATATTCAGCTTAAAAAACTACTTGATGAGAATAAAGAATTAAACGATAAATACGTTCCTGTAGAAACAGCACAGAATAACGTTGATAATATCAGAAAAGAGAAATTAAGCGATAAAATGGTTAACACAATGAACAAACAAGGGGAAGAATAATGCTCTTAACAAAACATTTACTGTTTTACATACCGGATGGTGTGGAAGGCGGTAATGATAACGTGAACACTGACACGCCAAATAGTGATGTAAAAACAGTTCCATTAGCCGATTTAATAGCCGAAAGAAAAAAGAGGCAGGACTTTCAGAAAGAGCTTGATGCTATTAAACAAAAACAGAAAGAGGCTGATGAAGCCAAACTTTTAGAAGAAGGGAAATTGAAAGAAGTCCTTTCAGCTAAAGAAAAAGAGTTTGATGAATATAAAAAATCCATTGAACAGGACTTAAAACTTGCAAGCGAGTTTAAGGAATTTCAGACCAAGAGGCGTGATGTAATAAAAGAAAAACTTGGCGATAAATGGGTTGAATCTTTTTCAAACATACCACTTACGGATTTAGAAGTTTTAAGTGAAAAACTTTCAGTAGTTCCCAATGCGGTAACTACAAATAACGGCACGGGAGCCGGAGCAAATTCCGTTACTCTAACAGCTACAGAGAAAGCAGAAGCTGAACGTATGGGATTATCCGAAGAAGGATATATCAAATTTAAAGAAACACGTGCAAAACTAAAGGGGAATTAAATAAATGGCACATTTGATCTATGGGTGTAAAACACCTAAAGCAAACGGTAAAGAATACCCTGTAGCTGCAAGTCAATATTTCAGGCATGATGGAGTGAACGCTGTTTACTTGGATGGAAGCGGTCACGTTCTATTAGGATTAACCGCAACCGCAACATTTTTGGGATTTGCAATAGTTCCAAAAGGGCGCGGCGTTGGTGCTTCTGATGCTTATTGGCTTTCAAGTGCTACTGCGGGTAAAGATAAAATTTTCGTAATCACTGATCCCGAAGCAAAATTCTTAGTTCCAGGTAACATCACAGTTACCGCAGCAATGAAGGGCGGGGCTTGGGACTTAATCGCTGTTAATGATGGAACTGATACTACAGTTGACTTAGATACTTCATCTACTGATGTATTTATAGTTGATGATCTCGGTTCTAAATACGGCGGTTCGGCAACCGATGTACTTGTTCATATTAATCCAATCAAATATCAAGCAGACTAAAAGGGGGATAAATTAAATGGGAGTTGTAAGAAGTCAATTTACAGAGGGCTTGAAAGCCGATATGTATGCTTACGGTTTCGAGGCTTACGATTCGCTGCCTCCTGTTCACGAACAGATATTTGAGGTAATCGGATCATCTAAGGCTTACGAACAATCTACTTCTGTAATAAGAGGTAATGATCTAAAAGAAAAGGCAGAAAACGAACCAATCCTTTATTCAAATCCGTTGGAAGGTTATACCATTTATGGTAAGAACAGAACCTTTGCCGATGGCGTTGAGTTTTCTATGGAAATGGTTGAGGATATGCCTTCTGAAAAGATTGCAAACATAGTTCTTGAATATGCAAGAGGATGGGGATTAGAAACCATTCGTGCTAAAGAGGAATTTGCTGCACAGTTTTTCAATGAAGGATTTAAAACAGCAGGGCATGACTGTTTTAGTGCTAATATAACAGGGGTAACACCTTCAGATGCACCAACCGCACTTTTATATGATGGAAAGCCGTTCTTTAATTTAAGCAACAACACACGCGGATTATATCCCGGTGCTACTGCTGCTTATTACAATGGTTTTTCATCTTCTACTTTAAGCGAAACTAATTTGCAGACAATTTATTTACACATGGTTTCTACAAATAACATTGACGGACAAGGTAAGAAAATTAACCTTATGCCTAATGTTCTTTTGATTCCAAGTGCTTTGAGATTTACTGCTAAGA
>Ga0209318_1000284_pt1 | contig 51892 bp, 74 predicted proteins | sample RifGroE1_FD_183999 | JGI IMG/M metagenome (GOLD analysis project Ga0209318, IMG submission 183999) | Groundwater microbial communities from Rifle, Colorado, USA - Groundwater E1 (SPAdes) (version 2) | ecosystem: Environmental > Aquatic > Deep subsurface > Groundwater | place: Rifle, Colorado... | reverse complement strand
GGCCATCTGCTGAAACTTCCAAAGAAGGTGTGTACTCCACAGACGCGGAAGCCCTTAAAAGCCTTAAATGTACGACCCCTGCTCAGAAGCGCATCTTAGAACTGTTCCAAGAGAAAGCTAAACTATCCAAGTTGAAGTCAACTTACTTCGATGGGATAGTAGAAAGGCTATGTCCAGATGATACTGTTCATCCCTCCATGAATAATTGCATAACGAGAACAGGTAGGTTGAGTAGTTCCAACCCCAATGGAACTAATATGCCTAGAGGGAATACAGGGCCGGTCAAAAGAATATTTATTAGCAGATACTAGGAGAACACTATGACATATGGCGATCTTAGGAGAGCATTGGTACAGATGGATATAGAGAAGGTATTGCATCTTCCAGTTATTTTTGTATGTTCCTCATCTGGAACAACTTACGAGGTTAGTAGCGCCTTCATAAGAAAATTGACAGACGAGCACGTTAATAGTGGGTGTTATTGCGGCCCGGTGGAGGATATGAAAGCTGGTGATAAGTTTATAGAATTGTGTAGTTAATATGCCGATAGTATCTTGCGATGCTTCTCAGCTCGAGATACGTGTAGCGGCTCTCCTCTCACAAGATGAAGCTATGCTGCAAGAAATTTGGAATGGAGTAGATGCACATGCAATGAACTGTACTGAGGTTATGGAACTTCCTCTGACTGATGATAACAGGACAGCAGCGAAAGTAACTTCGTTCAGAGCCTTGTATGGTGGGACTCCCTATGCTTTCTACATGGACAGTAAGATGCCTAACTTCTCACTCAAGAAGTGGGAAAAGATTATGGATAATTATTATGCTAAGTACAAAGGGTTAGGGAAATGGCAGAAAAATAACTATAAGGAGGTGCAGAGGTCAGGTGAATTAAAAAGTCCAGTCACAGGGCGAATATGGCGCTTTAAACAGTATAAAACGAGAGATGGAATGCAGTACAAATGGGCTGAGGTTTGTAATTATCCCGTTAGTAATAGCGGCCTTGTGTGGTAACACACATTGAATAATCTCTTTAATTCAGGGGAAGTCCTAATAGGATAATCCTGAGCCAAGCTAATTTTCATTGACAAGCGCGTGTCTTTCATGTTATAATATTAGTTAGGAGGTAGCTATGAATTACTTGCGCATGTCTAAGGCAGAGGAAGATGCACTCATTGTAGAATTTAATGGTAATACCGGCACGCGTGCTCTGTGCAAGAAGTATAAACGTAGTCTCGATATTATCCGGAGAATCTGGCTCACTAAATACACAGAAGAGGATATAAAACTGCGTGGTAGTAGGTTATGTGCATATCATAAAGTCGGTAGTAAGAATCCTATGTACGGTAAACGCGGAGCAGAGCATCCAAATGCTATAGAAACGAGCTATTGCAATGGTTATATTCATGTTTTTGCTCCGCACTGGTACACAGGTGCTATTGATGGTGGCCGCGTATATGAACATATACTTGTTTATTGCGCAGTTAATTCTCTAACTGAGTTACCACCTAGGCATGTTGTTCACCATAAAGATGGTAATAAAATAAACAACTGTCCTACTAATCTACAGTTAATGACTATAAGTGAGCACATGAAATTGCATAATCTGCTTAGAAGATTAGAAGGTGCAACGACTATCTCGCAAGAGAGTACACCTCAAGAGAGTGTGGAAATAGGAGACACCCCACTTGTGGGTGATGATATAGTCTGGCCTCTATGGTAACATAGAGAGAGTCTACGGAATCGGTAGATTCGTAACACAAGCGTCAGGGAACCTCATTTGACTTTATTGCATTGTGGATGGCTCTTTGTCAACAAGATTTCCTCAAGTATCCAGATATAAAATTTATAATAATGGTTCACGATGAACTTGTTTTCGATTGTCCTGAAAAATATGTTGACTTTGTAGCAGAAACATTATATACTAGAGTAGTAGGGTTGAGTACATCTATTGAACAGTTCTTTGGTTATCCCTGTAACGTACCGTTTAGTGGTGAAGTGAAGGTCGGTGAGTCTTGGGGAAAACTAGAGAAATATAAACTGTGAGGGAGCTAATGGCTGGCGAGAATAACCCAAATTTATGTAGCAAATGTGTTTGGAAAGCTGCGCCCAATCATGGTTGGTGTTATTGGTGGTATACAGAGCCGACAGAACACTGTGGTTGGGAAGATATAAACCCAAACAGAAGGTAACTTACACTAGGCGGATGCGAAGCATCTGACGGGAGATATATTTGAAAACATTTGTCAGTATCTATAGGGATAAAGATGGTTCCGCATTTGTTGGCGAGCCCATTTCGGTTGGTAGTATAGAGGAACTACTGGAGGCAGAGAAAGTTGTACTATATGAGATTCCTTCACTTGTTTCTATAGACGTATGTGAGATTCATAAGACAGTTACCAAGGAGGAAGAGTAATGCCCCGATTCAAGGCCATAATTGATTTCTCCGCAGATGTTCCTGATGAACAGCAGATGGACTACTGCGAGACTGCTATTACGGAGGGAGCAGCAGCAATATATGGTACAGCAACAATCATCTCTATAGATGAAATTGAGGACTTGAATGCCTGACCCATATGAACCAACTACATATTCGCTAAAGCGAAGGCTCGTTGAGCTGGAAGATACTGTGACAGACTTACAAAAGAAACTACAAGCCATATCTGACGATCTATTCAGAGGGCATACAATAACAAAGGAGACAACATTTGACAGCAACAGTTTCGAAGATTGAATATAACGTACAGATGGGTTCATATAAAGTAACTAAACTTACTCTTGATGTAAAGGGTGAAGAGAAATCCTATAACATCTTTACTAACGCACCTGTTCATAAGACGATACAGAATGAATTGAAGGTGGGAGATTTCATTGAAGTCACAATGGTTAAGAATGGAAAGTATTGGAATATTGGGGAAATTAAAAAGCAAGTATCTGCTCCTTCTTCCCAACGGGAAAGTAGAACTGTACAATTACAAGAACCAACTAACAAAGACCTTTCTATTGCACGAGCAGTCTGTATCAAAGCAGCAGTAGAGACGTTTGCTGCGCTAGTTGCTAATGGTGCCGTGAAGAAGACAATTAAACCAGATGCCGCTGCCGCCGAGATTCTTATGTTGTGTAAGAGCTTTGAAGGATACCTCACGTTGTCAGAAGATTTGGATGCTCTTACTGCGGATAGTTCCTCTATCAGTGGGGAGGGTGGTGAGTTCGAGGAACGACCCTTCCCTGCATAATTAAAACGTGATCTTGGCGTGGAGAGGGAATACTTTGGGGCACGAGAGTGAAGACCGGCGATGAGCGGTGGGGCCGCTCCAAGATCATTTAGATTTCTAAACGGAGGTTTTATGTCTGTGCTATTTGGTAAAGAGAAGGATGATGTTTACTGCTTAGACTTCAACAGCGATGGTACTATTGACTTCTCTACATGCTCTTATCAGATTAGTTCTTGGGGTTGTGGCTCCTTAAATAGAGAAGAAACCAAGAAGCTATATGAAGCAATGCAATCTTACTTTGAGAAGGAGAAGTAATTGCCGATATATAAATTCAAATGCGAAGAGTGTGGGATTACAGAGGAAATACTTTGTCATCATTCTTTAAAGTCAGCATTCCGCTGTAACAAATGTGAAGGAAAACTTGTGGAAGTAGTTACGTCTCCTGATTTTATTATACGAGGATTTAAGGCCAAGAATAATTATGAGTGAGGAACGCCCGAACCGCGATAGCGGTTATTGTCCTTGTGAACAATGTCAGTTTAATTACAGGAATAGATGTACGAATCCTACGTTTGAATCGGAAGAAACTATCCCATGTTTCGGAGAATGATTTGCAAATAACTAATAACTATAATCTGCCTGAATCAATTTACAAAGCATTAGCAACAGACTCCTATAAGAAAGGAGACGGAGACTATTCAGTAACCGAAATTTTACAGCCACCACAACTATGCCAACTGAAGCGTAGACATTCTGAGGAGTTATCAGAAGAAGCTATGGACAGATGTTGGAGTTTGTTTGGAAGTGCTGTTCACCACATACTAGAGAAGGCTAGTCCATCTGGAAGTTTATCAGAAGAGAGGCTTTATGTTGAATGCTTAGATAGAAAGATAGGAGGTCAGGTAGACTGCTATCATAATGGAGTGATCGAAGATTTCAAAGTGACCTCAGCGTGGACGTTAGTATACGGTAGTCGAGTTAAAGAGTGGGAGGAACAGCTAAATCTTTATGCCTACATATTCCGTCAGAACGGTTATACTGTAGACAAACTACAGATCATAGCTATCCTCAGAGATTGGGATAAGAACCGCGCTCTTGCAGATGGTAAATACCCACAGACACCTATACAAGTTATTCCTCTGACATTGTGGACAGAGGGGGAACAACTACAGTTTCTACATAGGAAGATGTTAGTTCATATCGGAGCGGAAGATATACCTGATGAAGACTTGTCTATTGGTTTTAGATGTATGCCAGATGAAATGTGGGAACAGCCAAACAAGTGGGCAGTTATGAAAGAAGGACGGAAGTCAGCAGTACGAGTCTTCGATACAGAAGAGGACGCTTGGCAGCATATGAATGAAGCTAAATATGAAGATGCTCGTTATATGTCTGTAGTCAAACGGCCGGGTAAGAGGACGAGATGTTCAGATTTTTGTTCCGTGCGAGATTATTGTCAACAGTATAAAGATTATTTGAAAGGAAATAGCTAATGTGCAAATCAACTACAGATACCTCTACATTTAATTGTAAGTGTCTTGAGGATGAATTAAACATGATTTCTATACCAGTTAGTGACTATGAATTTCTTCAAGCGTCCACTAAAACACTTCATTGGCTTATTGCTTGTGGTGTGGATAATTGGGAAGGTTATCAAAACGCTATGTTGTCTATAGGTGGGGAGGCAGCATAGAAAAAGCTGATTTTTATAAAGTCCTCTCTGCGATACGTAGATGTTTCTCTCGCAGTAAAACTCACAGAGAAGTATTGAATATGGCGAAGACAGATGAACTAGGCCCAAAGGGAGGTAAACGATATAGATGTTGTATCTGTGGAGAATCCTTCGGAATAAAGGAAGTACACGTTGACCATATAGATTGTGTTATTCCTTTAGATAAGACAGCAGAAAGTATGACGTGGGATGAAATTATCAAACGCATCTTCTGTGACATTACTAACTTACAGACGATTTGTATTAGGTGCCATTCTACGAAAAGTAAACTAGAAGGTAAGGGGAGGAGAAACATACGTACATCTGTACAAAATGTAAAGAAAGTAAAACCGAAGAAGAAATGTCTAAAGACAGAACTAGAAGAACTGGTTTAAGTAGTTGGTGTAAATCTTGTAGAACTGTCTCAACTAGAGGTTGGACAAATAAAAACACACAAAGACTTAAATCTTATAGAGCACTGAAATATGAGCAGAATTATGATTATATGAAAGCTAGGGACTACTCACTAAAACAGCGGTATGGTATTGATCTTAATGGTTATGATCTTTTGCTAAGATCACAAAATTATTGTTGTGCTATTTGCGGAAGAGATGGCCGTGAAATGACTTACCTGTTACATGTAGATCATAATCATATTAGTGGGAAAGTTAGAGGGCTGCTATGTGCTCCGTGTAATGTTTTTCTTGGACATCTAAAAGATGATGCTACTAAAATAGAGAGGGCTATTAAGTACCTAATAGAACAGGAGTAGGGGGAACTAATCGGACGACCTCGCGGAAGCAAAAACAAATCACTGACACAAGTGGCACAGATTGTGGCGCTGGCAAGAAACCTAAGAGACGCAGAAAGACAGATGAATAGTGATTGGTGTGACAGTGCAGTTAAGTGCAAGGAGGGATATAGGAAAGTATCTGAGATAAAGAAAGTGTTATATACTTTGCTAGATGAAATGGACGGCACTAAAGCGCCTGATAGGGAGGACTAACCTACGAAAATCTTATGCATACCTGATACTCACATCAAGCCAGGGCAAGACCTACGGCGGTTTAGAGCATTAGGTAATTATATATGTGAAGAGAAACCTGATGTTATTGTTTCAATGGGAGACTTCCTATCTCTGAATAGTATCTCACATTGGGATTCCAGTAAGAAACTTATGATGGAAGGAAGGCGCTATAAGGAAGAGATTGATACAGGCAATCTAGCACTGAACATGCTAGAGAAACCTATTAAAGAACTACAAGAACAGCAGAAGAATCATAAAGTAAAGCAATATAAACCTAAGAAGGTATTTATTCTTGGTAATCACTGTGCTTGGGTTGATAAGTATGTCGAACAGAATCCCCAATTAGAGGGCCATATTGACCTTGTAGAGGACTTAAAGATACACAAGAGGGGTTGGGATGTTATACCGTACAAAGGTTACTATGAGTGCAATAATATATTGTTTACTCATGTTCCTATCGCCGCTAATCAGCAGCCGGTATCAGGTAAGTATGCTCTCCACTCTGCTCTTGCTTTGTCTGCTAAGTCCGTTGTATTTGCTCATACTCATAGGTTGGAGCAAACGAACTTCAAGAGACATGGGACAGATGAACTCATACAAGGATTGACTGTTGGCTGCTTCTTTGAGGGAGAAGATGAATATGCAGAAGGTGGTGCTAATCACTACTGGCGTGGTATCTGCATGTTAAACATCTGGCGACAAGGTAGGTTTGATCTAACAACTATATCTTTGGAGAACTTAATAGATGGACTATAAAGTAGGAGATAGAGTCAAAGTAATTGCTAACTACGACCAGCATGGTGTTCCTATAGGAACATACGGAACTATTAGACAAATACTTCCTGAAACAGCACGCTTTCCCATCTCCCTGAGGGGTATAAGTAGCCATTTTAAGGAAGATGAAATACGTTGGGCATTGAGAGGAGAAGAGAATCTTGCAATCTAAAGCAGAAGATTTGGCTAATAAACACTGGTCATACGTGGCAGCTTTGCTGACAGCGCATCAACATCAACCGGAACTTATTGAAATCATTGGCTTCCACTATCGCAGCAGCTTCGTGCATGGATATAAACACGGGGTGGAATCGTGCAATTAAAAGAGGGCTGGTTCGAGAGACAGGCAGACGCTGCAACTAAGAAGGTTGCATCATGGCCCACTTGGTATAGAGAACGTATGGATCTTTGGTTAAAGATAATACAAGCTGAGGATGAAACTATACCAAGACAGGATAGAAATAAATATGGCAACTACTAGGAGGTATTATGGATGTTAATTCATATCAGGATTTCACGAAGACAACTGCAATTTACCCGCCTGAGAGGGCAATGGATTATCTAGTAGCAGGTCTATGTTCAGAAGCAGGGGAAGTAGCCGGTAAGTATAAGAAGATTATTAGAGACAAAGGTGGAATCATAGACGTACAAGATTCCTATGAACTTATCTCTGAACTAGGAGATATATTGTGGTATGTCGCTAGGATTGCAGATACGGTAGGTTGGGATATGGCAGACGTAATAGATGTGAACGCCAGTAAGCTGACTGATAGACAAGAGAGGGATGTTATAGGCGGGAGTGGTGATGGTAGGTGAGTATATCAAGGATAGATATGAACCTTTGGAAGCACTGGAAAAGATAGCGGAGCATCTCACTATTGATGATGTAATTGATATTATTACTGAATATGAGTTGCTACATATCTTTGAGGAGGACATAGACTTTCCCGGCGAATCGGAAAGCGATTAGACAGAGGAGGATGAAGATCAGTACGAATTTAAATTCTAAACGAAAACAGAAATCATATAAAGACTTTACTCCAGAAGAGCGAGCCAAAGCAATTGAAAAAGTTCGTAAGTATTACTACAATAATAAAGAAAAGTGTGCTGAACGAAGAAAGGAGTGGTATGAAAGAACCAGAGATGTGAGAAACAATAAACAAAGAGTTAAAAATAATGAACGTAAACAACAAGCCGTAGAATATAAAGGGGGTGTTTGTTTTAAGTGCGGTTTATCTTATCCTCCCGCTGTATTCGAGTTTCATCATACTGACCCTTCCAATAAGGATAAAGATTTAACTAGATATAAACAATTAAAATGGGATAGAATGCAAATAGAATTAGACAAATGTATTTTGCTATGTGCTAACTGTCATAGGCTAACACATCATGGAGGGGAAGATTGGTAAAAGATAGATTTAAAACTCCCTTTGCCAGAGATATTTTTTACCAAAAATATGCTCAAGGTTCAAATGATACTTGGGACAATCTCTGCGAAAGATTAGTAAATGATGTTTGTGGAAATCGCAGTTGTAGTTATGGTAAGCTAACCGCAGATATTATGTCTAAAGACGATCAGAAGCAATTGGTTGAATATCTTAAAGATATGAAAGTGATTTTCGGAGGACGCTACTTATACTATGCAGGTAGACCGGCATCCTTCTGGAATAACTGTTTCTGTTTGAAGGCAGAGGAGGATACACGTGAAGAGTGGGCAGCAGTTGCTCAACGATCTACATCGGCTCTTATGTCAGGCGGAGGAATCGGAGTTGACTACAGTGTATTACGTCCCTCGGGCCGCACACTATCTCGTACTGGTGGAATCTCCTCTGGGCCAGTTCCTCTTATGCACATTGTCAATGAAATCGGGCGCAACGTTATGCAGGGAGGAAGTAGACGGAGCGCAATATTTGCAAGTCTCAACTGGCAGCATGAGGATATTAGGGAGTTTATAGCTGCTAAAGACTGGTCAGAAGAAATGAAACAACTAAAGGCAATGGATTTTAATTTCCCCTTGCCTTTGGATATGACAAATATCTCTGTAAATTTTGATACAGACTTTATAAACTTAGTAAATTGTCAAGATCGTTCTCGTGAGTTTGTTGTTCCACAACCTTGGCACGATGTAGTTACTCAGATGTGTAAGACCGGCGAACCTGGAATGTGTTTCAATTTCTATGAGAATGAAAAGGAGGTATTGCGAAATGCTTGCACTGAGTTTACTTCTGAGGACGATAGCGATGTCTGCAATCTCGGTAGCATTAATCTTGGTAATATCTCCTCAGTTGATGAACTCAAGGACGTTGTTAATCTTGCTAGTAAGTTCCTTGTTTGCGGCACTATGCGAGGAGAAGTGCCTTACGCTAAGGTCAAAGAGGTCAGAGATAGAAACCGTAAGATAGGTCTTGGTCTTATGGGAATCCATGAGTGGTTACTTAAACGAAACTACCAGTACGAAGTGAATGATGAACTTCGGACGTGGTTGGAGGTATATAAGAGTGAATCCGAAAGAGCTGCAAATGAACATTGTGACAGATTCTATCTCTCACATCCGAAGAAATATAGAGCTATTGCGCCAGCAGGGACTCTCAGCATACTCAGTTCCACTTCATCGGGTATTGAACCGCTGTTTGCAGTTGCTTACAAAAGGAGGTATCTCGTAGATGGAACAAAGTGGAAGTATCAATATGTCGTGGACTCTACAGCCAAACGACTCATTGAAGAGTACGGAATTTCTAGTGAAAAAATTGAAACGTCCTATTCTCTCGCTGCATCACCAGAGCGAAGAATCCAATTCCAGAGTGGAGTGCAAGATTACGTTGACATGGGTATCAGTTCCACTATCAATCTACCGGAGTGGGGAAGTGAGCTGAATAATGAAGACACTGTTAGAGTACTTAGTGATACTATCCTGCGTTATGCTCCTCGGTTGCGTGGAATCACTTGCTTTCCATCTGGTAGCAGGGGGTTTCAGCCATTGACGGAAGTACCTTATGAAGAAGCAGTACAGAATGCTGGAATCGTATTTGCTGAAGAGAATACTTGCTCAGGCTCAGTTTGTAGTATGTAAATAATTAAATAAAGGAGTAGGGATGTTATCCGAAACAAGCAAAGATATAGTTGGGCAAGAGGGACGTTATGCTATTACTTTAGATGGACGTGTATACTCCCATTCTAGAGTAGACTATACGGGGAGACTTTTTAAGGGACGCTGGTTAAGACCACAGACAGATAAGTATGGCTATTTAAAAGTAAGTTTAAGTAGGGGTTCCCGAGCATTAGGTCAAGATTATAAAATGATACATAGATTAGTTGCTGAGGCGTTTATTCCAAATCCAGATAATTTACCTTGCATAAATCATAAAGATGGAAACAAGATAAACAATCTTGTAGATAATCTTGAGTGGGTTTCTTGGAAAGATAATACAGTACATGCTTGGAAAATGGGATTATGTAAACCTTACGATAGAGCAGGAGATTACAATAGGGAGGGTATTATCGCTTCTAATAAGAGGAGAAGGAAGCATGGAATTTGAAGATTGGTACATACTATACAAAGAGTATTTAGAAGGTATGAACGTAGCTGTTCCGAACAAAGCATTTTGCAGGGAGATATATGATAAACATAGACAAGCAGAGATTGATAAAACAGATTAAGGAAGATGAAGGTTTTATATCCAAAGCAAAGTGGGATATAAAGCAATGGTCTTATGGGTACGGGCAGCGTGCTCCTGGTAAGGGAGCAACAATCACAAGAGAGGAAGCTGATAAGAGTATCCTGCCTAAGATAGAAGAATGTATTACAGACTTTGAACAGATATTCAAAGGTCATGAAACTAAATTCCAAGGAGAGGAAGGAGCAGTAAGAGCAGAAGCATTTTGCAATATGATCTATAACATGGGGCCGGGAGTAAAAGGCAAACCCAAACTAGGAGGCTTACAGAGCTTTCAGAATACGTTAGGACATATCTTTGATTACGATGTAGTTGATTGGGCTAGAGTAGGCTATAATCTAACTATGTCTAAGTGGTACTCGCAGGTACAAGGAAGAGCTAAACGAATAGTAAAGGAGATTACGTTGGGAAGAAAATGATTTTCCCAAAGGAGAAAAGCATGGGCGTAAATAAGAATGATCTTCTGACTACACTTCTGGGACTTGCTACAGGTGCTGCGCTTGGATATGCAGGATACAAAACAGGAAACCCTGAGCTATACGTGGCAGGTCTTACCGCCGCAACTCAGGGATATTATACTAACAAGAAATAGTATTTAGTTTTCTAAACACAAGAAAGGCGGTTGGGTTAATTCCCTTCCGCCTTTTTGTTTATCTACTCAACTTTTCTCCTCCGAAGAGGTATGTGAACCAGAACCAATACTTAGAACGTAACCACCTTCCTTCTGATCTTAGAATATCTTGCAGTACTTGCGAGGCTTGCCAATTAGTTACTGGCGTATCATCATCCCAAAGAGCTGTCTTACATAGCTGATCGTGAACTAACCAGCTTGCACTCATTATATCAGTTGCACCAGTGGCACCATCATAAATCCCTGCCTTAACAGTTACGTACTTATTATATCTTTCAGAATAGTAAGTAGTATCTTCCAGCAGTTCATAATGTTTATCATCAATAACACTTATCTTCGTAGCTATGCGCGACATAAGCACCTCAGAACAATAGCTTTACAGCCTCTATCAAACCTATCTCATGAATAATATAGAACCCAAAACCACCAGCAGTAAGCCACTTAATTGCGGATATTTCCTTTGTGACTTTATCAAGGGACGTGCTTATATTCGTTGTAACACTTTCCACAACCCGCACCTTATCCTCTAATGTAGTAATCCTCTGAACGTGGTCTATGACCAGTTCTTCGCTGTGCTCCATTACTCACCCCCTGAGATATAGTCATATGTTTTGATGCTGGATTTATATCTCCTATCCACACGGGGCCTACGTAGCTGCTTAGTGGCTTTGATGGGGAGATTGTACTTTCTTATCTGTTCCTTGAGCTGATAGAACTCTTTATTAAATTCAGGAGTCCAACCTTGCTTTCCTCGTTTCACTCTCTCCTTTAAATTATTAATTCTATCTTCATACGTTTTCTGCATAGTAAGTACACTATCTCTAATGTCTTGTTCTCTTGCTACTCTTTGTGGATTAGCTCCAAGAACTGCTTTAGTAAGAGCTTCGCCAGTAGACATTTTAAGAGGTTCACCAGCAGTACCTTCTACTATACCACCAGAAGCAGTAGTAACTCCCTCTGTATTCTGACGATAGGCATTAACAAAGTTTGCAGCCCCCTGTGGGAGCAAGGGGAAGTTCTCCACGCCCCTAAGTGTATCTCCTCTACCAAAAGCATCAATAGAACGTCCTGCACGAACAACAGAAGCTCCAACTACACCACCCATAGCCTTACCTATATCACCAGAAGCAACTACTTCTGAGATAATAGGAAGAGAAGGTGCAACAGACCGGCTAATATTAATATCAAACAGAGCGGCAGGGATTCCATTCAGCACCAAATCTTCTATAAAGCCATTGGCATCTTCCATCCCATAATCTCTAACACGTTCTTTAATAGCATTTCGTAAAGCTAACTTAGGACTCTTCCCTGCAAACCTCTCAAGGAACTTATCCATTTCATTTACAAATGGAAGTCCCATTGTTCCACCAAGAGCACCGAGCACAACCATACTGCGTATTACTGGTTTAAACTCCTGATGTCGGATAGCTTTATCAAACAACCAACTGATATAACTATGACCATACCTACCAAATGTATAAGCTGTCTTACCTACTTCTCCTGTCTTTCTTACTATACCAGGATAGTTATGTGTACTAGCATCTATATTGACATTCAGAGAGAAGTCCTTTGCTTTAGCAAACGCTTCCTCATAAGTCATTCCATTTTCCATGAAGTTCTTGAAAGCAGCAGCAAAGTTAGCCTCCCTGTTCAGAGCAGTCTCAACAAAGGAGAAGGGTTTCATACCTAGCTCAGTTGCTCTAGTTAATCCTCTTATATGAGCACCCTTACCAAGACCAGATACTTCCCTAACTGTCTGTGCTTCTGCGGCACCAGTTCTATCAAACGCCTCTAGTGCTTGCTTCATAATAGGAGTATGAACTTCTTTACCAGTACCCCTAACATCATGATATTTCTGTCTGAGTATTTCTCCCTGTGCTTTCTTAATTTCTACTAGAGCATTCTTTCCTTTGATACCACTCTTCTCAAACAAAGAAGCAAGTTCAGGAGCAGCCCACACATAGTTCTGCGTGTAGTTAATCATAGGAGCAATAGCACGATAAGCCAACTGAGTCAGAACAAGGTTCTGTCTAACCAACGCACCAGCTTTCACCATGCTGGAATTAGAGTTAGCCAGAGAATCCTGAATAAACTCATTCATCAAATAATGCTCACTGGTAGGAGCATCTTTAAATAACTTGGCTACATCCATAGCATAGCGAGACTTAGAGTGGAACCCTGCCATGTTCTTAGCATAGTTAAGAGCAAGACCCACAGGGTCAGTAATATCATAACCTTCAATCAAATGATCTTGTCTAGCTATCTTGTGTCTACCATAACCACGAGACAACTGCCTCTTCAATAGTACCTTATCTATAGAAGATTTAATTCCATTGAAGTCTCCGGCTTTGATCTTACCAGAACGAGCAGCCTCAGCAAGCACGTTGTTTAGTTCTGCCTGTTTAGCAGACATAGAGCCAGTGTACTTCCAGACTTCTTCATCTACCCTATTCTTGTTTGACTCTATCTTTATTTCATAGTGCTTACCTTCTTCTAATTTCTCCACACCCTCTAAGGCTTTAATACGATTATAGTTTTCAGGGAAACCAAACTCTTCGTGAGCAGGATTCTTACTGAGCTTCTTTACTAGACGTTTAGCAGTAAGAGTATTGAAAGAAGGACGCATATAGATTTCACGACCACGAGTACCATCTGCTTCTAACTCATACACTACAACCCTAAAGTCTCCATCAGGTCTAACGTGTGGAATATACTCAGGATTAAGCTGGTAGTTAGGCATTACTTCTTCTTCAATGTAACGCTTAACTTCATTGACCGTATCCAAAGCATCAAGAGCTTCACGATCAACTAACTTCCCATAATCATTTGCAAAAGAAGAAATCTCTTCACTTGTTAAACCTTCGTCAAACCATTCCTTTAGAGAATTGTACCACGGCTTTTCATTATAAGCATGAAGGGCCGTATCAACAGTCTGCCTGAAATCCTCCATAGCAGTATTAAAGATCAAGTCCCTGATGGACTTATAGGCATCGGCTACTTTCTCAGATACAGGTCTGCCTAGCGGGTTACGTTCAGATAACAAATCTTCTTTCTCAAAGAACCTTTTATCCAACTCACCTTTCTTTAGGACTTGTCTGAGTTCTGCTTTCTCCGCAGCAGACATATTATTCTGCAACTCACGCATTCTCTTAGCGTCTACAGTATTATACAGGTCAGACGTTATAGCATTGCGACTTTCTTCCCAAGTACGATACTTCTCATACGCTTTAGAGAATGAAGGATATTTACCAGAGGCAGCAATCCTTTGCGGCAAACTAATAAAGTTAGTTATTCTATCTTGCCATGTAGGTGGAACAATATCAGAAGCAAGATCATAAGTTGCTTTTACTGCGCGACCTATTTCTTTAGGATGAAGTCCTGCATATAAATCAACAGGCCCACTATGTCTATACAATGTGTCTACAGAGTGAGCTTCCATCTCACTCATATCTCGACTTAATTCAACTTTAGATTTCTCTTGTAGGAAATGATGAATCTCATGCACGAGAGTTCTATTAAAATCTTTACGTGAAACTAGATCATCAAATCTATTGAGGATGATTCTATTCTCAGACGGTAGAGCTAATCCTAACGTGCCTGGATTTCTTTTAGATGCCTCTTTGTTAATTACAACTTCAACATCTCCCATTTCAGGAAACTCATCAAAGAGTCTATCGTGCGTAATAAGATCACGGAGTTTGACTTGAATACGTCTAACAGGTTGCTTTGATACAACTCCTAGCTTATTAAACTTCTCAGTAATAAGTTCCTTGTTAGTCACAAGCGCCCGATGATCTACAAATCTGTTTGCAAAAGTAAGATCACCTTCTTTAGAAACACCCTCTACAGCTTCCAAATTTGACTCAGGAGACGTTTTCTCTATAGGGTTAATACTATCCCCTACCTTCTCAAGATTAAAAGCCCTAGTTCCATTTTGAGCAGCAACTTCTTTTGCTAATTGTTTAGCTTCAACTTCGCTTTTAGCACGAATAGGAACACTTAACTTTTCACCAGACTCTTTGTTATAAACCTCCACTGTGTGGGTTGGCTCCTTTGAGCCAGTAGCTATCTCATTAGCCTTAGCGACTACCTCAGTAGGTTCCCCCTCAGCACTCCACTGTAGATTCTTATTTGCAGATTCCTCTACTATTCGAGCAGGTTCAGTAACAACTTCTCCTTGTTTCGTTACTGCTGCGGTGGCCCTTTCGCCAGGAGGCACGGACTCCCTTTCAGGGAACCCAAGCCAACGAGATTCAGCATCACCACCCATACGAAGTTCTTTTTTCACTGCTTCTATCGGGCGATCAATACCCGCCTTACGAATAACATAAGCAACACCATTGGGGTTAGACTTACCATCAGGATAGAATACTTGATGTTCTCTAGGATTCAGTTCGCCAGTTTTACCCATCTCTTGTACTTCAGAGACAGTTCCTTTTACTACGGGCTTCTTCTCAGGAGCAACCGTCATAGAATCTCTGGCAGTAATAACAGTATCACCAGCAAGGTTCTCATGATTAGCCCAACCAGAAGGCTGTTCCTTCGCCTCGGCGATTTGAGCAGCAAGATCATTTGATGCCACTTCTATATCTGCTCTCTTCTGCGTGTATCTCTCAGGCTCAGGCAGCATAAGAGGCTGTTGCGGCATATCATTTACTACAGGTTCCTGATTAAACCTATTAGGTTTAGGAGGAGTCTGAACAGGAGTATCCCCTACAGGCACAGCACCTTCTACAGACCTAGCCATTCTTATTTCTTCTGGAATAACAGGTCTATTAGCAACAGGTACTTTACCTTCTGTACCTATAGCGAAAGGAATAAGCTCGTTAGCAATCCCTCTTGCAAGGTCTAAGGGATTAACACCACGAGCTTCTTGCCTACGCTCAATATCAGCCTGAGAAGATTCATGTAGTTTCTCAAAAGGATAAGATACTACTTTCTGAACACCCTTACCTACTGCTGTTTGTGGGGTATAGGTCATTCTTTCATTTATATCCTGAATAGACTGAGAGGCATTGTTAATAGCATCATCAAAAGAACCACCACGAATAAGTGTGTCTGCTCCAACAGCAAGCGCACCTAGACCACTACCTGCTTGTTTAACAGGAGTAGCTAGAAGATCACCAACAGTGCGCGCTTCATCTACAGCAGTATCAAGAACCTTAGCAGCCCCCTTCTTGATCTTATCAAACGTAGAAGGTGGTTCAGGAGGAACAATAGAGTTAGGTTTATGAGAAGACAACATCTCCACCTTCTCACCCACATCAAAGAACTTTCCTGATTTAGCTTGTGGTTGTTTTTCATCTACATCAAAGAAAGGCATCTACGGCCTCCAATAGCGTTTACCTTGCGGAGCAGTTGGATTAAAGAAAGCATCTGTATTAAAATCGTAGTTATATCCAACTGGAACTTGCTTAACTTTATACTTCCGTCTGCCATAATCATTAGCTTTACTTATCTTCTTAGCTTCTGCTTTAGCTATATTATCTCTAGCTCTAACTACATCCTTCTCCGTCACAGCACCGTCGCTAGTCTTAATAGCTTCGGCTGTATCCAACAGATTGGTTGTTAAATCAGAGAGTAAGCTGTCAGCAGCATCATACTCAGCACGAAGTTTATAGAGCAGATCATCTTCTTTATTATCTTTACTATGCTTCAGTTGTTCCCTGGCAATAGCATGTCCCTCTCGTTTTAGCTGAGCGTCCTCTGGATTGTATTCAGTATTAGTAAGATTAGTAACTGCCCCACGATTAGTTACAAACCGCTGGCCCTTCTCAACTACTGGCCCATTATTTAGTGCATAATCTTCTACAGAACCGCCTTTATCAAAAGAGTCAGACGTAACTTCAGAAGCTCTGTTAATAAGTGGGCTGGCTTTACTTGGGTCTACAGGGTACTTAGCTAGAACATCAAAAGAGTTAGCCAAATCCTCAGAAGGACTTTGTACAGTCTGCCTAGCATTAGTAGCCATACCGCCATAGAGATTTCTTAGGTTTGATTGTTCGTAGGGTACTGCTATTTCTTTAGTGACATTATCGTTCAACTTATCAAACCCACTATACTTAGTATATTGTGGATACTTAGCAAAGAAACCAGCGGCAGTTGGAACAAGCCCTGCTTTCTCAGAAGACTGTTGATATTCTTGTATATCTGGATACGCTTGCTCAAGCAAAGCAGCATTATCATAAACTAACTTATCATCTCTATACTGTTTGAGAGCATTCTTTTCCACTGTATCGTAATGTGTATTCAAAGCAATATTACTAGAAGCATCAAGAGGTAAGTCTTTAGCGTAATCTCTAATAATATTATTTCTATTTACATACCCCTGCATAGGGGAAGTAGTCTGAGGTAGGCCAGATAAGGAACCCCCCATACCACCAGCTTCCCCACCGCGAGTAAGGTCGTAGATAGTTTCCTGACCAGTAAACTGCGGGGGATTGTTAGAAGCATATTTATTAATAAGATTATTGGCAGCTTCATCTTGAGCAATAGAGCGCCTATATCTTATAAGATCAAGTATATCCATGTTATCTCCTATACTGCATATACACACTAGAGTAAGGATTTTGCGGCTGTGGTTGTGGATAATTAGGTAATGGGGCGAGTTGATTCTTAGAAAGCTGCTGTTGATTCAAAGCATTAAGTTGTGAAACTCCCTGCATTGTAGTTCCCATATCTGCTTTATTCATACCATTATTCAACATGTTACTAATACCAGTACCCACAGAAGAAGCCCCACTCCCGTCTGCAACCATTGAACCAACATCCTTAGCAGCACTACCTATCCCACTCATTGCACCTTTTAACCAACTAAGTATTGCTCCCCACATATTTATATCTCCTTAGATTGAGAAGTTCCAACCAGAACCAGAACCAGAACTCATAGCCCCACCAGTTCCGTTCCACAATCCAGCAAGATACTCAGCAGGTCTCCACTTAGATTGATATACTTTATCTGCTTCCGAAGCATTCATCATATTTGCAGCACCAAGCTCTTGTGATTGTAAGCCATAGCGTGCTTGGGTAGCTTGTCCACCAGCAGCAGTATATTGTGGTGCATATCTCTCAGTAAGATCATTCTGAGCACGAACAGCAAGACCACTAGACCAGATACCTCGCTTAGCTAGATCAGCATCCAGTCTCTCACTATCGATAGCTTTAGCTCTGTCTATACCAGCAGTATATCCAGACAGAACATCATCCTGCAATCTGTTGTAGTCACCCCCAGTAAGAGTCTGTGGTGCTACGGCGGTATAACCCTCATAAGGACTAACAGCCCCCTTATAGGGGATACCTTGACTAGACCCAGCGATAGCATCCATACCCCAATTAAAAATGTTCGCTCTTTCGGGGCCGGTCAGAGGTCTGCTTGAACTTGATTGATTATTGCTACCACCACCCATAATTATACTCCTTCCAGTTTATTCCCACCAACCCAACCTTTAAGTAGTCCCTCGTCAGCAATAAGAGCTGCCATGAGATTATCTATATAGCCCAACTTGGTATATTGATAAGGCCCACAAGGGCCTATGTTAAGTAAATCTATTGTTGTCTTATCAGGACAAACTACAAGGATAGTATGCAGTCCATCTAGGTTGAAGTTAAGTAAGTACTGGTGATTGTTAAGGCCGGGAATAAACTCACCAGACTCAACAGAACAAAGAGCAGTCTGTACTAACTCAGATAGAAATATTCTATCTGCTTGATTATACTCACCAATGTTAAATGCCACTCTTATCTTGAATGTGTGTCCCACATCCTTTAGCTTCTTAAACTCGTTTATAACAGTAGGTATCTCATCCAAACTAAAGACGGTAGCTACTATTATTGAAACCTTAAAGCCAAGAGCTTTAATGTTATCTAAGGCTTTAAGTTTGTTTTCATAATCAGGTGTATCTTTTGTATTCAACGAGAACATCCAAGGCAAAACACCTGGAATATCTATTGAAGTATATTTAAGAGTTTCCTTTAGAAACTCCGTATCTTGAAACAGAAGACCGTTGGTTATCAATCCTGCCGGTACAGCAGATAAAATATCAAAGAACTTGGAGTGGTAGGTAGGTTCCCCGCCTGTAAAAATATATCTATTGATGTTTGTAGGGGCAGAGAAGGCTAGTCCTCTTATCTCTTCAACACTAAGCTCCGTACCCAAGTCTTTATTGTAGCATGCTTTGCAGGTAGTGTTGCATCTTGTAGTAATAGGGATACTAAGATAGTTTCCCATAATGTTGTTATAAGACAAACCACTTACCCAATTATAGAAATCCGCGCTACGTTCAATAGGCACCTTCTCTTCAGAACAGCAATGCTTATGTAGATATACGCCAGTAGAATCTTGTGAGATTCCTGCGGGTATTTTCTTATAACAGGTACTGCATATAGCAAAAGTATTATTCACAAGAACCTTTCTGGTTTGGATAATACACAAGGTCTTGTCCCTTGTGATACCATAGAACTCCTTGACAACCTACAGCCCTACGCCTTATCTCTTTGATAAAATCCATCAGACCTTTACGACCAGATTTATTACCATGCTCAACAACCCACATAACAGTACCATCAAATAGATGCTGCGGTTCTATTCCATCTTTCAGCAACTCAATATCTTCAGGCATTATCTTAGCGTAACAGAGGAAGTGATTAATCTTCCCGGCTTCGTCTCTTGAAATAATATACTGATTGGCTACTATAGCTAAAAGAATATTTCTCTGGCAATCCCCTGTGATAGTTTCATATACACCACCACAGTCTTGAAGGAATGTAGAGATTTCATCTAACAGCTCATTGGCTAATTGAAATGAAGGATACATTTGGAAAGTCCTGCGCCTGTACGAGATTCAAGCACATGGCCTATCTCGTAGAAATGTTTATCAGAAGCAAATGGAGAAACTGGATAAGCCTCAGAGAGAGCTTGTCCTGAAACATAAGAAGCACCATCTGCTGTTAGAAAACCTCTAGCTATATCTCCTCTTGTAGTATTACCTACGAAGTAAACATCAGCAATACCTGAGATTATAACCCATACTTCTAAACCATCAGCAACATTATCCTCATAGATAATGCCAATTGGGTTAGGTGCGTCCACTACAATCTTCTGAACTGAGTCTTGAACGGTAGTGCCAACAGTAACAACAGTACCTTTGACAGAGAAACCGCCGGTACTATTGATCATACGAACAGCATACCCACCCTCGGGAGTAATTTTGAATTTTACTCCTTGTGGGTGAGCATCAGCATCTACTAATTCTCTAACCTGCCGATCAAGCAGTAAGTCTGGAAATATACCTAGCTTCCTACTCAATTTGACCAACCTCTCTAAGTCTTACTTTAAGTTCCTTGATTGTAAAAGGCTTAGTTGTATTTATGGTAACTTCAAAGCTAATTGTTTTGCCTCTTGCATTATCCAAGAAGAAAGAAGTTTCTCCACCACCAAGAGAGGAGTTGTTTAGAATAGTACTTCCAAAAGCATTCCCATCCAGATAGTATTTTATAGTTACACCAGAAGGAATAGCAGTATGGCTATTGATTACAAACTCTCTGAATAGTTTATCCTTAGTGGACCCAAAGTCTTCATGCTTAGTTTGTATCACAGAGGCAAGGGCTGTAGTTCTATCTGTAACTCTATAACCATTGCGGTGTATCTTAGCAGTCTCTGTCCTAAATAACATATCCACATCTTTACCATCTATAGGTACTACTTGGTCTGCGTGGAAGTCCATCTTACCTATTGCACTGTTATTTAGATCAAGCCACAATCCCTTATAGGTGTACGCTTTAGGATAATAGAAGAGTATTAAGTTTCGTTTTTGTAAGTACACACCTCTAATCCTAGAGGCAAGATTAGTTAGGTTGTAGTTCAACATATTGTTAAAATATGTGAATTGTTCGGAGAACAACGGCTGAATACCATTCAGAGTAATCTGATAAATACAAGACATGCCATATGCAAATACAGTACTTCCTACGAGAACAGCACTATCCTCACCTATCTGGATATTGTCAGCAATTTTTACGAACGTAATATCTGTGTAGTCTGTACCATACATAGCATAGGCAGAGGTAAGACCGAGAACAATTGCCCCACCTTGCACTGGAAAGAAGTCTATGATCTTATCGCGGTTAGGTAGATAGATAAGATTTAGGGCATCCCACGTAGCAGCATCTCCATTGTTAGAGAATACTAGAGCCCCCGTTGAGGTCACTCCCCACAAACGGTTAGCATATTCACGGAGACGATCTAAAGTATTGTTACTGGAACCATTAGTAATAACTACATAATCTGTTAAGTTAAGAACACCAGCACCACCATTACAAGCATACAACTTATCTAAGAATCTAACAGCGTGTGCATTTTGATACCAAGCAGTTGCTCCGGGTGGGGCAGGAGTTACAGCATGGCCCGTAAAAGAGACGCTGGTTACTGCCGCGTTTGTAATTGGACTATAGTTACCTGTGTAAACATAGCCGCTTACAGCAGCGGCACTACCGTATGGTGTATAGAGATCATATGTTCCAGAAGTAGTCTTATTAAGTATAAACCCACCATTGATGGTAACATCAGTACCATCTACTGCAACTATATCAGTCTGAAAAAACTCAGTAATCCAACCTTCGGGAGAGATAAGACAGTTATCCAACTTAATAAGCTGATTATTCTTAATCTTCTCTGGCAGTTCAGAAAGATTCTCACCACCAGTAAAATCCCTTTGTCTAAACACTTGCCACATATCGTTAGTATCCTTCTGCCCACAACCTGCTAACAGGATTAGAAGCAAGAGTAAATATCTCATTGTCTGCGCCGTACATATCCATGAGAAGAGTACTTAGGAACGGGTTGGTTCCTGTTGTAGTTCTTTTTCAATGCTTTAATATCATCATCATACAATTGTTTATACAAAGTAGTCTGACTAATATCTACACCCCCACTATCTTTGATGGTAGGAGTAGATTGATAGTATCTATACAGAACACCATCTACCAGCGCATTGATAAACTCATTTGGAAATAGTGTAGTATCTCCTTGAGCATATGTCGGCAGAGCAGCTTTATACTTTAGTGTAGCAGTTCCAGAGGTAGTAGTAAGGTCTATACCTACATCTGTCTGTACTCCAAACTGATGCCATGCCTCAATGTCCGTAAGGACAGATGTTCGATCATAGAAGAATGTATCACCAACAGCAAGGTTGATAAACTCCTTATAATCCTCTGGAAGAGTTAGCTCACCATCTGTAATAGTAAGCTCAGCGTATTTTATCAGGAAGTCCCAATCACGCATATCCGCAATAGACTTCATTACTTGATTCATCCATACAAGAAGACGCTGCCTGTCTGAATGAGTAACATCATCAAGCAAAGTTTGAACTTGGTTTAGTATATCATTAACTTGCAGCGCCATTAGCACTTGCTCCTATAGCGTCAATGTAACGTCTATGCTTCCTTAACAAATCTTTATTCCGCACTTCACTTACAAGAAGGTTTTTAACTAGATCAGTATTCAGAGGAATGTCTACCTTACCAGCAATTCGTTCGTCGGCATCATACTCATAATAAATATCAAGTAGACCGCGCTGAAACAATGGACTAAACTTTTGAGTAAATAAAGTTGAGCTAGTGCCATCAGCATAAGCCGGTACTTCTTGAATGTACCTAAGACTAACAGTAGAAGCAGCAGTTCCTGGTACGAAGGTAAGAGTACTTCCTATGATAGTGTATCCTATAGGAGTAGTACCACCACCAGACCAGAGATAACCATCTTTATCCACTACTTCATCATCTGTAGTAAGCGTAAGTGTACCAGCTACAATACTATCCACTTCTCTAAAATCAGCAGGAAGAGTAATAGCATTTGTAGTTACAGAGATAGAAGCAGTCTTCAACAGACAATTCCAGGGGAATGCTATTGCAGTACGTTGAAAAATGTTATTCAACCAAGTCAACATCCTAGCACGTAGCGCGGCGGAATTATCTGATATTAGAGTTTGAACATCATCTAATATTCCTTTGGTTGTCACATAACTCATTTCGGATGTTTCCTTTTCATATGAATATCATATGCGCTGAGATTCTGAAAGGTTCTATCGCAGAATGCACACCACGGTTTACGTTCTTCAGGACGCTTGACATAGGCTGATTTTGGTGCAGGGGAGGCCGAAGCCTCCGCCTGTTCCAACCTACGTCTCGCTCGTTCAAATCCAGCAAGACCCATTTAGTTTACCCCGCGATAACAACAAGCCGGAAGTTAAGAGTTGCAGCCGGGTCAACTGCGGTATCCGTGTCAGTAGCAATCGGCAGGATAGCGACAGTATTAGCAGCCTTAACACGAGCATTACCAATAGCAAGAGTAGCAGCGTCAGTACAGTAGAAAGCTATTACCATATCATTAGCACCGATACCAGCAATAGTTACATCCTGCTCAGCCATTGCGTCAGTGCCTTTGGGAACTGCCGTGAAGTCAATAGTCCCTTCAAAGATGTGAATGGGAGTCCCAAGCGAAAGGGATTTCGTTTTAGCAATTGCAGCCATTTATTTTCTCCTAATTAAATTGTTGTTGACAGTCGGTGGGGGAGTCTTGCTCCCCCTCTGACGTTAGTTAGTTCGTTACCAGACCAACAATAGGGATGAACTTGTCGCTGGTAGCAATCTTCTCCCAAGAACCAGCAGTTGCAAGAACGGCATTGGTCGGGTTCTCAGTCGTTACTTTCCACTTGCACAGTTTGAGGTGGGGAACGAAGTGGACGGTGGAAGCGATTACATCTTCCTGCGCCAGAATATCACGATCAGTTTCAGTCGTGAGGGACTGTTGCATACCAAGATACATACAATCTTTCTTAGCAAAGTACGTTACGTAGCGGTTCTTACTGGTATCCTGTGCAATATAGGAAGCAGTCGTAGAACCATTAGTAGAAGCAGGAACATCATCAGTGATGATAACGCGCATACCCATATAGGTAGGAGCGTCTTTAAGGCTCTTATTCTCATTGGTATACAACTGAGTGTTGGTAGCCAGTTTCGCCTTAACAATGTCAGCCCATACTTTAGAGTGGCATATCATAACATCGAACTGCCCCATCTGGTCACCCAGCTTGAGCATAGCGTCAATAGCATTAGAATCTGCAATTGTAACAGCAGCACTTCCACCTTGTGCTACGTTCGAGAAGTGCGTGTTAGCAGCAGAACCAGCGCCAGCGAGAACACCGTTAGTAGGTTCGAACACACCATTGAGAACAGACAGACAAGCCTGTTGCATACGATATGACCAGTACTTAGCAAGCTGACGTGCAAACTCTTTCATCGGGTCGTCACCAGAAAGAATCTTAGCAAGCTCACGCGAACCCCATGCTTTACCACGGTGGCATACAACGCCAATGTCTTTGCCAGTGGCGATCTTACCAGGGGTCAAGCTAGTAGAGTCAGAGATAACTTCATCATCCCCGCTCAGTTCCTGATAGTAAGGAACGTTAATAAATACACCACCTTCATTGATCTTCACATTGTCATAATCAGACGATGCGAGTCCGGTGGACAGAAAATCCATGTGCTCGGTGAGGAGCGCAGGAACCATTTTACCAAGTACTTCTGGTTTGATAATATCAGCAATTTTAGTGACAGCCATTTCTATCTCCTATTCATTTTGTCGTTAATCAGCTTGTTAAACAGTTTAGGGTTGGACTTCTCAAGAGCTACAATCTCGTTACTCTTCAAAGACATAAGTTCATCAAAAGACTTAGGAACCTTCCCGGCAGCAGCTGTAGCAGTAGTACCACCTATGTTCTGCTTCTTAGCTTCTTCCTTCTTGTCCTTACTTTCCTTTGCTTCCTTACCCATGTTCTGAACGATATATTGATGTGCCCACTCTACACCAGCAACTGCTCCCTGCCTATCAATAAGCTCTACAAACTTCTTACCAAGTACAGGGTTCTTATCCAATTCAGTGCGAAGCCACTCACCACCAGCTTTCCACACATCATCTGGAATGTTCAGTTGTTTTTGATAGAAGTTAGCAGCATCTTCTATTTCCTTCAGTCTACCTTGGGACTTTGATTCTTCCTTTGACTTAACCTCTTGTTCTTCCAACCACTTCTTCTTTGTTTCTTCATTCTTATCTACTGCATCCAGCAGCTTAACAATCTTACGTTGAACTTCAGCAGCAGCAAGAGCCTTACCTTCCAGCCTAAGCTCCTCTACTTGATCATACATAGAAGCTATATCAGCTTCAATACGTTCCATGTCCAGATCATAGTAGGGTTTCTGTGCCAGCTCCTTCTGTTTCTGCTCAGCTTCAAACTTCTGTTTCAGATCATTAAGTTCTTCTTCTGCTTTCTTAGAACGGTCAATGAGTTCTCTGATACGTTCGTTGGCAGTCTTCTTATGCTCATCCTCTTCAACTACTTCTTCCTCAGAAGATTCTTCTTCGACTGCCTCTTCTTCCATTACTTCAGTTTCCTCAACGACCTCTTCCTGTTCCGCAACAGGAACCTCCTCGCTAACGGTTGCGACTTCAAATTCTTCGATTTGCATATAAACCTTTCTGCCCTGACGTTAGGCAAGCCCGAGTTGTGTTACCTTTTAAACAAATTAAGTATAGACCACTTAGGTTTTGTTACAGGTTCTTGATAGTTCACTATCTTCTCAATCATATCTGGCAATGTCTTTTTAAGAATAAATCTAAGTTGTTTGGCTTTCATTATCCTTTCTGGCTCAAGGTAAGGGTCATACTTCAACTGCTCCCTTATAGTAGCCTTAGCTATTTGCCGCAGTTCCTCTGCCATAAGGCGAGTGCCTGGGTGCCGAATCCAATCTTTAAGAACCTTCTTCTTATCTTCAGGGGACATTACTGCTCCTCAAAGAAATAAGAAGTAGGAGTTGCGGAGCTAGCATGTGTGAAAGTCATGTGCGCAATACCAGGATAAATACCAAAAGTATATTCTGTATCAGCAGCAAGGGCTTTTGGTGTACCTACTGCTGTCATATTCAAAAATACGGAAGCAGCCTCAGAAGGAGTAACCTTAATTGCAGAGAAACCACTTACATTCAGATGAACAGAAGACTTAGTACTTTCCCTAGTCTCGAAAGACTTTGGAGAAAACAATTGCATAAAACCACCATTGTTACCTGGGGGTATAATCCCAGCACCCAATGTTACCAGAAGACCTACTGCTACAAAGCCACCTATAAAATACCTTTTCACTGTTGCCCCCCGTTAGACATACCTTGGGCCGCTGCGCCCTGAGTCATATCCTGTATTGGATTCTCTGCTGTCTGTAACGCCTGTTGTCCATTGTGTACTTGCTCATTTAGCATTGCATCATCTACTGTAGTCTTTACTTCTACCTGTCCTTCTTGATACTTCTTAATCAAATCAGCAATAAGTTCAGGAGGCATCTCAGCCCATGTAGCCTTCAGATCAAGTTTGTATTCCACTTGAGGTGGAACGGGAGCAGGAGGTTGTTTACTGATGAATTGATCTGGCATATAACCAGCAACCGTAAGTAGCTGATTAAAGATCATTACATTGTCCAGCGGAATGTTAAGCATCCTACCAGTCTGAACAATCTGCATCAGGTTATTGACTTTCTGTGTACGAGGAGCAGAACCAAGACCTGCATTAACCTGTACGTTTACATCAAAGTCAAATACTGATATATCTATTCCGAGCTTGCCATCTACTAGTGTCTCAGGAGGATTCATTCCCGCTTGCTTACCAGCAATCCTCAGTATGTTTTCATCAGACTCATAAGCAAACTCAAGCTGAGCAATAAGCCACATAAGCGGCTTCATGAATGTTTGGTTACGAACCATCAACTGAACAGAGAGTTTATCTTGTGAACTTTGCAGAGCAAGCTGTGTTGCTCCAAGAGTCTTATCTGTTCCTTTTGGCACTACAGAACGACTACCCATCCCTACGGGGATAAGTTCATTCATATCCGCAGTGAGCGGGTCAGTTGCTCTAAGGTTTTCCAGCAGACCAAAGTTCTGTGTTATTGCTTCGACCTCTCCTTGACGAGCATGAAAAGCACGAGCATTGAGAATATCGTCAATATATACGTCACTGTCTGGTTCTATCCTCCACTTACCTTGAACAGCAAGTTTAGCAGCATCGTTGAGATTATTCCTATGATCTATCCACTCATCTTCAATAGAGGCGATAGTCTCAGGAAGTCCTCGTCCAATTGTTTCCCACAGTTTCAACTTAGTGCAACCAAGAACTATTGGGAGCCTATTAACTGGACGACCACCAAAGAATACATCATTTACTTTAATCTGTTTGGAGAGTTCTAGCTTACCTTCAATACTGAAAGTAACATACCACTGACAATCTTTCTTTTCAAAGAAGTACCAAATCTCTACGCGGTTGTACTCGTCCATATCTACAGTATCAGGATTAGTTACTGTAGTGGAAACGTCCATGTAGTTTCTGGTAGTAGGCCCAGCACTTGCGTACTTCTCTATCTCTTCCCGCTTAATCTTCTTGAAGAACCCAGCTTCAGACAGTTTTATTACTTGGTCAACTGTCTTAGGAATCTTAACCAGAGCAACTTGCCCTAAGTTAATATCCATGTATGGGATTTTGAAATCCCAAAGAAGCTGCTCCCCAGGTTTAAGCTGGTCTATCCACCACGTATCGTGAACTACAACTTCATTTGTTACGTCCTGCTTATAGAAGCGAAGATCGTCTGTTTCAACACCAGCTTTATATGTAACTTCATCTATCTGCTGCCCACTTAGAAGATCAACATAGATTGTTTCTTTATTGTCATATGCTTCTTTCTTCCAAGTAATAAGTGCAGCTTCAAGACCATCAGCAAATGCAGCTGTCAGAGAAGATGTATGCCATGTGAAGAATGGGAACGTATGCTCTGCTCTATAGTGAAATACTTTCGTGAGCCACTGTGCGAACTGTTCCTGCATTGGGTCATCCACAGATTTAGCTGTGTAAGACAGTGCTTCAGGGTCGCCATGATAATCTAGAAGCGCACGTTCAACTGCAATATCAACAACTGAGGTGGATTTAGTAGATGGAAGTGCTGAAAGACCACGGAGAGTACGCTCGTCTTTATCAGCAAGTTCCATCCGATACCTTCGGCGATTATCATTTAGTATATCCTTTAGCCCTGCGTCGAACCAAGAATAAAACTGTGACTCAAAATCATTTGCTTTCTTCAAGCTCATTCTATCCTCACCTCAAGAAGACACTAGAAAAATCAATACGACTAGCGTCCTTCCTTCGTTGTTTTCTAAATAGAGAGTCATTAGCGAGATAAGACATAGCAAGAGCATCCGCTTCATCAGGTGAATGTCCAACCAGTTTCTTTATCTCAGACTTCTTTACAATCTTATTCTTGTTCTCAGGGTCATAGCCTATGGCATTAAGCTGGTTGATTAATTCCCTGTCTTCTGGTATGGAAATTACTCTTTGTTCAAACTGTTCACGTAGTCTCCAATACATTTCCGACCTAGTGTTATAATACCTATCAGAGTCTTTGGCTTTTCCTCTACTATCCGCAGCACGAACATTGTAGCCCATCCTACGAAGTCTATCATAAACACCACGACCGATGCCAATAATATCCACGTAACCAACAGCAGCGTCGAACTTATCAAGCTGTTCACCTACCCAATCTGCTACCTGCATTGTATCCTTGCAGTTGTTATAAACAATATCTACTATTGTTCCACCCTTACGAATACAGACAACAGACTTATCTCCACCACCACCTACGTCTATACCAGCAATTACTGGGTCTGAATTATCATCTTCAAATTCCCTATTGACTGCGTCTTCTATCCAATCAGAAGGGATAAGAGTTGATTCATCTGTAAGCGGTGGAAGACCAAGAACCCTAATGCGATAGGTATTAGAATCCTTCCCATACTTCGCAAGGTTTTCAATATGAGTAGGTTCAATTAATTCTGACTCTTCTGAGTTCCAACGAAAACTTACCCACTTATCTTTTTCTTCGTAATGACTTCTAACAGCAAAGCCTGTTGAACGAGTGGGGTTAAAGATGAGGAGTACCAAGTTAAGACGCCCGGTGAGCGTCCCCTCAACCGGTTTCCATACTGCCTCCGGTATAGAAGATGCTTCATCAAGGACAAATAGCTGGTGGTCTTCATGTCGTCCCGCAAGGGTTTCTCCTTGTTCTTCAGGAGAGGCTTTAGCATTGATAGTACAAGCACGAGCAAACCATTGTTGCCCCTTAAAGGGCTTGGCAAAGATCAATTCACTCTGCCATTCAAATAGATTCTGTAGTTCCGTAAGACTAAGGGGGTTAGTTGGGTCTAGCTTCCTACTCAACCTCATTATCTTAGAACATTCTGACCAGAGAACGTCCTTTAACTGCTTCTGTGTGTTCGCAGTACAGAGTAGTTTAGGAGTATCGAAGCACATCAGGAAGTGAAATATCAACAATGCTGCGGAGAAGTCCTTACCTGTACCTGTGCCTGACATAATAGACATGCCAATCTTCTTGGATAACTTCTGTTCCGCCTCGGTAAGTTTCAAACCATCTGCTGCTTTCAACTTCGCTGAAATTAAGTTGCCCCATTCGATAAGAGCCTTTTCTTGTTGAGTAGATAAGCCGGTTTCTGTAGTCTTACAACGACTCTTATCTAAAATATTATTAGCAAATATATCCTTAACCCAATCCAACGGATGTGTTTGCCAATGGCGAATCTGCTTGGTAGCTATCTCTAGTTGTTTCTTATCCAGCATCCCTAGCTTCTCTCAGTAGAGTATACAGTTCATTTAGCTTTGTATATATCTCTACGTGCAGTGGGTTATTCATATCAAAGGAAGTACTAAGATTAGCACAAGGTTGTTTGAATAGTTTATCTTCTGCTTCAACAACTTCCTCCTCTACAAACAAAATAGAAGGAAGTGCTTGATAGGGGTTCTCTATTACAACTCGGACTGCTCGTTGCCACTTCTTACCTGATATATTATTCTCTTTGTAGTTAGGCACACTAACTCCTATTCCGCATAATATGGTATCTTACGAGTATCGCCACCAATGTTCACAACCAAATAACCAGCAACTTGTGTAGGAACATCCCCATTAGAGCCTGCATTAGCAGAAGCGGTCGTAGCCGTTCCAGGCAACTTTAATGTTCCAGCTGTTATGACAATATCTCCTGTTATTTGCAACTTACCTGTACCAGCGTCTGTAGTTGTGCCAATAAGGACATTACCTGTAGAAGTCACAATAACACTTGCTGCTGCGGTTATGTTTGCACTATTATAAGAAATTCCAAAAGTATTAGTACTTGTAGTACCTATATAAAAACTGGTAGTTTCATTCTTAAACCTTATAGCAGTGTTAGCATCTGTGCCTCCACCGCGCATAACAGATAGTACAGTAGCCTCTGTAGGATTATTAGCTAAAACAGTACTTGCATTATCATCTACTGTTCCAATGATAATCTTCCCACCCTCTAATACAATATTCCCTGTAGATAAAGTTAAATCTCCACTAGAATCCTTAACAGGAATTTCATTTGCCCCTGCTGTCTGAGAAGCATGAAACCCATCTACTGTATCCGCCGCTATCTGCTCTGCGGCAGGACTTACAGAATTTACTGTAGGTATAATTTTAATTCCAGCCATTTAATTTCCTCTTGCGTTCGAAGAAGGCAATGTTCGCGGGGTTGGTACATTAATTAATCCGATAAGTGAAGGTATAAAAAACATCAGTAGCGTCTACCGTTGAAGACCCCCAATAGACGCTAAAAAACATTTCATCAGTTGCCGCGTCTCCACGCACCAGCCCCACGTTAGCAGCAGCCAGCGCACCGTTACTAGAAACAGTCCCTGCACCCTCGCTATTGTTTGCAAGATTAGATGCTACTGGCAGTGTCAGCCGCCAAGTTGTATTAGTTGCTGTTGTGGTAGGGTTGATATTTACAGAACCGGACACGGTTACTGTGCTGCCAACACGTAAATATTGAGCACTGGCTGGGATGGGCGTTGCATCAAGATTACCTACAGAGGTGGCTGTAGGTGTAAAGTTACCGCTGGATATAACCGGCAAAGATTCAAATTTATCTCTAACTGAGTTTTGCGTAGGGGGTAGCAATGAACCATTCCACGTAGAAGTATTGTACGCGGTGTCATCACCGGTATTGCTGGCTGTCCACAACTCAGTGATCGTCTTAGTTGTTACTCCATCAGAAATACCGCCGCCTATTGTTACCGTTCCATCCTGCCCTATAATCAACCTGTCAGCCTGTGTCGTGCCATCATTCGCTGTAGACTGAAAAACGGCTTCGCCGCCGTACCCTGTTGCAGTATGATCCTGTGTTGCCCTAATGATAAGCCGTGCAGACGGAATGGAATTGAATGTTGCCGCACTGCTATCGTCGGCAGCATACGCACCCCGCCCTGACATTACGTATAGAATGTCACCATTTTTAGTTCGTCTCGGAGCTGACGAAGTGCCTCTAGCAGTCCTTCCAGACCATGCAGCACTATAATTAGCGGAGTTTGTATGAGCACCTGTGTAAGCCGTCATGAACACAGAAGCTGGCGCACCATCTGTAGTTTGGTCTTGTTGTATCTGGTAGAAATATGTGGTGTCGGTAGTGCCAAAACTAAATTTTTTATTGGTGTCGTCTATTTTATAATAAGTTCCCTCGGACGGAAGTCCACTTACACTCAGTGTCTCAATTTTGTCGTAAACCGCATTTTTGCTTGGAGCAGAAACATCCCCGTTCCACCCCGCCCCATAGGTTTCATCATCGGTTGGAAGTGTGGTAGGAAGAGTTATCAGCCTATCGGCTCCGAACTGTCGCGCCCACACCCTATACTGTTTTGTCAAATCGGTAGCCGTATAAACAATATCCTCAGTATCTGTTATTTTACTGCCTACAGCAGAAACCGGATATATAGCGGTTGATAACCATTCCCCGGTACTGGCGGACGCGCCCGACACTGTAATCTCGCTTAACCTACCATCAAGCATCCCCGCATTGAAACCTACTGACCAACTTTCAAAGGCGGTGCCTGTGAGGTCATTAAAATAGATGTTGGGCATTTCTGGCGCAAATATCCAACCATTCACCCCGTTTGCTGACTTGTACCAAAGGCCGTCTTGGTTAGCGCGGTCGGCGGTAAATAAAGAAGTAAATAAGTAGTAAACACCGTCAATCAAGAAAGGAACTGCATCATCCACGTCTCTGTTGGCAGGTGCTCCATTTGTCCCGTGTCCAAACATAGGATTGTTGGCAGTAGCTTTTGTCCAGGTAAGGGGAAAGCCACCGCTTGTTGCTGTAGCATAGCCATAAACTCGCTTACGTTCCCCACCAGACAACACGCCAGATGGAACACTTGTACCTTTGTAGTAGCCTCGCCACGAACCATCGGCCATCAGAATAGGTCTAAAAGAAGTTGCCTTTAGCCCGTCCCAATCAGTAATAGTTCCAGTTGGGGAGAGAATGGCATTACCGCTGTTGAGCTTGGTAAAAGTTGTAGGCGTAGAGGTTGGAGCACTTGCGACCCCGGTTGCTGCGGGATTGTTCGGATAATCTACATCGCCAACGCCTGAATAAAACAGGTAAATAGTGGTTCCAACAACCTGTATTTCAGGGGCATACACACCAACATCGTCAAACTTACCACTTGCCCCTTTGGTCAGGACTGCGGTGCTCGTCTCCGTCCACGGGCCGTCAGGAGTGGGGGCAGACCAATGGCATACTTCAGTGTCAATTACCTCTTCAATAGAGGTGTCCCGAGTCATATATTTGTGATAAGTCGTGCCTATCTTTATAGTTGCCGAAGCGTCTCGGTAATGCTTGCTTGCTGCTGAAAAATATACGTTGTTGTCGGCATATAGCCATTTGTAGTATTTGCTAGTTGAGTCCACTTTAAACTTATTGGCATACCCCGCCGCCACCCCATCCACCGTAGCCCTGCCCCCACCTGCGGAGGTGTACTCGTTAAAACTTGTTATATCTTTATAATAAGAAGAGTAATCAGAAGACTGTGGACTTACTGCACCAGTACGACTATTAAAGGAGCTTACACCCCCACCAGAAGGAATAGTTACCGTTGTCTTCCCAGCTACGTCCGTAACAGTTACCCCCGCACCAGTAAAATTCAATGTATCTCTAGTAGTTACGTCCAACCCTTCATCTTGAATACTGTGGCCAGACCCACCACCTATAGCAACCCCATTATAAGTTGGCCCTGCTCCGAATTTAAGCAGCGTAGTGCGGTTAGGAAACAAAGCCTCTTTCCCTGCAAGGGCTGTATCAAGACCTGTAATAGCACTTGTCGGGTGTGCTGTCGCTGTCGTCCGTCCAGAAAGATTATTATGAGGAATATTCCCTAAAGGGAGCTTCTTTGTAACGCCATCTTGAATAACTATAACAGTGTCAGATGCCCCACCTGTCGTTGCGGATGGTAGAGCGGAGCCTTTAATCCCTTCTGTTGCAAAACAGATAGAAGATAGAGTTGCTATCCCTAACATTATCGTACAAATAAACTTATTAGGTTTCAATTATTATCTCCAATCCATCTTCCGTAAGAATCTTCACTCCATCTTCAGTCATAAGTACTTTCACAGTGTATCTATCATCAGAAACGTATCTATGGGTAGCGGTCTTAGAACCCCGTTTCCTTGAATATTTGAAGGATTTATTGTTCCCTATCTTTATAAACACGCTTTGAGTTCCTCAAATCGTAGTTATCTCCCTAATATCCCTAGGAAAATAGTTCTTTTAAAATTACACGGGTTAAGGAGGTACTAAACACCCCAACACCCCACCCCTTCATTAGCTACCCCCGGTCTCTCTTTCAAGAGATGAGTCTACCCCTTCACTTTCCATTCCATGTTTATTCTTACAAGCCTGTTCCACAATATGAAATAGAATCTGTTGATTACTTGTTGATTGGCCGGATAATAGTCTTTGCTTATCTATGAGCAATGACAACATACCAGCTAATTGATATGGGGATACTTTATCAAGGTCTATCTCATGAAATCTAGCTACTAGCTTAGATATAACCTTAGTTAGATGTGCTGGAAGGTCTCTGTTGAATGCCTCAAGGCTTTTAGATTCACTGTCTGATAGCTTTAAAACAGTATTAACAGTGTTAGGATTGCAATCTACTATCTTAGCTATTTCCCTTTGGGATAAGCCTTTACCTTTAAGTATCTTTATCTTTTCTTTATCAACTATCTTTGGCATAAGACCTTTGTTTATTCAGTACAGCAATCACTTCCATACTAATATTATACCATATATTTTAATGAATGTCAAGATATTGACGCTATTTGACATTTAGAAACCTAAATGTCCAGACGGATGTGCAACATCTGTCGTGGGGAGGGGGTAAAACGGCCAATATGGGGGAGGGGCAATTCTTTTCCCTTGCAGAAGAACTTCCGCACGGATGCTTTGCATCTGTGGTCCAGAAGAAATGCTTGTTAATTCTTTCAGAAGAAATTGTTTAGATTCTCATTAGATTCTACTTGACTTTCTAAAGAAAGTCTGTTATTATATAAGATTCTTATATTCTTTTATATAGTCTTTATTATATTATAAAAATATATCCCTTGGGGGGATATATTTTATATATAAGATTCTTATATATTTTCTTTATATATGTTTCTTATATATTCTTTATATAGGTTTTATATATGTTTCTTTTATATAGTTTTATATCTTATATATTTTATATCTATATCTTATATAATATATAGATAGAAGATAAGACCGGGCTTGTCCGGGCGCGTCGTTTAGTTTTCTAAACACAGAACGTTTGCGTAGCAAATGTTTTTATTTATCGGTAATCTTTTATCTGGACATATCTATTTTCTTCTGATACAATCAAGGCGTAGACAACGGCAGCACAAAGCGAAGACAATCAAAAACATTTGTTTAGGAGGTAACATGCTAGAATCCATTAAGAATTGTGAATCTTGTTATTACTTGATTTATTGGCTTGTTGTGTTCCTGGTTCTTTATCTGATACATAGACGCAAATGAAAGGAGACTAGGGCATGATACTCATGATTTTAGGCACTGTCGTCGTATTGTTTGTTGTATACATTTCAACTATCGGAATGAACTCAAGAGGAGGGTACTAGTTATGAACTATTTTGGAGAAATAACAAAACGGTATGGCGATTTAGAGTTCGATTGTGCTGTTTGTGGACATGAGTTTAAAGTAAACGAGATTTATGTTAGTAGCGCAAATCTTGATCCGCTTTGTTTGCCTTGTGCTGAGAAACAAACACTAGAACTCTTAAAAGATATTAGAAACGGGGGGAAATAATCATGGTTATAGTATGTGAGTGCAAACAAGACAAGTTTCATGTTGAGCTGGACTTGGCAAAGAATGAGCTAATATTTTGGTGTGTAGCCTGTGGTGAAAAGTACCATTCTGAAATGCTTCTTACTGTCTCTAAGGTATCGAGTGAATGAAACTCGTAAAACTTTCTGTTTGACATTCAAATTACGTTGTGTTATAATTGTTCCATAATAGTAATTTGGGAACAAAACCAGGTATTTAGTTTTCTAAATACTTCTTAGAAGTAATTCTAAATGCACCTTGCTAGCTAGTCTAGCAAATACGCGCCTCCGGCAAAGGCGCAATATAAATACCGGAGAAAGGTTATATCATGGGAAAACTTCAAGAGCAAGTAAAGGCAGTGGGGCAAATTGGCAAGGGCGCGAACGTAAAAGAGATGCTTCTGCTAGCGAACGTGATGGACAAGCGCAAGGGCGAAATCTATGCAGACGTTGCTGCTGTTCTGCATAAAGAGTGGCCTTATACCATTGCGGAGAAGGAAGGGAAACTGACTTTCCTGTATCCGGATAACTTCCCTGGCATTACGGGCTATTTCTCTGCACTTTTTGAAGTATGGCCCCAAACTGAAATCATTGTTGAGGGTGGCACTAAGAAAGTAGATACCGCTTTTTCTTCTGTCGCAACAATGAAGAAAGAGGGGAAACTTTCTGAAGAACAAGTAACGGCCTATGATGCTATCAATCGTTTCTCTAATTGGTATGCCGGTTTTAAGATGCAAACTTTACGGGAACACAAGAATGAAGAATTCCAGGCGGAAGTTGAAGCTAAGAAATCCGAATTGCTTGCGACAATTCCCAAGAAGGAGCGAACCGACGAGAAACTTGCCGGTATCGAACGCGCGGCAACAAAAGCTATTCGTGCCGCACATGCAAAAGCACCTAATCCCCGGCTTTTCGATATGAAAGGTAATGTCAATGAAAAACAGCTTAAATCGCTGAAATCCGAGCAGAAAGCAGCGGCCTTTGTTCAGCTTGCTAAAACGGACGGCGATACAATCATAGAAGCATTGAAAGCTGCTGGTCGTCCTGTTGTTCCTGCAAAGAGTATTTCTGAACTACGCGCCTCTACTCTCATTGAACAGCTTGCACAACGCGTGACAAGCGGCGATTTTACGAATATTGGCAAGGCGAAAGAGCATATTGATGCTCTTAAAAAGTTGCTCGTCGCCAATGGTGTCGCTGCTGGTGAAAAGGTAACTAAGCCGTCAGTTAAAATTACTACCAAGGGCCGTAAAGCTGCTTAATAACATTTCCATTCTGGAAACGTTTGGAAGGCTCGTGATTTTTCACGGGCCTTTCATCTTTTCTGCAATTGCCTTTTCAAGTCATGGGAACCAAGATGACTATTTCAGTCCGATAAGAAGCTCAAATTTGACCTATAAGCCGTTTTGATATGCAAAGGTATATCCTAGTATTCCCTAAAGGGAGAAAACAGCTTGTAGGGGCAATTTGAGGCTTTAAAGGGTATATTTAGAAAGGAGGGTATATTGTATTTATCAAGTTTGGATAGAGTAGAGTTCCATTGGTATATTTTCGCAACTCAAAAGCGATATAATACCCTTGACTGCGATATTGGTTATTATTATTTACAGAAGGGGAATGCTTTAGTCGCTGACTGCTTTAGTTATGCTTATTTAGATTTCTAAATGCACATTCTAGACAGTAAACGTAAAACAAAAGGAAGGCAAATTATGTGTAATTACACTGGCGCAGTAAGAGAGGTTTTATATTTCAATGCAACCTGCTATGCAAGTAGCAGAGTGGTTAATCAAAAGGAGGTATCATCGCATGAATCCCACCAACACCAAACTCGTCATTCAAATGTCACCTGCTTTCAAAACCCACCGAAGAAATCTCATCGAAGAATCCCATCTCAATTATCTTCTCCGCCAGGAGGAGTCCTGCCAAGTGGAATATGACGAGATATTAACCGAACAAGAGAAAGAATTTTGTGGAATCATTTGACTTGCGTCAAACGATCGGTAAACCAAACAACTAATTACAATTAGGGGGTTTATGTAAATGCTCGAAATTATCAGAGAGGGATTATTCTGCCCTCAACATGGAATTTTAACTAATCTTCCAAAGATATTGCCTTTTGTTTCTGCGACCTTAGTGTATGTTGTGTATTACTTTAAGCGGGGTGCCTGATGCTCCACATCCGACAGGAGGAAGCATACTGATGGGTTGCTTACATTGGGCTGTATATCCCGCTCCACTAAAGCACCGTACACATAGCTGTTGTGACTGTGTGCATGGTTCTTTAGTATGGGATAGGCCATTTGAAGAAAAGTTCAGGAATGGTATATGTTCACACTGTCATTCAAAGTCGGAGAACCCAATAAAGGGATGTTTCTTTGAGCCAAAGGAGTAAACATATTATGGCATGTGTAGATTATGGTAAACCAGGACATACAGAGCATAGTTGTGCTTACTGTGTTAATGGGTACATTATGGGTGGCACACTAGCCTGTCAATCCTGTGCTGATTGGAACACAAAACATCCACAAAATCTAAAGTGGTGTCAATTTGAGACGTCAGATGCTTTGCATCCGACTAGACGAACAGATACTTAGGTATCTGTTATGGGGGGTAGTATGAAAATTACAACAACGTTAGATCAAGCAACATTCAGACCATTTGCTATAACTATAGATTTCAAATATGAGGAAGAGGCACTTTGTTTCATGGAGGCTTTGGAAGCTGCTGTAAGAAATGGTGTATGTGATGAGATAGTTGAAGGGTTAATTAAAGCCGTTGCTAAAGGACTTCAACCCCTGAACGTATCCACAATTATTTAATTAAGCTGAAAGGAGGATACGTTGTTGTGTAAGCCAAACACAATTTGTTCCTGTCTCGTACCTTGCAGTCGCTGTAAGTGTATAATTGAGACAGACGAGAAGGGAAGAATTATTCCGCAGAAGAAGATCAAATTTAAAGCACCAATCAACATCACTATTTAGAAATCTAAACACTAGGAGGCCGCATGGCAGTAGTATTAAATTTAGAAGTGCCAACAGGTAATATACTTGTGGTACAAACTCAACAAGGAATGCTTGAGTGTCTTTCTCTTTCAGATTATGGCGCTGATGTTAATCTAAATCAGGATAAACCTGTTCAAGATGCAACATCGCTACTACCTTTATCTGAAAAATGGGTTATCACAATTTCAACTCAATACGGTTGTTCTATGGGGTGTACTTTTTGCGATGTTCCAAAAGTAGGGCCAGGTAAAAACGCTGACTGCGCCGATCTACTGAGACAAGTTTATGCAGGTCTTGCACTACATCCTGAGATAGCTGCTACTAAGCGCCTTAATGTGCATTTTGCACGTATGGGGGAGCCTACTTGGAATCCTGCGGTTCTTGAGTGTACGAGAAAGCTCAAGAGGGAAGTGCGGCCCTATATTGGGCGTTCTTTAGTACATCCAGTAGTTTCTACCATGATGCCTAGACGCAATTCTAATCTAGCACACTTTCTTGCTGAGTGGATGGAAATCAAAAACTACGATTATCGTGGGGATGCTGGACTACAACTCTCCATCAATTCTACCAGTGAGAGTGAACGTGAAGGAATGTTTTCTGGGAATGCACACACGCTAGAGGATATCTCTGTCCTTGCAGCAAACTTGGATTTTCCCAAAGGACGTAAAATCACATTAAACTTTGCTGTTGCTGGCTATGAGATTGATGCTCAAAAACTCCGTAAACTGTTTGACCCTCGTAAGTTTATATGTAAGCTAACACCTATGCACAAAACAGCAGTTGCAATAGAAAATGGTATAGAAACAATAGGTGACTATACTACACCATACCCATACAAGCACCACGCAAAAGCATTACAAGAAGTAGGCTTTGATGTCTTAACCTTCATTGCCAGCCATGCTGAAGATGCTGGTAGGATAACTTGTGGGAATGCAATATTATCAGGAACAATGCCGCACAGTTATATTCAAAGATAGGGGGTTGCTATGTGTTTTGAGGAAAGAGTATTAAGGGGAGTATCAATTCACACATACACACACATGCTTACCAGAGACTCCCAGGCAGCTTGTCTGCCGGTGAGGCAGAAACAATTACGTGTACCTATGGCCGAGAGAATCAATGCGAATGTAATTAAACTTAAGCGTCACTAGGCGTTTCCGACTGAAAGGAGAAGCCTGGACGTTTACTACGAGTAATAACAAATGACGAGGAGGAAATGGCATGCTGTGTCAATTTTGTGGTCGTAATGAAGGTAAAATCATAGAGCATCTTCCGAAGAATCAGAAAGCCTGTATCTGTTCTGTCTGTATCAACAATGCTTTTATCTGTGGTAGTTGTAAAACCGTAGGAATTAATGGTATTTACCATGCTCAAGTGGGAAATATGTACTGTGCTTCCTGTGCTACTGGAATCTGTCATTATTGTGGCGCGGGTGGAGTAGAACTAAAAGACAATGCTTGTCCGTCATGTCTTATAACACTCAAGCCCTGTAATTCTTGTGGTAAACTACACAAGACGTTAGAGAAAACTCCCATTGGGGATGTTTGTATGGCATGCGTTAAGCAAAATGAGTTCTATTTCTGTTCTCATTGTGAGGCGTGGCATACAAGGAAGAACTACCTAACAACCAAGAGTGCCTGTAAGACCTGCGCTGCTGATATGAAACGGTGTTATCATTGTGGTAACTTGGTTTTTACTAGTACGTTGCAGGAGATTTATCCCGGCAAGTTTATTTGCAAAAGACATCTAACTACTGGATATTGCGACTGTTGTGGAGAATCTGAGGCGCTAGTCAATTATACGTTTCCCTCACATTCTCAAGCAGCAGACGCTCATATTCATCTGTGTGGTACGTGTCTGTTTGAAGAAAAGTTTGGTACAATAAAACGCTATCACTACAAGCCTGAAGGCAAGTTCAAACCGTCTTTCGTTGAAGGACAGACTTATTTCGGCGTGGAGAATGAAGTTAATTTTGAAGAAGGAACAATAGCAAAACTCCGTGTCTGTAAGGAATTGCAGAAACAAGACCCGGAAGAAGATTATTATTATATGAAGAAGGATGCTTCCGTTCACCACGGCTTTGAGATTGTTACACACCCATTTACGTTTGAGTATTTCAAAGAAAGTTTCCCGCTCAATAACATATTCAATGTATCAGAAAAGTATGTGTATTCTGATGAATGTGGTATGCACGTACACATAAGCAAAGATGCCTTCAGCAACGCACAACTGTTCAAGTTCATGCAGTTTCTTGAACAAAACCAGGACTTTGCAACAGTCATAGCGGAGCGGCATCCCAACGATTATTGTTCTGCTGTAAAGAAAGATGGGATGATTCTTAAAGCAATAGAGAAATCAGGTGGAGACAGGGGGCAGGTAAATCTACAGCCGGAGCATACTGTGGAAGTCCGTATGTTTCAAGGAGCAATAACGGCTGCTCAATTCTCCAAGAACGTGGAGTTTGTTCATGCTCTGTATAAGTTCTGCAAAGTAAGTTCCATTACTAACCTGACAGTGCCGAAGTTTGTGGAGTTTGTGCAGAAAGAACCAGTGTATTACAACAATCTTATCACGTTCTTGAAACAGAAAAACTATATTTAGATTTCTAAACAACAAACGATGAGGAGGTAGTAGATGTGCGTAGCAATAGCAAAACCAGTAGGAAAAGTTATAGATAAAGAAACATTACAACAGTGTTTTACACAAAATCCAGACGGATGTGGGTTTGCTTACATCAATAGTGCCGGTGAACTACGCATACATAAGAGCATGGAGTTCGATGCTTTCTATGCAGAGTTCGAGCCAGTGCAGCTTGAGCATCCTGACAGTCCTATGCTGATTCACTTCCGCATCAAGACGCATGGAACCAAGGACTTGTTCAACTGTCACCCATTTAAAGTGGATGAGAACATTGCTTTCATTCATAACGGTGTTATATCAAAGATAGATGATTGTCCTGACAAGATCAAGTCAGATACACAGATGTTCAACGAACTGGTGTTGCAGAAACTACCGGATGGTTGGACAGGCAATGAGGCAATCAAGCTGATGATTGAGGAGTACATTGGGTTCTCTAAACTTGCGGTGCTGGATAAGCGAAGCAGAGAAATCACACTCTTTAATGAAACAAAGGGTAGCTGGAAGGAGGGTATCTGGTACTCAAATCTTCTGTGGGAACCTCGTAAAAGTCATTATGATTCAGGCTATTACAAGACCTACACACATACAGATCGCTGTCTTCAATGTGATAATTGGATTCGTAATAATGTGTATGCTAATGTTAATAATGTAAACTTCTGTTCTGCGAACTGTAAGGATATTTACAAGAGCAAGTGGGTGAATAGTTATAAGAAACATCCTTGTGATTACTGTGGTAAGGACAATACGCATATTACGTTGTATCGTGATAAGGTAGAGTTCCATTATTGTTCACAGTATTGTAAGGAGAAACACTTGGAGGCAGATGCTAACTCTTTTGAATGTTTGCATTGTGGTAATGATTTGACAGGTCATGTACTTGGTAATTTCTGCAATGCTTTCTGTCGTTCACAGTACGATACAAAGCAGATAGAGTACAAGCCTACGCTTCTGACAGTGGAGTGTAAATGGTGTAATGAGTGGTGTGCTGAAGTAGAGATGGTGGAGGTAGTGGAAGAACACTATACGCACACAATCTGCATTGATTGCTTGGAGTATGCTGTTGCTCATGATGTTGTCGTGGAGACAGAGGAAATTAAATCAACGATTGAATCTGTCAGAGCTAAGATAAATAAACAGGCTTGTTGAGTCCGGTACAGGAGGTGGTATGAAAGTTGAGTTGAGCGAAGCCCAAGCGGATTTTCTAAGAGATGTTCTCCTACCGCTGTGGTGGAAAGCACCGACAGATAGTGTGGAAGAGATTATTCTGGATGATATTCTTGAACAACTGAGAGGAGAATTGACCGAATGAAAATCCGATTATGGCCGTATAAATTTCACAGTGAAGGTGCGAAGAATCTCCAACTTGCTCTGCAAGGTGTAGGGGTGGACTGCTTACGTGTCCGTACAGATGGTAGATATAAACCAAGAGCAGATCATCTGATAATTAACTGGGGCAGCAGTACTGGTTGGCCTTGGAGATTCCCTGATTGTGGTGAACTGGGACTTAATGAACCCTGTTCAGTAAGGACGGCAGCAAATAAGCTGGAAACGTTTAGGGCCTCTCTTATCGAGGGCGGGGGTGCTACTATGTTATCTGCCGAGGGAGATTTATTTAATGTCCCTGCCTGGACAGTTGACAAGCGTATGGCTACCCATTGGGTTGCTACTGGAAAAAAAGTTTACTGTAGAAAACAGTTGACAGGACACTCTGGTTCTGGTATAGTTGTTGCCTCCTCTATCGAGGAGCTGGTAGACGCACCTCTCTACACCGTAGGAATAGAAGTGAAAGGCGAATATAGGGTTCACGTATTTCGTAATCCCCAAGGTGATTACAAAGTGGTGGATGTTCAGAAGAAACGAAGGAGGGATGAAGCACTTGAGAACGAGAGTCTTAACATGGATGTTCGCAATCTTGCGGGTGGTTGGGTCTTTGCACGCAATCAAGTTGCGTTGGGTGAACCTGCTCTTGAGCAAGCAAGGGCGGCTGTCGAGGCGCTTGGTCTGGACTTCGGAGCAGTTGATCTTGTCCTTGAGAAAAGAACCGAACGGCCAGTGGTGCTGGAAGTAAATAGCGCCCCTGGAATATCCAGCCCAACAACTCTTGCTGCATACGTGGAGGCAATTAAATGTTACTTAATATAAAGGGCAGAATAAAAAAGTATGATTCTGAGTATGCTCATTTATCTTTCTATGATGATAGATTTGGATGGGATGGTTGTAAGTATTTGACAAGTAAACACTTTCCAGATGAAGTTTGGGCAAAGATACAGGCTGGTAAAATATTTATAGCTGAACAGACCGTTCTGTTTGGATTTAGGGAGGAACAATGCTAAGACCTGGACTTCATTGTCGCGCTTGCGACTCACCGTTGGATGGGATAGGTGACCCGGAACTATGTAATGCTTGTATGGCAGTCGTCTTTGACTACAACCGTTCCTTGTTGGAAGATGAAGACATGGACTTAACGGAACTTCTTGACATAGAGAACTTACTTGGGGAGAAATACAATGAGCTTTAAAGTTTGGGATACAGTTACTGTTGTTGGGAATACTAGCGGTCATAGATTTCAAAATGGGGATAAGGTTACTATTGTGGAATTGTGTCCTGGTGATACCTTACTCTGCACTAATGGCTCTCGTAGATTCTATGTAAGTAAACGTGATGTAGCAAATAAACCACTAGAACCCCTCGCCGAGGCGACGTGTTGCGGAAGAGAGATGATAAAGATCGGTGAAGCAAAAGAATATGAGATTGTCCCTCTCTTCGAATGCTCTGTCTGTATGGATATAATGTTATCTAACGGAGAGAAGTTGGTGAACAAGGTATCTGAACCTGTTTATAATTATCCAGTAGAAGAAGAAGATGAGTTGGTTATGGTTACAAGTTCTTTGTTAGATGAGGCTATGGTGCAGCCAACATCAACAATCGCTAATACATATGAGGAGTATATTAATATGAGGACTGCTCGTGTCACTTCCACTCGACCAAGAAGTTAGGTACTCTCACGGCATAGACTGCCTAAAGTACGGCGCGTCTACGCCTGATGAGCGAGATAGGTTATACGTAAAGCGTACTCGCAAAGGAACTTTATACAACTGTTTTAATTGCGGTTACTCCGCTTTTAAACCCTTTAAAGGAGCGGCCTCACTAGAGGAAACAAAGGAGAGATTATATGAACGATTTATGGAAAGAAGCAAGAATAGCAATGGTAGTACTATTTTGCATCTGCCTTATGACTACAGCAGTAACATTCCTAGTGCCGGTAGCATCTGGCTTGGCAGATATAACATTACAGAAGATGAAATCAGGAAGTATCGTTTCGGATATTCAGAGAAACTGAATAGATTAATCCTACCATTATACAATCAGGAGGGTGAACTTGTTTTCTGGCAAGGTCGTAACTTGGGTAAGGCAACACGGGATAATCCTAAGTACTTGAATGTACGAAGCAGTAAAGATTGTGCCGTTGTCTTACACGGAGAGGGGGCTGATGGAAATAAAGTCGCTATCGTAGAGGGGATTTTGGATGCGATAAAAGTAGGGCGGCAGATACACGCAATTCCCTTACTCGGCTCACACCTTTCCACAAAAGTCTTGCAAAAAGCAGGGCAGTATGATACAATATTTATGTTCCTTGATTATGATAAACGCATGTCCAGTATCAAGTTCTGTAACAAGATCAAACTGTTCACAGGAAAGAAGTGCAAGTCAATCATAACGGAGTTAGACCCGAAGGAACTTACCTATGAAGAAATCCAGGCAGCAATTGGAATCTGAATTAAGAGTCTTCTATACCACCAACTACTCATTTTCTGAAGAAGAAATAGAGTATATAATTACAACAACATTGGAGGCTGTTTATGGAGCTTAAAGGAACAAAGCAAGTAGTTATACGGGTTGATTATAATGATGTAGAAAAACTGATTAACAAGTACTACTTCAATGGTACAAATGAGTTTAGTATTGTTGCTTCTCAGGAGATGAGTAATGATTCGCAATTTGAGGTAGATGTGGATGGTGTATTGACTGAATATGATTTGGACTGCCTCTCGAATAAAGACCAAGACTATGGTGCAACTTACAATTATCTAAATGATTTAGCAAACAAAGGTATAATTGAAATGGGCACGTATATAATTAATATTTGCTGGTAGTGAAAGGAAAGAGACTTGGGAAGTGACTCTCTAAAACCAACACGCTGTTATATCTGTGAGAAGGAGTCTTGCAAAGGTGATTGTAAGAAGTGTCCAAAGAGATTAGCAGGAGAATGTAAGGAGTTCTATATCTATCATACGTACAGAGACAGTAAGAGAAACATTGTTTGGTATGCCGTGTGCTCATCTTGTGATTCGCCACTGAGATGAAGCAGTCTGTGCCTCTTGCGATGCACCGCCAAGTAGAGGCAGTGTGTAGAGAATGCGATAAGCCATTTAGATTTCTAAATAAGGAGAGAGTAGATGAAAGTCTATGAAATAAAACGTGCGGCGCAGGAACTAATGAAGGCTTTTAATACGTGCTGTTTAGAATTTGATTTAGCAGAAGATGGTGTTGTTTATATGACTATTGAAGGTATTGGCAAATTCACATTCTGGAACGATGGTCAGTATAATTTCACAGCCAAAGAAAAGGCTTGACATTTATGACTGAGCTGTGTATTATAAAGATTATTATATCTAATAAAGAACTATATAATAAATATATAAAATATATTAGTAATAATAATATATCTAAAGAATCTCTATTTATTATAAACAATATAGGAGAATATTATAGAACCATAGAAACCCATGAATACATTTCTCTGGACGAGTTACGATTGTGGTTCTTCCACAACAACCCTAACATCAAGGACGCTGACCTCTTCAATTCTCTGTTCGATAGGCTAGAGAAGCTAGATGTTTCTGAGACGATAGCGCACACTGTCGTTAAGAACCTGATAGAGAAGGAGTACAGCAACAAGATAGTTAATGCTCTGCTTCCTGTCCTTGAAGATTCTGCTTTTGATATTATCAAGGATGTTAAGAAACTGATAGAGGAATACGAGGAAGTCTGTCAGTTGAAACAGGATGAAGATAATCCTTTCGTGGAGGATGATCTTGAGAGTTTGTTAGAAGAGAACGTCACTGGTGAAGGCATCAACTGGCGCTTGAATTGTCTGAACAAAGACATTGGGCCATTACGCGGTGGTGCTGCTATACACATCTTCGCTAGACCAGAGACAGGAAAGACAACTTTATTATCATCAGAAGAAACACACTTTGCTTCCCAACTGAAAGAAGATGAGTGTATCATCCATTTTAACAATGAGGAGAAAGGTGGGAAGATTAAGCTGCGTAATTACCAGTCTTGTCTGAACGCAGCAACAAGTAGTATTGTCTCCAACGTAGAGAAAGCAAAGGAGTTATTTAAGGAACGTGGTGGAGACAAGATAAAAATCTATGATGATGCCTCCATATCTATCTCTGCTATTAAAAAGGCATTGAAGAAGCACAAGCCTCGGATTGTTATCATAGATCAAGGAGACAAGGTATCCTTTCCTAAAGACGGCGACCATAGTAACGCAGACAGACTACAGAAACTATATCAGATTTATCGTGAGCTTGGTAAGGAACACAAGTGTGATATAATTACTGTGGGACAAGCATCTGGTGAAGCTGAAGGTAAAAAGTGGCTGTCAATGGATATGATGAACAATAGTAAAACTGGAAAACCTGGGGAACTCGACGTTATAATTGGTATAGGTTGCTCATTCGCAGAGGGTGACGAGGAACTCCGCTTCATTCATCTGTGTAAGAACAAACTAACAGGCACACATGGAAAGCATACGGTTCTGATCGACCCTCAAAAGGGGCGCTATAAAGATGTGGGATAAGGAGGATTGATGCGAAAGCTAACTGTTAAATACACATACGATGGGCCAGATATTTATATACACATAGCAGAACAGACACATAGAGAAGCTGATTTTACACCACATGGCTGTCGCTTTAAAGCCAGTAATGGTTGGAAACTTGAATCTTGTGCCTGTCCAGAACTATTAACATATGACAAACAACTATATGTTCGTGGAGAGGAACCACATAGAGATACTAATAGTTGTTATGTAGGTGATCCTAAACATATCTTTGAAATTAACCAAGCAGTTAGGGAGTACAATGAAAAATACGGGAGGTGACTAACGTCAGTAATATCGTTTGATTGGGAGGTCACGAAGCTGCCCAACTCATTCCCCTGGTGCAGCAATGCTTACGCAGTATGTCTTGGAATTGCGAGGGAAGATGGGACAACTAGGACTTGGTTGCTGAATCATCCAGAATGTAAGCAGTCTCATGCACAAAGTATCTCGGAGATAAAGTATGAACTTGATTGTGCTACTCGTATTGTTGCTCATAATATTAAATTCGATCTTCTTTGGCTACTGCATTATGGTATTAATATCTCTAGATACAAAGTCTTTTGCACACAAGTTGCGGAATATCTCTTACGAGGACAACAAGGGGGAAGGGGGGAATTAACTCTTGAACAACTCAGTAAAGATTATGGTATCTCAGACAAGATAGATAAAGTCAAAGTATTTTGGGAGAGTGGTTATGAAACTGATGAAATCCCTGCGGATATTCTTCTGCCTTATTGTGAACAGGATTGTATTAACGCTCTTGTATTATATCAGCAGCAATGCAACAAGCTTGTCTCGCAGAACTTGGTGGCACTTTCAACACTACAGTTCGAATTATGCAAAGTACTTGCAACAATTGAATACAATGGAATGAAGGTTGATAGAACTCTAGCGGAAAGCTATGGAGAAGAGTATGGGCGAAAACTTAGTAATATCGACAGAGAAATACACGAGCTGCTCGGAACTGAAATCGGAATTGATACGAATAGCCTTAACCTTAACAGCAAAGACCAGCTCTCGGCAATCCTATATGGTGGATATATACGAGAGGAAGGACAAGAACTGGTTGAGAAACCACGTAAGGATGGTTCTATCCGTTCCTACTTTCGGAAGTGTGTATCTAATGTGCGAATCGAAGGATTGGGCTTTCGGCCATCTGCTGAAACTTCCAAAGAAGGTGTGTACTCCACAGACGCGGAAGCCCTTAAAAGCCTTAAATGTACGACCCCTGCTCAGAAGCGCATCTTAGAACTGTTCCAAGAGAAAGCTAAACTATCTAAGTTGAAGTCAACTTACTTCGATGGGATAGTAGAAAGGCTGTGTCCAGATGATACTGTTCATCCCTCCATGAATAATTGTATAACAAGAACAGGTAGGTTGAGTAGTTCAAACCCGAACGGTCAGAATATGCCAAGAGGAAACACGGGTCCGGTCAAACGAATATTTATTTCGAGGTACTAAAGTGGACTTCTTTATTTCAGATGAACATTATGGGCATAGTAACATTATAACTTTCAGACACTTAGACAAACCTATGCGAAACTTTGCACGAGTATCTGAGATGAATAGATATATGATAAGGAGGCACAATGAGGTAGTTACCAAAGAAGATACAACATATCATCTTGGTGATTTTATGTTCACTCGTAGGTGGCAGGATGTAGCTGGAATATTAGAGCAACTGAATGGTAGCCACGTTCTGATCTTAGGCAACCACGATAATCTCTCTGCTTGGGAATATGTAGAGGCAGGGTTTCAGTCAGTGCATACTTCCTTACCTTGGAAAGATTCTATTTTGGTGCATGACCCTGCTGTTGCGGGTGTGCTAGTAGATAATTTTTATATTCATGGGCATACCCATGCTATAGGAAAACGTCTCTCTACTAACACTATCTGTGCCTGCGTTGAGCTTTGGGACTACACACCTAAAACATTTGAGCAGTTATGCCAATAGTATCCTGTGATGCGGCACAACTTGAAAACTAACTTGCTTAAATTAAAAAGTTGTGTTATAATATTAGTATAAGGGAGGTATACTAATGAAACACAACAGGCTTACTTTTATTGAAGACATAGGGATGAACAAACACCGCAATAGAATATGGAGATGCTTATGTGACTGTGGTAATGAAGCTGTTGGACTAGCTTCTGAAATTAGAAGTGGTCATAAGAAGTCGTGTGGTTGCCTTGTGAAAGATACATCTAGAGAACTTATTAAAAGAGCTAGGACTTTTACTAAACACGAAGTACATGGTCACGCTACAGGAGGAACATCTTATACATATCAGTCCTGGCGCTCTATGATGCAGCGTTGCTACGACCCAAGTATAAAGGGCTACAAATATTGGGGGGGTAAGGGAATTATTGTGTATTCAAAGTGGCACAAGTTCACAGGCTTTTTAGAGGACATGGGGGAGCGCCCATCTAAAGATCATTCAATAGATAGAATAGACCCCGAAGGGAATTACATACCCTCCAACTGTCAGTGGTTACTGAAGACAGAAAATTCAAGGAAGGGTAACATTCAAAGACGCGAAAGAATGGAAGGGAGGTAATGCCATGCCAATCGTCAGCTGTGACGCTTCGCAACTTTAGCTTGAATGGAGATGTTCTGCCCTCTTATCTCAAGACCAAGTAATGATACAGGAAATTTGTGATGGAGTGGATGCTCACTCTATGAATTGTGTTGAGCTTATGGAGATGCCTCTTACTGACGAGAACAGAACGACAGCTAAGATATTCTCTTTCAGGATGATATACGGAGGCACTGCTTACGCCTTCTACATGGACAACAAGATGCCAAACTTCTCTCTAAAGAAGTGGGAAAAGATCGTGGAGAACTTCTACAAGAAGTATCACGGCCTTGGTTCCTGGCAGAAAAATAACTATAGGGAGGTGCAGAGGGCAGGTGAATTAAAAAGTCCAGTCACAGGGCGAATATGGCGCTTTAAACGGTATAAAACTAAGGACGGGATGCAGTACAAATGGCCGCAGGTTTGCAACTATCCACCCCAAGGAACAAGTTACGACTTTATTGCCTTATGGATGGCGTTGTGTAACCAGGATTTTGCTGCTTATCCTGAGATTAAATTTGTTATGCAGGTTCACGACGAACTGGTATTTGATTGTCCTGAAAAATATGTTGACTTTGTAGCAGAAACATTATATACTAGAGTAGTAGGGTTGAGTACATCTATTGAACAGTTCTTTGGTTATCCCTGTAACGTACCATTTAGTGGTGAGTGCAAAACGGGTGAGGCATGGGGAAAACTAGAGAAATATAAACCCAAACAGAAGGTAACTTACACTAGGCGGATGTGAAGCATCTGGCGGGAGATATATTTGAAAACATTTGTCAGTATCTATAGGGATAAAGATGGTTCCACATTTGTTGGCGAGATGGTAGAGACAGACAGAGTAGAAGAACTGGTTGATGCAGAACAAGCAGTACTAGAGGATATACCAACGCTGGTATCCGTAGATATTTGTGAAGTTTATACTTCTCTACATAAGGAGACATTCGCTGCCTGACCCATACGAACCAAGTACATACTATCTAAAGAGAAGGATAACGGAACTAGAGGAATGTGTTTACAACTTACAGAAGAGATTAGATTCTCTATCTGATTATATTTTTAACAAAGGAGAAACATTTGACAGCAACAGTAACCAAGATTGAATACAACGTACAGATGGGCTCATATAAAGTAACGAAACTTACACTTGATGTGAAGGGTGAGGAGAAATCCTATAACATCTTTACGAACGCACCTGTTCACAAGACAATACAGAATGAATTGAAGGTGGGAGATAACATTGAAGTCACAATGGTTAAGAATGGAAAGTATTGGAATATTGGGGAAATTAAGAAGCAAGTATCTGCTCCTGCTTCCCAACGGGAAAGTGGAACTGTACGATCACAAGAACCGACTAACAAAGACCTTACTATTGCACGAGCAGTCTGTATCAAAGCAGCAGTAGAGACGTTTGCAGCGATGGTAGCCAACGGCGGCGTGAAGAAAACAATTAAACCAGATGCCGCTGCCGCTGAGATTCTTATGTTGTGTAAGAGCTTTGAAGGATACCTTACATTGTCGGAAGATTTGGATGCTCTTACGGCAGATAGTTCTTCTATCAGTGGAGAGGGTGGTGAGTTTGAGGAGACTCCTTTTCCCGCATAACGAATAGTCTTGCTTGGCCAGCAAGGGGAGCCGTGGATAGGGGCGAAGCGGCGTGGCCGGTTCGGTGGGTATCCGGCAGCATTTAGAAAACTAAATAAGATTTACTAGGAGATATGCTATTCCTATATATAAGTTTAAATGTGAAGAGTGCAACGTAGAAGAAACTATCATGTGCCACCACTCGCTCAAAGGAAGTTTTAGATGTAACAAATGTGAAGGAAAACTTGTGGAAGTAGTTACGTCTCCTGATTTTATAGTGAGGGGGTTCCGAGCCAAGAATAATTATGAATAGGAGGGTTAAATGAAACGTTATTTTCTAACAGTAACTATTGCAGGAGAAAAAATAGAAAGGGAAGTATCTCTTGAAGAGTTCTGTAATGCAGAACGTCAAGCTGGCTTTCGTCCTAAACTCTCAAGTGACAACCCGCAGTATATGACTACTCCTGCAACTGGTGGTTTTGGTTCTAGCTCAGGTATCTCTGGACATATTCACTATGAATGACCAACCAGGTTATTGTCCCTGTGAGCAATGTCAGTTTAATTATAGGAACAGATGTACGAACCCTACGTTTGAATCAGAAGAAACAATACCGCGCTTTGGAGAGTGATATGTTACAGCCAAAACTATGTTGTGAATGTGATTCCTTTATACCACCAGAAGAGTGGTGTAAGTCCCGTTGTATAGACAGACGTTGTATCACTAAGCCGGTACAGTTGGTGGGAGGTATATGCTACGCCAGAGATGCACGAGAAGCTAGTGACTCTTGTGGAGTCAGTGGTAGATATTGGAAACCTAAACTGGAAGTTCCTAAACAGAAATCTTGGTGGAGAAAACTTATTTGAATTACAC
>Ga0209318_1000283_pt1 | contig 51921 bp, 84 predicted proteins | sample RifGroE1_FD_183999 | JGI IMG/M metagenome (GOLD analysis project Ga0209318, IMG submission 183999) | Groundwater microbial communities from Rifle, Colorado, USA - Groundwater E1 (SPAdes) (version 2) | ecosystem: Environmental > Aquatic > Deep subsurface > Groundwater | place: Rifle, Colorado... | reverse complement strand
CATGATTAAATCGTACTTCATTCAGAAGATATAAACGTTACCTGGTGTTGACTGATTTAATCCTATGTGCTTCATGGCATAGTCTTTTAAATAGCACGGAGGGCAGCCTCTCTGACGATAAAAGCCTCCGATTGAATAGTCACCCTGCTTTAAGTGAACAAAGTCGTCACAGAGCATCTTAACGTACTTCGTAGGGGCAAGCTGAAACGCTCCGCCGGTATGCGAAACATATTCGACATTCAACCCAGCGACAACTCGCTTCTTTAAGATGTTAGGATAAAAGTTAGGATCAATCAGCAGGTCAGGTGGTGAAACAGCATGAGGCCCGGATTCTTCAATGAACTTGACCATCTTTGCAATCAAATCCTCGGTGACCGTCTCAACATCATTGTCAAGTTTCAGGATGTAGTCGTAATCCAAAAGGTTCTGCACACCGTAATAAAACGCTGCGGCTATGCCTTCGTTCTTGCCTAATTCGATCCGGTTACGGTCTTTCAACCATTCGAGCGTTCCGTCAGTCGATCCGTTATCGACAAATAGATGAAAGTCAACTCCGGTCTTTACTTCAAAACTCTCTGTTGTTCGCTTCGTCAGATCAAGGCGATTGTAGGTTATTGTTACTGCGGCAACTTTCATTTCTTATATCCATTACATGAGTACATAAAGTAAATCCTATGGTTATGCAACCATAATAATATTCTATTCCGCAACGATCTTTTATATTTTCGATACGAAGTAACCCCCACGTTTCTGCCGTTAAGATATGCGCGACATGGATCTATAAGGTTTTTATCATACCATGCATCAATAGCATATTCTTCAGTCTTTGACTCTGGAATAATTTCTAATATCTCATTAATTATTTCTGCCTTCATGTTCTTTGGGTTTTATTATTTTGCCCTTAACAGGACCGTATGAATTGCCTTTGTTATCTATAAATTTTATCCATACCGGATTATCTCCAATAAGATCATATAGCCACGGATTATCTTTAAAATCCTGCATTGTGAAGCCATAATTACTAATCTGTTTATTTATATCATTCATATTCACCAATCATAAGACCCAGGCAAATGACAAACAAAATACTCCGGTGTAGCAATCTTACCAAATTTTCTTGACTTCATCATCAAACTCTGGTTAAAATAATGATCGTGAGCATAACCCCTGTGACCCCAACGTGCGCCTAACTCCCTTTTATGGCAGATATTTGACGTCCCGTTCTGCCCTAACTTCCTTATGTCACAGTTGCGCTCAACCCAATCGCCACCTGAGTAAATAATGTCATTATAAAACACCCAATCATAATCCTTCAGCCCGTCAGCGATCTTCTGTAAATGATTTTCTCCCCAATAGTCGTCAATGTCACAATAAATAATGAACTCACCCATTGCTTGTTCAATTCCCGTGTTCCGAGGCGCACCGTCCCACATCGGCGCTTTCTTAATCAAAGTAGTCGTTATCCTTTCGTCGGTGAATTGCTTCATCAGGTCCATTGTTAGTTGACAGCCGTCAGCAACGACCTGTAATTCAAAGTCTGTAAACGTTTGATCCAATACTGACTGCACTGCACGGACAATCTTTTCTTCACGACGAGAGGCCGCACCTGGATATTGCGACAATAGTGACGGCATTATACAACTGAACTTCATTCTTCGACTGTTTCAACTCGTTCCTCTTCTGTGAACGTCAACTCCGGTTCCTTTGGCTTGGCCTCTTCCATTTGCAAAATATATTCTTCACACTTAGCCTTGACCTTCTCAGTGATCACATCGTCAGCCATGTCATATATCCATACCTCGCTTTCCTGTTCGAGGTCATTGAAAATAGATTCCAGATTTGCCCACAAAACAGCGTTGTAATGCGTTGTAAGGTTCTGCGAGATCAATAGCCTCACGTTCTCCTCGCTGTAGCCCCTGAACGGGTTGTAGGCGTTCTTAATGCGTATAATCTTCAACTCTTCGGGCCGGTCAGCATAAAGCATCTCGTTAATATCATCTTCGATAGCTGCAATCGTCGAAGTAGAAGCACCGGCATCTTTTGCTCGTTTGAGTTCATCCATCATGTCGGCCTGAGTTTTGAACTTGAAGTCATCGGGGTATTGGTGTTCGACTATCAATCCCATGCCTAAGTCAGTAAAAGTAGCAATGTCCGTAACGACAAACTCCCACAAAGTAGAAAGTGCCGAAGCAAAAGGCTTCAATGTGTCGTTCATATTGTCCTCGGTGATCTTCACCTCGGTTGCCGTATTCGTGAGTTCATTGCGGGTCATCAACTCCTTGTTGAACATCATCAAATAAACCGAAGCCCGTAAACTCTGGATGTACTGTTCTTGAAATTTTAATAGTTCAATCGGAGGTGACTTATACACTAATAGCTTTTCAAGATCAATCATCTCCGTTGTGTCATACGGAATATTAAGCGTGACAACATCCATCGTAGAAGCATGAATTGGTTCCTTGCCCGTTCCGTGACAAGTGCCGCAAGTTTTACCATCAGGCGTCACCCCACCCTTACAATCAGGGCAAGGATTAACATACCTGAACCGTTGCGGGAATGCAGTCATAGCAGTTGATAAGTCCAGTTCACTGTCGATCTTCAGCGTCTTATTCAGATACGGCATCACATCATGAAATACTGAAATATACGTCCTGCCCTGTGTCTGTGAGTCGTACTTAAAGCCGAAGCGACGTGCTGGTATCTTGTCACCTTGCGGTACAAAGTACGCAACTGTATAATACTTGCCACCGATCTCAATACCGTCAGGGAAGCCGTCGTCTGTGACAAATAGCATCGGTTTATCACGCACCTCAGTAAAGACAATCGTATCAGTGCCGAGATAAATAGTGTATTTCGTGCCTTCGTATTCTTTGCCTTCGAGATCAGTCAGTGTGATCGGCAGCTTAACGACCAGGTATTGAAGAATGTTGTTTTTGAACTCAAGCATTATCGCCTGCTCCGAAGTAGCGATGAACGGATAAGGCTTTGCTTTCTCTTTACGTGCGTCGAACTCGTCAAACTCAGTTATCAGAAAAGCATTCGGGTCAAGATAGTTATAGTCAACATACGCATACTCAAAGAACTTCTCTAACGAAGCGTCGCCCCAATATTCAGCGATCTTCAGTTCAAGTTCTGCCTGACGCTTTTCATAGTCGCCTTCAGTCTCCCAGTCGATCTTACGTACTTTGGGTTTCTTACGGACCGCTTTCTGAAACGACAACTTCGTCGAGGCCAACGTCGGAGGGATAATTGAATTTGTGATCGTCTTACGCATCTCGAACTCGTCAACTGTTTCACGTGAAACAATCCTGCGAAGCAGATCACTTATGCCGTCACCAGAGACCATCTTATAGTATTCATCTGCGAGATCGCACACGCGTTTATAATCTCTGTGGCGGATGTTATCTGTAACGATGCGTCGCAATTCTTTAAAGCCTTCTATCTTGTCCATTATCTATTTATAATAACTGTTAAAAACTTCACATAATTGATATTCGCAGTTATGCACAAGAATACCATTTGCAAAGTATTCATGTTCATCCTCCACGGTTATATCATAAACGGTTTTTTGTCCTCCTGGCTTTTCCCGCACATTGACGAGAGCAGAAAGTAGTTTTGCTCCATCTATTTGATCTAAACGTGTTTCCGCATAAGGAACATATCCTATCTTCATAATACTTTGTTGCAATACGAGCCAATCGTGTAATTCTCCTATTCTTGCAACTAATACAGCAGTATTTTGGTCGCCTTCTAAGTTTTGTTTGGAAAACGGCTTTGCATTCTTCGCAAACCGCAGAATACTCTTCACCATATATAGCGTGTTCAGCATTCTTAATATGCCACGCTCTTCCGTCAGGTGATTTATGCCATTCTGATGCTTTAGGTTGGGCCTTTTCTTGCAATACATCTTTAAGCATCTGCTTATAAGCATCAGACTTACATTCGTAATGGCTACCCATATGCTCTTTATAAGTAATAAGATTGAGATTTTCAATTTTATTATTGCTAAAATCACCATCAATGTGATGTATCGTAAGTCCCTTTTGAATTTGCCCGTTATGCTTTTGCCATATGTACTGATGGAGATAAATCTTTTTCCATATCCCTGTTTCTTTTGTCCATCCTTTGAAATAGTTCCGATCACTTGGTCTGTCTGCATTAGGGTATCTGTGAAATTTATACCCATCAATAATAATAGTTTCTCTATCCATGTCTTTTTTATTGCAAAGATACTAATAATATTCTTTGCCGTCAGACTTGATACCATAATAAATTGACCACTTGCATAAATTTTATGATCCGGGGTGCAACTTAAGTTACGATCACCTACGCTATACTTTTTTACTTCCTTATTATAAAATTTTCGTTTATCTATTACTTTTTTAAATCCCTTTCTTGTCAATACATTATCCCCGACTTTAATCTTACTTATAGCCTTATTGCCCTTATCTGTAATAATTATTGTTTCGCCCACAAAACAAGTATCTGACAAATGGCCGTACTTCTGATACCTGTCACCTGTTTCTTTGTCTGTAACAATGTGTTTATCTTTTGCTCCGTTTATGTCCTGTTTGACGTACATCATATCAGCGACCATCAATTTGCAACTCTCGTCAATCAGTATTCTTATCGGTAATTTCTCTTCAAAGATACGGTTTATAAAGTCACGGCGTTTAGTAATCGACGGGTTCTGTCGCATCATCCTCGCTGATCCGTTTGTCAGAAACCTCCTTAATTTGTATTCAATGATCTCGTAATGATGCTTGAACTCTTTGTTCATTGTTGACCGTGCCCTGCCCGATGCATCACCGTAATAGTAAATAGCAGATTTATGAGCATTATATCGCATCAGTATTTCTTCACAGACCTCTTCAGTTGAGTTACGAGGGTTTTCAAGTGCGATCTCGTCAATGCAATAGGACCACCAAATATCATCCTTGCGCTCAAACTGCCAAATAGAACATGAATTGTAAGGAACGGAGTTTTGGTCAAACGAGATATGCAACGGCTTTGTTTTGTCGTAGGTACACTTGCCGACGTGTTTAAGGCGGTCAAAGGATGAATAGAACTCTCCCCCGGTTTGAGTGAAAGGGTTCCCGAATACAAGGGCACGGCCACGTTCCTCTGAGTTGTTGTCTAATATGCTTTGTATATAATTCTCTCCGACATTTTTAACATTGTGATAAGTAGATGATATCACCGCAAACTTATCACCTACTCGTTTCTCAAAGAACGTTTCACGGGAATATATCTTTGAGTTTATTTCTTCGACGTAGTTTTCTAAATTGAACCACTTCGAAATCCACTCTGTTTTTGCCGGTGAAGTTGTGATAAAAAGAGGATTGTATTGTTGATCTGGTTTACCCGTATGAGATAATTGGCCATTCACAAGGTACATTCCTTTTTTTCGTAGCCGCCCCATAATAATCTCCTTCACGTCGGTCTCATCGGTATCTTTAGTCTCATCTAGGAACGCATAAGATATTTCCTTTCCTTCATGGTTTTTTGCGTTATCCATTGAGCCAATGAATATAATAGCTCCATTGATAAACGAAATAATGTTATGATAACTCTCAAAGTTATGACCATGCTTTTTAAAATGCTCTGGTGGTGTTTTGCCTATAACGTATTGACCCCACGGGGAAGAATCTTTGCTATATTCTATTATGCCTACGGACTTCCAATATTCTCTGATCCTGAAAAGAGTTGCTGTGTTTAGCTGATCATAAAAATTTGCCCCAACAAAACCCACCGCATCGGGAAACGTTCTGATAAGCTGATATAATTTAATACCGCTTAAATGTGACTTCCCCGATCCAAGCCCTGCCAAAAATAAGTTTATAGAAGCAGTACTTTTTAATATTGCTTTCTGTGGAGCGGAAACTTCTTGTTCAATTTGCATAGACCTCAATATATTTTCCCTCAACTAACTTCATACCTTTCTTCCAATTACGCTGAACTCCCTTCTTCCCCTTATTCCACGGCTTATGGCCGGTTTTTAATCCCTTGTTCCACGGAACATAGCCAACCTTCGCCACACTTAATTTAGACTTATGTTCTTCCGTTAATTTTCTTCCTTTTTGTGCCTCACTCATCTTCTTTCTGATCTCTAACGATGGTGATTTATGTTTTTTGCCTTTATGTATTCTACTTTGTTTTAATTTTGTTTCTTCGGATGGCCTAATCCCCATGTGAGACTTACTGATTTTTCTCTTAGTTTCTTCGGATAAACGCTTACCCAGATGTGATCTTCGACCCCTTTCTATTGATTCCGCACTCCGCTTGCGCCCCCTCCTTGAATTACTCATCTTTAATTTTGCTTCTTCTGAGTGTTTTCTGCCTCGTATTTTTGCAATTTGCTCCTCAGTCTTCTTTATCCCTAAATTGCTACTTGCGGTAGGGGAACAATTAAAATATGGCTTATAAGCGTCAATATAAAATTGCTCAATAGGGATTAGGTCGCCCCTGTCACACTCACAAATTATATTAAAGGTTAAATCAGATAATTCATATTTATTGAAGTGCCTTTGAAGTTTTGGAGAATGATGTTTGTTTGATTTCAAATCATTGATGTGAATATTCCACCTTTTTTCGATCATTATTGAATGACCGATATAACACCTCTCTGGTTTACGCTTTGACCTGATTATATATACTCCGCAGTGCATCACTTAATAACTATATCAGGCAGTTCAGGAAATTCCTTAATGCGAATATCAGTCTCATTCTTTTCTTTCTGTTCAAGGTATTGCTTCCCTAACCACACAAGCATTGTTTTGTCACCTTCCATTGCGACCTCATATTGCTTCTTTCGCAGTAATTCTTTGCCTTCTGCTTTCTTTTGTTCGGAAAAAGCCGAATAATCAATATTATTATCGGCCTTACAACGGTTATACAAAGTATCTACTGATATGCCAAACATACTCGCAATGCCAACGGCTGAACACTGTGCTTTGATGTGTTCAATAACCACTTCCCAATCTATTATCGCTTTCGGTCTACCTGCCATGTTGCAAAGTTACGCTTTTTTATCATACTATTGTGTCTTCTGAGAAATCGTAAGTAACAGAGCCGACATTGTGAACTATCCGGCACTTGTCGACGATCTTTATAATATCCTGTTGAACTTCTGAAAGTCTGAAGCGGCTGCACTGTCTTTTGATGTGATCCAGCACCGGTTCATCGCTCATCTCTTCGCAGTCGAGCAGAATATTTGCAATATGTATTAAGTCTTTTGATGTCATCTGTTTATGATTGTTGCACCTTCAACGTTTATGTTTTCAAGATCATAAGTATTGCTTCCGAGTAAAGTAGTAGGAAACGGAAAATCACTTACACGATATTCACGAAAGTAATCAAAGAAACGTCCGAGGTTCTTATCTTGTGCATCATGTATAATAATATAATCAGCACGGTATCGTAGTTGTTCTATTGCCCACATACGCTGATCCCATGTGCTGAGGTCAACTAATACTACCTTCCAATTATGGCCGTGTATTTTAAATAATTCTTCACTTAACAACGTAAAACGGTGATGCGGTGTTTCAAGATGTTTGAAGTTGTCGAGCCACTCCTGGTTATCATCGACGGTTAATATATTCCTATCCTGTGCCAGTGTGTGTATTTGCTGAGTAGATGAATAACCAGCCCCAAGTTCAAGTATCGGCCCAGTTGTCTGCTGAATAACTTCGTAAAGTATTGGCTGATGTGTTGCTTCGTCTTTCATTTTACGTTATGTGGATATTTTTGTAACCATTGTTTTAATGCTGGATGATCTATCTCGGCTTCTTCACGTGAGATAAATGATTTCTTTGCCCACGGCTCAGTACGATGAAAAATATCCTCACCACTTTCGAGGCACTTTAAAATATTCTCTTCATTGTTTACGTCTGGCGTGTTGACCTGTTGTTCAGAAAACGATCTAATCTTTAGCATGATCTTTTCAGCACCACCCAAAAACGAATAATGCCAGCCACCGTTATCTACTCCGTGCGGATCGCCTCCACGACGATTACGAACATCCTGCGGAGAAACAATGTATTTCTTCTTCCAACACATTGAACCGTACCACATCTGAACGGCTTGACAATTCACATAGTAATAAAATAGCTTCTGAAGCAGTCCGAATTGCTCATACTTTGCAATACCCTCTAAAAGTGCCTCTGGTCGTGCTATCTCGTCGATGTCACCGATAATGATATAATCCTCTGGTCCGGCTTCGTCAAGGCCGTAAGAGATAAGATTGCGTTGGTAGAACTCATTATCACGTGGATTGTCGTACGGTAGTTCCGGGACGTGAATATAAATTACCTTATCGGCATAAGGCTTAAATAACTCTCGGTTCTCAAGATAAAACAAAGGTTTCTCCTCTCTGATATGCGACTGCTCTGCTTCGACTACAACAAAGCGGTCAACCGTGTCATACAAAGTCATAAAACGCAATTCGACCAGTTCAACATCATTGAAAAGTGTGACACAATCGTAAATCATAAATCCGGAGTTATAAGATGAATGGCGCGATACGAGGTCTCTTGTTCTATTTCAAGCCAAAGAGCCTGATTACGTTCTACTAATTCTTGCGGATGAATACCCTGATTGTAATGCCATTGGTGAAACACCATAGGTCGATCAGGTATGTCAATTCTCAATCCGAGATTTCGCACTTGATGAACAAAAACATTGTCCTCATAAGCTATGCCATCTTTTAGTCTTTCATCGAACCCGTTTAACTTTCGGAGGTTTGCGGTTGTAATTGCTGTGCAAAAGTGTAAAGCATAAGGACGATAAACAGCGTGATTATACCAACCACTGTCACCGTTAAACTCCGCCTGCTTGTCTTTGATTACTTCATTACACGGTGTCTCGCCTTCGGCCAGAGAATAAGCTGGAAATGCAATATAGTTTTCATCCGTGAGGTTTTCACGCACATAACCTAATATGTCACCCCAATGATAACACTCGGCGTTCTGAATAACAATAATATCGGGATCACTTTTTAAAGCCTCATGGAAGCCAACGTTGTGAACCGTACAGGTGTTCTTCCATGTCTTATCTCTTAACTTGACTATCGTAACGTCAAAAGGCAACGGAGGCAAAACAATGTCATCCGGGCTGTCGTCATCGACAACAACAACATTAAACGTTTCGGGATCGTATCGATCAAAAGTCTTTAACGTTTCTAACAATAATGCGTGACGCTGATAAAATGTGATTACGATAGTCAGTTTTGCCATAACGAAGTTGAGAGTAATTTAATGTGAATATTAAACGAATAGTGTATCATGCGTTGCAGTTCCGATCCAAGATCAATACACTCCCATAAATGCAAGTCTTCATGTATGAGGTCAAAGTGGCAATCTTCTATGCTCTGAAGATAAAGGAACATCATCCATTGCCGCTTGGTGGTCTTCACCCCATTATTATTTACACAAATATAGTTTTTTTTTAATATAAAACATCCTGCGACGTGGTGAAAAGTTGCTGACCTTACGAAGTGAAAACATCACCAATTCATCTTCGGTTGTCTCGAAAAGCAGCCAATAACTATCGACAATTGTAATACGTCCATAAAGTGATAAAGGGTAATTGCGCCTTTCGCCAAAACCCTCTATACGGCCAAAAAGACCCTCAATGCGACGAGCTTCCTCAACGGTCATCGTATTATAAAGGAATTGTGAACGTATCTCCGGGCTTAACAAATACTGTATATCTCCCGCGACCTTCTCCTTCGCCAAGAAAAACATAACAGGCAGGCGTTGCCGTTACCATCGTGTAATTGCAGTATAGGTTTGTAGGCCTCAGTTCTTCGGGGATACCTCTCAGGGTTTGCGTCACGCCCAAACTATCGATATATTCAAACTCCACGTCATCCCACGGAAAGGTATTGTCAAACCACATTTCATTAAGTGCCAGAAGACGGTCAGCAGCATTGTAAAGAGAATTCACGTTCTCATATACTTGTGCAATTAGGCTACTGTCAACTTCGACAAGCTCTGGACCGATTGTATCCAACAGTTCCAGGGAGAATAGAACGTCGGTATAATTTTCAAATTTATCCCACGCTCGTATCAGTACAGTGTTAAACTTTTCGGTTAACCACGATCCTGGTGTAGGCATCTGCTCAATAGTGTCAATGGCACAATTATCTGTAAACCTCAATAGAGGGCGATAATCCGGAACTGCCGCCCCGCAAGTTTGATCTACAAAAAGGGACTGAGGTGGGACCTGTGACATCGTGCAGGTACAGCCCGTCACCACGGCAGCGAAAAGAATAAGCATTAATTTTTTCATCTCTTTTTTATTTACAAAGTTACATTTTATATTCATCTAATCGTTTACCTGACAGACAATACTTCCGTAGTTTTGCCCAAAGTTTTGCGGGTACTTTCGTGTACCTGTCCTCGTGCCTCAGATGACAGAAGTACGCCGGGCGTGTGCCGAATATCTTTGCTGCACCACGAACAGTTACCTCCTGCTGAAACATATCGCAGAGCATTCTCTCGGCAATGTCTTTGTGTGTTATCATGCAAACAGGGCAAGTCCGATAAGTATTCCCCCGATTATCACGGCTGCGGCAAGCAAGCCTCCGAATACACTTGGTTTTAGTTTCATTGTTTTTCTCCTTTCAATTCTTCAATTGCATCTTTTAGTATTTTTATTCTTCGCTCTATTTTGAACAGCCAAAACTCAATAGAAACTTGGTCTGTATCTTCGGCCCTTATCTCATCTCTTATAGAGTCAATGAATCGCTGTAGCTCTTGCCAAATAGTTTCCCTCATTTCTCTCCTCCTTTTAATAAATATAAAACATATTGGCATCTACCGCAAAGCCATGCCATCCATCTGTACTTATGCTCGTGGCGAACAAAGTCAGAACAAGTCCATACTACTTTAATTTTTCTCCTCATTCCTCTCATCCTTTAGTTTATAATTTAACCCCTTAATAGCCTGAAGCTCCACTTGCCTATTTGAAGCCTTTTTACTATCCCGTTTCTTTCACTGAACAGCAATGGGTGTTTTATGATATTCTTGGCAGCTATGCAATACTTGAATATTCTTATCCACCATTGCCCGTCTCCGAAATAAATGCCTATCGCTTTCATTCTCCTCCTCCCGTGTGGTTGTTCGGTTTTTCCGAACAGGTCATGCGGTTGCGAAACCACTTATCATAGGTCGTCAATACATCAAAAATGTCCATGAGTAATATGTTTTGTTTTAGCCCTATCTTATCCATTAGTTCTGCCTTTTTCTTAAATGCCTCTTCCTCTGTCGGCATCTCAAGCATTTTAGGCTTGGGCTCTTTTATGCGGTTGCGAAACCATGTGGTAAATTTTATAACGGATATTTTAAACTTTTTCTTTTCCTCGTCCGTATTGATTTTCGTCATGCAATATTCATCAAGAAGCCTACTTATAGCCTCTTCCTCTGTCGGCATCTCGGCTACCTTATTATCCGGGTTAGATGGATCGTGCAGCCAACATGGATGGCCTAATTCATTACAGGTTCTGCAATTCTTTTTTTCATCTAACTCAAGTTCTTTCTCGGCTACCTTCGAAAGTGCTGCGGTATATCCTCTCGCAAAGTCTATTTGACTTTCAGAAATATCTCTTTCAAATGCAGGATTATCTGCTTCCTCTTTATGTTTCAACTCGGCATATTCGATTGCTTTCTGATTGATTTCCTCAGGTGTCATTTGCTTATGTTTTGTTTCCAGTATTCAAAAATGCTTATGCTTCTCAATCCATTCTTGCGGAGTGACGTATCCCTTCATTTGGCAATACTCCATGTAATACTGCATATTAAGGTACATCTCTTTTGTTGCCTCGGCTACCTTGAGAGCGGCGTAGGATTCTTCGTCTTTGAGTAGTTTATCGATCCAGTGCATATATACCGCTTCGGATATTGCTTGGCATGAGCGTAAATTAAAGATCACCTCTCGTGCAAAATGATATTTACTTTCTTCCGTCTCCGCCTGTTTTCTTTCGTCTGTCATTCTTCTTCCCCCCCTTCCTGTAGTGCGAGTTTCTGCTTCTTGATGTACTGATGAATATCCCATGCATTAACCGGAGACACTTGCAGCGATCTCGCCCAATGTTTGGCAATCTCCTCGGTCACTGGGTTGATGGCATAAATAGCACCACTACCCAAAAAGCGAGTAAAGGGCGGCTGCTCGTCTGTCTCTGGAACGTCAACCCGTAGCATATTACTACCGGCTATGTTCTGTTCGGTACATTTACCTGCAATTTGATTGTGCCCAAAGAGCTCAATAATTGCCCATGCTTCAAATTTGTTTTCGTCTGTCATCTCTCTACTGTTTGGGGGTTATTTATTAATTCGGGGTTCTCGTAAATGTTACCCACAACTTTAATGATTGCCTTTTCGTTTAAATAATTGAATGGGCGAAATCCGTTATTTATCCACTCCACAATTATTGTTTCGGTAATAACATGGTTTTGTGGGTGACACTCATAATGGGTATATGCAACTATATCCTCCTCGTATATCTCCTTGCCGTTATCGTCAAGACGGCCGGTGAACTGCATGATCACAAACCTATCGTGATCTATGTCAGTAAATCCTATGATGGGCCTGTCCGCCTCGGTGAGTTCAAACACATGAGATATAAGCCTTAGCTCATACTCAATACCATCAAATATCATTTCACCCTTGAGTTTGTCCCATGCTCTGAACTTAATCTCCCTTTTCATCTTATTATGATTGTACGTTATATCTAAAACATTTACACACATCCCTTGGCGTTCCGGCATCATAAGGATTGACATCCATTGGGTTGCGCCTTGTAATAATAAACTTATGACATATGGGACAACGCTTATAGAGAGGTGCCGGTTTGTAAAATGACGGGGCTCTTTTCATCTCTCTTCTGCTTTAGTGATAGCCTTGCCGTAATAATCGCATCCCCTTGCCCGTTCCATTGCGGTTAACCCGTCGCCCGTTTTTCTGTGAGCAGGTAATTTCTTCCACATATTTTCACAAGCAATCATGTCTGATAAATCTGAGGGAAATGACTGATCTTCCAACTTCGTAACGCCGTAGGCTATTGATACAATGCAGTTACTTGATACACCCGTGTCCCTCTCTCCGTAAAATGATATTGAAGATGCCTTCTGTTGTCGTTTAGCAAGAAATTCAATGTCCTCCAACAATTCATCCCTCTGCTTCATGCTTTTAAGCAATGACTCCATTGTTGTCTTTAATTCTGATTTCAGGTTGTCCCGCTGCTTCAGTAGCTCGGAAGGCAATAGGCCACACTCTTGAGCAACGTTACCGGCATCCTGAATGAGCCGTGCGTTATGTTGACACTCCAATAACGAAACATCACTCATTAACATTTCGTATCCTGCATAATTTGGGTCATTAATACTTATGGCACAAACAACAGCTTCACCGTCTCCCGCAAATACGAAATGAGGTTTTTTGTCAAGGCAACACGCATACCATTCTCCCTTTGTTGTTCCAGGGTCTTTCATGTTCTTTGGTTATTGGTTATTATTCAGAAATTCATCGACAACATACTCAACCGAAAAATCCTCTTTAGTAGTTGCGAAGGGTTTATTTGAGCCATGAATTATTGCATAGGGAAATTTTTTGCCTGTTATGACATTACCAAACTTCATCAGTTCTCCCCGTATCACGTTGTGGAGGTCGGAGAGGAATTTTTCGTTAAGTCCATCGTGAAAGTCGTGACCGATCCACTTTTCTCCTAACTCCTCCTTCGTCATCTCCGGCTTTTGTTCTGTCTTCATTTTTTTAGCTTGTTAAATCTCACATTAAATATCTGCTCACAAGCCTTTACCAAATGTAGGGCCTTTTCGTCTTTCTGTAATGACCTCTCGCTTAAAATCCTGTCAGCGATGTAGAGCCTGTTCTCCTCAGTCTTCTTGCAGGTGCCGATGAAGTGGTAGAAATCACATAAATCACTATGCTCCTCACGGAAGCGGTGGCGGTCATTAATCTCAAGCTGCTGCATCACCATGATTACAAGAGCTACGATAAGCAATAAGATTACAAGTACTGTCTTCATAGGTTTAGTTTTTCGTTATAGCCCGTACATTTTTTGCCATTCCTTTGTGGTGGTAATATTAACTTCTTCACCTGATTTAAGAGCCTTCCATGCGTCAACTGTCATAATCAGGTCAGCTGTGTGATCCTTACCTATCCCGATGTTAATGCTGATTGTCTCGGTAAAAAACTCGGTTTTAAACCCCGGCTTATTCACCGTAACACAAGCCTTCGGAGAAATTCGTATCTCCTTACCGAGCCTTGCAAATGACTTAATAGTCTGCCAGTAGTTTCGTGTGGCCTTTTCGCCCTCTTCCAAAACCATTACCACCTTCTCTTCTGTTTTTTCCATTGTATTAATTTTTATATTTATAGCATCAAATATACATATTTAATTCTATAATCCAAATTTTAAATACATTTTTTTAATTCCTCAATCATTTTTTCATAGTCTGACCGGGTAAGTTTGACCTGAATGTGCCTCTGTGCTTCTAAGGCTTCAACCCTTTCAAGTCCGATTTCTTCAATCAGCCTGATGCGAAATTCAATCGTGTTGCCGTGTAAGTGTACGTTGCACCGGTAATCTTGAACTCTACTATTATCAGGATGAAACATTAATCCAGGATACCCGCCACGTGAAAGATAATGCCCTCCTTGACAATTTGCCGTGTTTAACTTCATTACAGCCCCGCAAGTAAAACACCTGACATTCCCCTCGTCGTCAGCATAACGTTGCTTTAAACGGGCAGAAAACAGGCTCCACGCCTCTTCTTTGAGTTTACTGAGTGACTTCTTTTTTTTCATCACTGGTAAATCTTTATGTCCCTGATTAAGTCGTAAACACGCTCTGTCAAACACCATTTACTGGCATCTCTTAACTCAATAATGTTGCCGCTCTTTGTCGGGTCGCTCTTGAATATCCACTCCTTGCCGTCCTGTACTATCAGTCCGTACATCTTCACAAGCCGTAGCTTCTCTGCTGGGGTAGTCATCTCAGAACATACTTTTTTGTTCAACCTTTACAAACCTCTTTTCGGCCTGTCTTAAATTCAATACGGCCTGTTTAAAATAACTGTCTTTTAATTCAATTCCTATTGCCTTGCGGTCCATTGAAACAGGACTATAAACTTCAGAGCCAACACCCATAAATGGAGTGAGAACCGTTTCGCCGGGATTAGAATATAAATACACCAGCCGATCAATAACGTCTAATTGCAACGGGTGTACGTGTTTTTCGTCGTCATCCTCTTTACTATCCTTAAACGGTAGTACGTTATCAATCCGCACGTCATCCCAAACAGATGAAGCATATCGCTGCCATGTCAAATGAGATAGCTTGTTTTCTCTGGGGTCGCCTGAAAATCCTATCCACTTGCGGCGGAAGTCAGTATAATTGCCGTAGGTTTCTTTGTGTGCCTCAAGAAACGGAACATCACCGAAGTATTCATAATCATTCAGCCCGTTAGGATGAACAACCGGAACGTGGTTCTCTCCACGCTTTTTGAATATGAGAATATAATCAGGCATAGCCGTGAAACATTTTGTCGCATCCTCTACAATGAATTTGTGCATTAAAGATTGTACCATTGTCCTCATGCGAACCTTTAACGGCTCCTTCCATATCGTTATCCGGTTGTGATATTCAAATCCATGCTGCTCATGGATGCGAATAACTTCGCCGGGAAAATCCCAAAGCCTTCCGGTATTGTCGTGTATGTCCTCACAATGAACTGCATTTATACGGCCTGGTTTCGTTATCCGTGCAAGTTCCGAAATAAGAAACTCATATTGTTCAACGAACTGATCCCGGCTTTCGCAGTTAGAAAAGTCCCGGTGATCTGAGCTGTAATTATACAATCCCGCAAATGGGGGTGAGTATAAAATTAAATCGACTGAGTTTTCAGGTAGTGTCGGAATGACCTCCATACAGTCACCGCAATAGATTGCGTAATTGTCTGTTATTACTTGATCTTTAACCATGTTAGATAAATTTTGGTAGGTTTATAGATTTATTAAATTCTCTCGTGTAAACTTTAAAGTCTTTATTTGTCTGTTGTGTCAGCTTTTCAAACATCTTTATAGCCTTGTCTTTTTTATGCAATAGGCTCTGCATTATTCTCTCCTGACCGTCTGAAAGGACAAGGTCAACCGTTACGGGCCTTGTCTGACCGAACCTCCAAAAGCGACGGATAGCCTGATAGTATTGCTCATAACTGTACGTCGGGAAATACGTTGTGTGATTACAGTGTTGCCAGTTCAGGCCAAAAGCTGTGATACTTGTTTTTGTGACCAGCTTCTTTATCTGTCCGGTTGAAAAGCCTAAAAGGATATCCTCTTTTTTATCAATATCCATGTTACCCCGGACCTCGATAGCCGTTGGATCCAATCTCATTAACTCGTCGGCTTCATCATTGAGGTTGCACCAATAGACTGAAATGTCATGTGCAGCGGCTTTCTCAACCGCCATCTCACACCGTTGCCGAATAGTTGCCTTTGCCTCCTGTTTGATTTCATGGAAGCCAACAGCTGGCATAGCAAACAATTTTGTCTGTCCGTCAATCGTCAGAGGGTTTTCATTTCTGAGTATTGTTTCAATCTCATGCAACTCAGGTAAAATAAATCTATCGTCGGCAAATCCTATATCTGAAGGTTTCTTTGCCGAAATAGACCATGACGCAACCCACTGCCAAAAGTCATTCTCTGCATGAGGTTTCAGGTAAAACGATTCGCCCTGCCTTGCTTTTGATATCTGACTTATCTTTGCGACGTTGTTCTGATTGTTTTTAAAGAACTTTCCGAGCATATCCATGTAACCCATGTAACCCAAAGCCTCAGAGCTTGTGCCTAATTCAATATAGTCGTTAGGCGAAGGGGTTGCGGTAAATAGAAACCTGTAATTTACTTTTTTCAGAAACGTGTTTATCTGGTTCTTAATCGCACCGTCGAAGTTTTTTAATATCGAACTCTCATCAAGAATGACACAATCAAAGTCTGATGAATTAAGATAATGCAAACGTTCATAATTTATCAGTACAATCTTCTTTTTAAACTTGCCGTCCCTGGTATGCTCCACATCTTCAATACCGAACTTATTAGCCTCTAAAAGATGTTGGTTTGCAACGGCTAAAGGAGTAATAATCAGAATAGGTTTATTAGTTGCCTGAACGTAATTTGAAGCGACAACCAATTCAATAATAGTCTTTCCCAATCCCGTATCAAGAAACACCGCACACCGGCCTTTTCTTATAGCATAATCAGCGACGTGCCTTTGAAAGTCAAACATTATATCAGGCATAAACTTCGGAGTTATCCCGTAGTCTATTGAGTTATGTTTCTTTTTATTTAAAAACTCTTCATAGTTCATAGTCTCAAAATTAAGGTTTTACAACGTATTTAGTCAGCTTGTATCTCATATTCTTCTGTGTTTCTCATAGTCCGGTACAACATCCTTTGGGCGTATATTCATCTCCTTAACTCCCGACTTCAGCAAATCATAAATGACCTTACTACTGAAGCTGTCATATTCCTCTGAAGTTATTATCCCCTCACCAAGCCACGTTACTTTAATCCTTACCGCAGCAGCTACCTGCCATTCAGCCTTATTGGCATTAAAATTTTCATTACGAGTTTTTTCATCCTGAGACTTAATCATCCGAGCCATCTGCTCCTGGTGTATATTTCCCTGCTCCCTTATCCATATAGCAATATTCCGAGGCATTAACTTTGTTGTGCCACCACGCTCACCAAGCGAACCATATTCAATAGCTGCCCTAACATGGTGCATAGGCATATAGCCATACCTTTCACAAAGATACCTTGCGGTCCAGTCAATAAGCCAAGAAACATCTTTGTCTTCGGCAGTGCGGCCCATGACTTTATTTGCTTCATCCAAAAATCCTGCAATCAGAATTTTCATGTCAGTAGGTGAAACTTCACTTACTTTACGCCCAATGTTATTATTTAATAATTCACTCATACCCCTGCCAGTCTTTTAATTCGTTCATCATGTGTTTCTTCTTTACGCTCACGGTTCTCATATTTACACTCAAATATCTTTATAAAATTAGTCGGCCTCATTATCCATTCTAAATCTGCCTTCCATGCTTTATCATTCTTCCCATTAAGAAAATCACTTTGCCCGGCAAGCCTTAAAACTGTTGTCATCTTTTCAATACCATATTCCATAAATCTTGCATGAACAAATCCCCTTCGCTCTCCGGTTAGTTTTTCAACTCTCGACATTTTTGGACATAAATCGTGATATAAATTTACTATTAAATCATAATCAATATCATTACCAATATCATTACCAGTACCACTACCATTACCATAGGGGCTTTGAAGCACCTTTGAAGCCCCTTCTATAAATTGATTTATATTTTCTATTTCAAACTTAACAGCGTATAATTCAAATCTCTTTATTATACCCTTATGTGCCATATTTTCAGGGTTTAATGGATAGTTTTTCTGATGCTTTAAAAAGTTTTTTATAAATATGCAATCATTATTGGTCGAAAATAACAAGCCCCTTTGAAGCCCCTTTAAAGCCCCTTCAGTTATATTCTTGTCATATCCAATATCTGAGGCCCATCTTTTAATATTCAATTCAATAAAACCGGCAATATCACAATTATCACAGAGGTAATTGAATAATAATTTTTCGGCTGGTTTTAAATTAGCAAACCAAGCATCTCCCCACTTGTCTGTATTTGTATATCTATATGCCATAACTCTCGAAATAAAATTTAATTGGCACATCATTTTCTTGGATAAGTTTAAAACGCAAAATAATCCGATAAGATGAACTATCCCTATTAAGTCTTTTCTTTTTTTGTGCTAATTCACTTCTCCACTGCTCTATAGTAAATACCCCCTTAGATGAATTACATGAGAAACATGATGGATTAAAATTTTCAATAGCATTTGATCCCTTTTTGTTTTTATCTCGTTCCCCCCTTCTTAATGCCTTAATATGATCTATCACAAAAGAAGTATTATTTAGTCTACAGCCACAGTAGGCACACCTACCCCCATATTTATTATAAACAATTTCTCTGACTATCTTATCAGAAATATTACTCATAGCTATAATATTAAGCCAGCACCAGTAAAACAAAAATCCGATTAGGGAGGAGCGACCGCAACCTTTTTCGGACTTTGTCTACCAGTGCTGGCAGTATGTGATACTAATGTTTTTGTTCTCATATCGCTCCTATTATTGAATACAAACTTACAACTTATTTTTTACCCCGCAACTTTTTTGCAGGTTTATTTACCACCGGTGCAATTATCCCGGCCAGCAGGTTGAACAGTTCTTCAGGGTTCATAGCTTCATTGTTAGTTGTGTCTCAGGCTCCGGGATGTGTACATTAAAGTATTCAGCACAATGATCACGCACCTGGTTAATATATACTGTCATGTCCGTAGTTGTCATCTCACGTTTGAATGCCGGTACTTTTATTATCTCTGCCGTGTCACGGTTCACGATCTCACGATTAGCAAACATTGATTTACACCAAGCGTCGCATTCGGTAACGCTTGTCAACTGATCCCACCCAGCATCGATAGCAGCCTGTAAGAACATCGGATAAACACAAGCGAATAGATACCCCAACTGCGAAGTGCTTTTGTTCTTGCGGTACTTCTCGACCGTTAGCGTGTAGTTCCCTTTCGGCAAAGAGCGGAGGTCATCTTCCATCATCTTACGATTGACGATGTGGAAAACGCCTCCATCTTTATGTGCTTTGTAAACTAACTTTTTCACTTCACCTTACCTTCACCTTCGTACAACTCATACCGGCTGCGCTTGTTCTCCAAATCCTCTTTTGACTTGAAGTAGTAAGTTATCCGCAGTCTCGGAATACTCAGGCTTACTTTGCCTTTGAGGTCTCCGCACTTACAGGACTTCCGGGCAGTAGCCTTGTCTGTTATGGCCTTCTCCCTATCGGTGAACTGGGCCGGGTCGTCGGGGTTCTTCATCTTAAAAAGGCAACTTGGTTCCTGCCGGTAATGGTTCAATACTGCTCACTGGTTCACTTGTTGAGCCTTCAAATACAGACACGTTACCGAGTATGGGCATTGCTCTTTTTTGCTCTTCGGTCTGAGCTTTGTAAATTTCCTTCGGCAGAGACTGTTTGATTAAGTGGGTTTGATTGTCTTTTGGCTCTTTCAATTCAAAGGCCGTCATGTCAAGATAAATACCCGAATTGCCCCTAAATAAATGGTTTGCTTCAATAGGAATGATAACACACTCCACAGGTCCGGTTTTGCCATCTTCAAATCTCACTACAGAGATCAGATTGCTTAAATTCAATTTAATGTTCAGCATTTTCATAATTAATCGTTATTAGTTTCGTTATCCAAATCTTCGAGCTTGTCTTTTTTCGGGAACCTAGCCAGTTCGTCATATACGATCTGATCGGCTCTATTCAGGTCTTTGCCGAATATCTTTCCGATCTTTTCAGCAGCATCCTTTACGGCATAGCTTTCAGCAGCCGGAGCAGCCTTCATCACTGCATCGCTTTTTGTTTTATTCCAGTCCATTGTTCCCGCTCCCTGATCCGTCTGAATAGGGGCAGCACCAACACCGTCCTGCCACAGCATTCTATCTGAAAGAACATCCTGATAATACAACCGCACAGTTATAGTTACAGCATTAGCAATAACCTGCACGCTTTTTATCTCTACATTCCAGACAATAAATATAGCTGTAAGCAAAGCCTCTACTCGCTCAATGGGCAGATATTCCGTAGGTACTTTTACCTTTTGGCCGTTAACTACTACCTCTTTCTTTGCAAACGGGTGCTTCTTAAGCCATTCCTTTGGAGGTTCATAATTCAATAAAAGGTTAAGGTCATTCTGATCCTGCTTAATTGAAAGATCACCTTTTATCAGGTCTTCATACTTTGGCAGATGTCTTACTGCCGGTGTGTTCTCACTCATGATTTTTAGATTTTATGGTTATAAAACTCGATTCCCTTTACTGCCCACGGCGGTAGGTTCAGTTCAATATTGCCTGACTTCCACTGACAGAATACCTGATACCCCGGCCACCGGCCCTCTTTCAGGCACATATTATACAGCTTCAGTAGTTGTTCATACTCATACCTGCCTTGTCCTATAAACTGAGCCGAAGCCTCAAAGATGTTAAAAGCATAAGGCTTCCGTTTTTCTTGAGCAATAAAGTAAAACGACCAACCCCGGCCATCATTGGTGATCATCTCCATGAGGTCAGAATAAAGTGCAGCCTGAATATGATAGCCACCGTCAGCAGCAACACGGGTGAACCCGTCAACCGAAGCATCAAGGGTTGTCTTTAGGTCAATGATAAAGTGCTTGTCCGGTCTGATATAGTCGGGTCTGCCCTTTAAGTTAATGTCACCTTCAGTTGTATGAAGGATACCGGTTATTGACTTTTCAGCCTCACCTTTCGAGAGTAATGCACGGCAATAGTAATGCTGCATTAACTTCTCTTTCATGTCTTTGATCTTCTGAAAGTCGCCTTTGTCAATAGTTTTTCTCTCTCCGATAATACGCATTTCACTTTCAGCCCATTGGGTGTATTCCTTAGTTGCCCGCACTTTCTTTATCTCTTTCCCTTCAGAAGCAGCCTTTGCAACTATGGCTTCACAGATACCCTCATCATTAAATACATAATAATCCGACTCAAATCTTTCAGGCTCCAGGATATAGGTATGATAAGCCGATCCGAAAGCCATTGCCTCGGTTTCAACGTCAGCCGGTTCATCTTTGTATTGCTTGTAATGTGCCGGTGAAGTTTTAAGGTTCTTCAGTCCTGAATAAGAGATAAAGTCCTTAAGGTTGTAGTAATCATCCTGCATTGTAATGGGCGTAAACCCTGTAATAAATTCGCTCTCCATAGTTTAAAGATAATAAATTATTTCTTTATTTCAATTCCGTCAACTAAAATTAACTCACCGCACGAGTAGGTTCCCGTGCCTTCGTAGGTCACACCGTTCCACTCGGTAGTCATTTCGTAGTATCCTTCGCGCTCTTCAGCGTCGAAGTCTATAAGGTCGCCTTTCTCCCATTCGAGTTTATCCCACTTCGGCAGGAAGTCGTCATGTGTCTGTTCACTCATTTCGTTTAAGTATTGTCTGTCTCTGTTGAGCCAGTGGTTTTCGTAGGATATCATTTTTCGGGGGTGTAGATGATTAAATCAACAGCATCAATCCACTGCCAATAATCGAATCCCGGACAGGAACACCTATAAGCCTCACCTTCACTATTGTCCATTATAGTTACTATTGAACCAGCCGGGAAAGCAAAATAAGGCATAGCCCGAATAACCTTACCCAACCTTTCCGGCACTTCCAGTTCCGGCCACGTTATCCCCGGCGCGTTCATCAACTCTTCAAACTTCTTTGCTGTTGCCTGCATCTCTGAGAGGCAGCCCTGTAACTCTTCTTTAAGTGTTTTCATAACTCTTTGGTTTTCTCTACAATATACAAATTTATTTTGTATAACAGTCCACGTACTGAGGTAATTATCTCTTTTGCTTCGAGAGTTTTTAACTCTGGTAATGGCAGTGATTTGATCTCTTCAGCCAATTTCAGCAGCTTGTCTTTGTCCGGTGCGGCAGCCTGTTTCTTTGCTTCGGCTATACGGGCTTTCTCTTCTGCGATAGCACGTTCTTCAGCCTCTTTTTGCGCCCTTGCTTCGGCCTCTCTTTTCTGTCTTAATTCTGCTTCGGCTTTTTCTTTTGCTTGCCTTTCAGTCTCAATCCGTTCACGGTCTTTTTTTGCCTGCTCAAGCATAGCGGCTTCAGCCTCCTTGCGCTTCTTTTCAGCAGCAGCAATAACAGCGGCCTGTTTCTTTCTCTCAGCCTCTTGATTGCGTTCCATTTCCTCACGTTCAGCCTTCAGCCTTTCGTTCTCAAGCCTGATCTCTTCCTGACGTTTCTTCTCAGCTTCAATAGCAGCAAGTCTGTCCTCTTCGGCTTTACGTTCAGCAGCCTTACGATTTTCGTACTGAAGTTTTATGCCTGCAAGGTAGTTGTCCCAAACGTCGTCAGTCATTTCACCGAGCATGATCAGCGATCCATCAACTTCGTATTTCTGAAGTTCGGTAACTCTCTCGGCTCTTAGTTTGGCTTTACGCTCTTTCTCAATGTTCTCCCAATACTTTTCAATACCTTCAAGGGTTTCTTCCACCTGCTCAACGGGTGTAGTCTCTTTATTTTTCCATGCGTCAACGTAACGCCCGGCAGCGAGGTAAAACGCTTTCTGTGTCCGGTGAATATCGGCAATACCAGTTCTGACTTTAACAAACTTCAGCCTCAGCGCCTTCGCCCTTACACATAACTCAGGGGTTATTTCTTCAGTGATCAGGGTTTCATAAACCTGCATCAGCCCGTCACGTTCAATGATCTTCGGCATAAATGCCTCTTCAATGGTTTTCACTTGTGCCTCTTGTAACCCAAATTCAGCAGGGTTAATCTTTGCGATTTCAGTTTTCATAATGATTTTATTAAGGTTATTAATTAATGTTTTCTTCCCCAGTTGCGGTTATCTCTCATGTAGCCCTTAAACTTTGAGCGACGTGGAATAAATATTGCCTGAAGATTTCTTGCCCTAACCCCTCCAAACATATACTTTCCTACTGTTGTAGGTTGTGCAGGCGGGTTATATTCAATAGGTTCTTTCCTTTTGAACATTGCGGCAGTCATTCCGATAATTGCGGCCATTAGGCCGAGTTTACTTTGTTTCTTCATTTTGATACGTAATAAGCTGATTTTAAAACTTTGTCTATTGTAAAACTCTTTTTAATTATACCCTTGCGACGAAAGTCGTCAAGTTCAATGGAGTTAAATACTGCCAGTGAATAATCACCAACCGGGAGAACGTAATGATGTTTGCCACCGCAATAGGTATTGATTTTTGAAATACGTGTACGCTTGTCGGCGTACTTCCGGGCAAACCACCAGTGGCCGTAACCCTGAAAGACTTTTGCCTTTGATTTAGTTGTGGCGTAAACAAAGAACAGGTTTTTAAACCACACCCACCACATTGCAAGTTCTCCGGCAATAGCCTTGTAAATACGAATGATTTTGTTTTTCATTTGATTGTTCCGATTAGTGTTACGATTACAAAATACAATGCCCCGATGACTATCAAGGCGGCTGTAGGATTAATCTTTTTCATAGTTAGCAATTAGTTTATTAAGAAATTTCATACGTGGTGCAAGCTCACCCATCGGCCACCAGAAAGCGTAACCTTCGGAATTTAAGGGACGGTGTTTCTCTATATAATCATTTAAATACTCTGCCTCTTGCCTTGTAATGCACGAATGTGTCATAGTTGCAATAGTCCAACATAGACACCTCTCTTTTATAATAAAGTTTGGTAGTTCATCCCGCAAGAGGATTAATAGTTCTTTAATTGGTCGCGGTTTCATGTGTCTCTTCGTTTTAGTAGGTTAAAGGTAATAAATGTTATTCGTGATTTTTATGATATTTCTCAGGTTTATAACGATTGTTGTTATTTAGAACGGTTCTAAGTTGACGTTACTTTCTTCGCTCCTATTGGCGGTAACTCCACTTTGTCTTCGTCAATAAGAGCCTGCAATTTCAGGTACTTATGATTGAACTCCCGTTGTGTATCTCGCAGGTTGTCCACTAATTTAATAGAATGCAGAACCGTCGCATGATCAATACCTACATCTTTACCTATGGTAACAAGTGTCGCCTGTAGGTTATTAAATAATAAACTGGTGTACATCTGCCGGGCTTCGACGTATTCTCTTTTGCGAGAGTGAGAGAACATATCCGCCTCTGAAATTCTAAAGGCTAATGCAACTGCCGTTGACAGTTTTCTAAGTCCGGAAACCGCAGCATATTTTTCGGCAAACAACAGCAGTTCTGTCTGAGTGAACTTAGTTCTTGTATCAGAAAAACATTCAGCGTAAAATTCTATAACAGTTTTCATCTCACGCAGCCATTAGTAGTTGAACGGTGTGCTTGTCGGCTCTGTGGTCTAAGCTCAACAGCACGCATCTCACATAGGTTAAACGCCGTCTTTTGGCTAACCATTGATACCGCCTTAACTTAATCAGCCTTGTCAGGTCAATTAAAACAGCACACGGGACAAGGCCGATGTTCACAAACATACCCACAATAGCAGCCGGTAAAACAATAGCTGTTGTCAACTCCTTTAAATAGGGCTTTTCGCTGATAAATATCTCAGGCTGGAAGGGGTGCTTTTGAAGTATGTATGCCGTGTAGTTCATTACTGCTTTAACTTTAAGTTCGCAATGGGCGCATCTCTATTAATGAATATTGTGGCTGTTTTAAATATATGTCCATCACTGTGCTCGTTTGCAGTCCATACCGCAACCGTGTCTTTGGTATATATTTTAATATGCTCTCCGGTTACTAACTCAACGAGAATTAACCTTGCGGGCATTTCCTCTGGAATTGGTGGTCTGGCCATTGTCTTTAGTTGTTAGTTTATAGTTAAACATTATTCTCCTTAATCCCTGCAGCTCATTTTTTCTGAACCTGAAATTGAATTATTGAATAAGCAATAAAACTGAGCAAAAAAGTCAGTTCGCCCCAGCTTCGTAGTTACCGAAGTCCGGCAAGTCAATTAGAAAAGCTAAATGATTTCCCCGATTTGCGTCACTGATAACCTCGCCCAAAAGGTCTGCAGGTCGTATGATGTGGGTTTTCACAGAGCATACACTGGCGTTATCAATGTACTTAATTACTCCTCCTCTTTTGGTCGCACTCGATGTAATCAGTGCCGGAGAGATATGAAAGAACTCCTCTGTCTCCGGCGTTGAAGCCACCACAAAGTTGTTCAGACCGGCAGGTGCACCGGAGAACAGAAGAGCGTTATCCTTTTTATTCTTCACTTTGTATGGCTTCAATACCTATTACAAAGGTAAACAATAATTCAATTACAAGCGTTGTTTTACAATTATTATTGCAAATAGATCCTCTTTAATAACAAGCGCTATACGATAACCTCCCTTATTCCATTTGACATTAACCTCCGAACTACCTACCCTTGCCGATGTACAAAGATTGCTGTAATCCATTAGCCCATCAACGTATGAAGCCAGGAATATATCTTTTGACACAACGTTATCATAGGTAAGGTCATTGTCTGCCATTATATCAATCATACGTTCTGTACAATGTTTTAACCCTACTGGGGTTTGAGCAAACGGGATAATATACCTCCCGTCGCCGATCTTCATTAATTTTTCGTTGACAATATCCGAATCATCATAAACCGTTATTGCTTCTGCAAAGTTTATCCCGATAACCTGACTAAACCCTGATAGGGTAATAATCAGTAATGCGATTAAAAAAATTGACTTCTTCATGATTTTGGTTTTTAATTAAGGTTATTATTTGTTCAGTATTATAAATTCTTTCCCCGTGTGAGCGTTTGTCACCACCCACCTGCCCCCTAAGAAGTTAAACATCAGGTCGTGTGAGATAAAACACTTCTTACCCTCTGCCTCGGCTTTAACGCATAAGGCTTTTTGCAGTTCGTTTAAGGCTATCTCAGGCATGGCTCAGTAGTTCAGGATTCTCATAGATGTTGCCGATGACTTCACAATAGTTTTTGTCTTCCGACATTGGATATGTTATAGCTTCATCAAGTGAACACGTATATCCCGGCCCATCTTTACATACACTACAACAATTAGGGTTGTAAACAACAAACATTCCACAAGAGAACTTAATGGCCTCCGGCTTATCACTCATTTTTGGGTGAACCCTAATAATGTCCCCCTCGTAAATCTCCTTGCCGTTCTTATCCTTCAGGCCGGTGAACATAACTACCTCATATCTATCGGGCCACAGCGATTCGTGTTCCACGCCCTTCATGGTATGAGCAAACAATTCACCCGTAGTGCCTATAAATAAATCATGCAGCCGTCCAACATAAGCCTCAAAAATAGGTTCATGCCATTTGTTCTCTTTCTTGTCCCATATACGGAACTTCGGTCTGTCTCTCATAGCTTCTTGTATTTACCCGTTATCCTCATCAGCGATCAGCGTATTACCCATAAGGTCAGTCTGGTCAGCGTTGATCTTTATCATCTCAATCTTAATGTGCTGAGACTTGAAAAGTTCAGTCATGTTCAAAAGCGCCTTTGAAACATTGTTTACTGCCTCGAGTGCTTGTCCGTCCCATTGAATACCCGTGAAGATGTTGTTTGAGATTACATTGCTTTGTGGTTGTTTTTTCATTTCTTTTCTCTATAATTTACAAATACCAAATTTATTATCCATATAAGACCTGCCGCTGATAGTAATATAAACGAAGGCAATACGTTTGTAGCATGATTGAGTGTCATATACAATGCACCTGATAGCCATATACAAACTATTGCAGCAATGCCTATTAAGACCTTTGTTAACTTAGTCGTGGGTTTCATCCTTTTTTGTATTTACCCGTTTCATATTCTTTGTAGTTAGCCCGTCCGTCAGCACGCAGTTCACGAAGCCTCCGCAGGATTGTCCCGTCCATGAGGTACTCACGGTTAGTAATACGCCTCACAGCACGAACCAAATCCATGACATTAAATATCTCCCTCTGCTGGTTGAACGCAAGCCTTGTGGCAGCGTAGACAGTAGCCTTGCCCGTTACTCTGAACTCGTTATAGTAGTAAATTCTCCCCTTTGGATCGCCGTCAATATAGACAGCAACGCCTCCGGTGATGACCTCGGCAAGCCCCTCACGGCCCTCAAAAGTGTCGCCCGGTTTGGTGATAATAACTGTTTGCATAGGTTCAGATTTTTATTGTTACGGTTACTTTAGGTCTTATTTGGACCACTCGATCTTCATTAATCCAAATCTTCTGATTATCGACATTAATATCAATTTCACAAGTTCCATTATTAAATAAGAACAAATCGACAAGTGCCGTGACTTGTGCCTCAAGTTTTTTTGCTGCTTTTTGTAGTTCTTCGGTTTTTGTCATGTCTCTCGGTTTTAATTACACATCAAAGATAAACCACAAAACAACGCAATTCAATGATAAAAGTCAGCTTATTTGCGATTTTAGTCTATCGAAAAGGCTCGTTCGTCAAAATTAGGTACAAAAAAGCCCCGTTAAGGGCTTCTCTCATTGTTTTGTCATCTTGCGATAAGATTCAAAACTAATCCTGCCTTTAGAATAAAGGCTCATTGCTTGATTCACCACACGTTTGTTGCGCCCTATTTTGCGTGCGCCTCCGTGCTTCTTGTGCTCTTGCTTCTTTGCCATTTGCGATTGTATTTAGTTACGTTCGCATATCGGCCTCCTTTTTTAATGGTTATACATATGAAAGAACAAATATAAAAACCTTTATTCAAATACACAAATAAAAAAGAGGGCCACCCACCGGATAACCCTCTTCAAAACCCCAAAACTAACTAACATGAAAAACCCATGAAGAGACAGAACAAAGATATTAATTTATTTCAATCCACACTTCTTCCCCGTTATTTTCTGCTGCGGTAATCTTTGAGTTTAACAGATCACTCCATGCACGTGAATTGACTAACCGGCCCTGAATAGTGTTCTCCCCGACTAAAATGCAGCCCCTGGTATCACTCACCGAGTTACCGGGATGCAACATTACACCTGTGAAGCCGTAAACATTCTGTAAGTATGGCATAGGCCGGTTGAAAGTAGGACTGTGAGCCATCTTAATCCTGTACTTACCCGCAGGTATGGCCGTGTCACCGTAGATTTTACCCTCGTCAGGATCATTAAAGTCACCGTCGTCGTTTAAGTCAATCAAGTCCCTCACCGGATCCTCTAAACTGTTGCATTGAAATTCCACCCCGATATACAGCTTGCCTATCGTGTAGGTGGCTTTTTTTATCTTCCGGTAGAGGTAGAGGTTCATCAGAAGGTGTAGTTAGCTCCCCAAAGTAAGAAGTAATTTTCTTTGGCTGGTGTGCCCTTAACAAAATCCAATCCCACACCAAGTGACGGAGAAAGCCCCATGACGTTAAAAGCAGAACCGGTCAATAGAATACCCGTACATGGCCTCTCCGTTGTCGCTACGCTAATTTGTGCTGCAAACGAATACACATTGTAAGGTTCACCATCGACGAGCTTAAACAGGCTGTATGACGCCCCAAATCCCACACGTGAGGCAAACGACATTTGAAAGCTGTCGAACTTGCCATCAACGTAAAGAGGCTTAAACACCGTCCCTGCTATTGTGAACTCAGGCCGGATAAGCAGAACACCACTCAGTGCCCTGTCGCCTGTCTTGAACATATCAGCTGTTACAGGGGTGAAGAATGACTGAGCATGAAGACCCACCGTCATCAAACAGACAACGGTGAGCAACATGAGCCGCTTCATACGCTGTCAGTGGCCTTGAACATCAAAATCAAGGCTGAAACATAGCCAACTAACTGGCCCCCTACTGTAATAATCCCCGCAAGGATTTCGTTCAATGGCTGTGCCTCGTCTGAAGTGATTTTGCCCGTAGCAAGCAAAACGGTGACAACAAGGTTAGCTGCCATAAGTAGAATACCTGAAATGGTTGTCACGAGGTTTCTCGTTGGTGCTGATTTGTCATAAAATGCTTTTGCGCTCATAATAAATTTATTAGTTAATACTTAATTCAGACAAATATAATAATTCCTTATTACATATTACACAGTCCTCAAAATTACCAGTATGCCATCTTTTATGGTTTACCCTCTTAGCTATCATTGAATGCTTTGCTCTTTCTTCCGGACTGTCCATTAACTTAATCATAATATCACTCATTTTCTTTAATGTTTCCGCAGAACGTGGGGGTCTATTTTTTGCTCTTTCGCTCATTAGTTTTCTTTCCTCAATTGATATTTCGCCACGAGATTCGCGTATTTTTCTTTTCGTTTCATCCGTATGATGCTTACCGTAAAAAGAATTTTTTTCCCCCTTATGAGATTCGCTAAGCTTCCTTTTGGTCTCGTCAGTTATAACTCTATTTATTCGTGCTTTTGACATATTTTCTCTATGCTCTTCAGAAAATATTCTTCCCTTGCTTGCTTCGCTTAATTTCTGTTTATGTTCTTCCGAAAAATGCCTCCCCTTAGAATTAGCCGATTGTTTTCCCCTTGATTCAATAGAACGTATTTTGCCAGTATTAGCTCTCCTTATTCGGTCTTTTGTTTCCTGAGTTATTTTACGTCTCCTATTAGATTCGCTTATCTTGAGCTTAGCTTCCTTACTTAATTTAAATCCAAGCGGGCTATCTGCTATTGGTCTATTATTAAAGTAAGGTTTATATGCATCAATAAAAAACTGTTCATTAGATATTAATTCATCTTTATCACAAGTCAAAATTATACTAAATGACAGATCGCTTTTATTGTATTTATTATAATGATTTTGTAACTTTAATGAATAGTGATTATTGTTTTTTAAGCAACGTAGATGCTCATTCCATCGACGCATTATATGAACCGAACTGCCAATATAAATACGGTCAGGTTTTGCTGACGAACGTATCATATATACTCCAATAATATGTTCCATGCAATAAAATTACGAATATTATTTGATATTAACAAGTATATTATAATATTCGGAATCTCGTAGATTTCCGTCAAAAAAGCAGATTGCTTCGTCGATCGCTTCTTCACCTATGCCATGAAGCTGAGTACCATGCGTCGAATTATGTATTATCAGTGTGTTGTTACTACACACAAGGCCGTCGAGCAGGTAGTCCGGGCCTTCAATCGTAGGTATCTGATCGAACTCAGCCGAAGGTAAGTATTGCCGTATCTCGGTAAACCAGTGACGGTATGTTATCCCCTGCCGCAAAAGTCGCATGGCATACCACGTAAACGCTCCCCGGTAATCGTCATTGATGTAGGCATCTGCCGCAGTTTGCGTTTCTCCGCAAGCACTTATAGCTATCCATTTAATGTCTGAACGAAGGAAAAAAGGCCGTGAAACAGTCCTTACAGGCTGTCCCGGGGTAGCATAAAACCTGTTCTTAACCCTGTGGTATTCCTCCACTCCCCGCTTATCAAACAGCCGTGTCACGGTAGCCGAAAAACAACTGTCAGCCAGTACCACAACTGTTGCACCAGGTTTAAGTAGTGATACAGCCGCCGCCACGTTCGTTCTAAAGGCTTTTAACGTTGCCTCTGAATCCAAGTACCGCCTAACGTCAAAGTCCGGCCAGTGCCCTAATAACGTGTCCTTAACCTGTCGGCTATCATTTAAGCACCCACGCAAGTCATTCGTGCTGCCGGGGTAGTCGTTTATCGCAAACGAGAGTAACCGCCTTTCAGCGAACTCCATTGTCGGGGGTACAGGTTTCTTCCAGCACATCACTTTATAGTTTCTTTAATTTCCTGCACATCCTGACGCATCTCTTTGTTTTTAAGGTTATCAGCCACCGTCGAGAACGTGCCGTATGAGCTTATTATCAGAGTTATCACGAAGAACGCAATGATAATCACCGTCCATGTCGGGTGACGTTTGAAGAACTTGTACTCAATTAAATCGTCTTTTAAGGCTTCGATATCCTTTGCCTTTGAGCATTCAATAGGGTGCAGCGTCAGTTTTTCTTTTAAGATCCCAACGTCATCCTCAAGTTCATTAACCCTATGATTAGTTGTCGTCGTCTGAACCTCTATCCTGTCAAGTCTGTCGTGGACTGTCTCAAACTGTGCATTCATGTGCTTGTTTAAGCCTCCAAATTTTTCTTCTAAGTACAGGCGGTAATCTTTTGAATCAGTCATTTAAATTAAGTTGTACCCCCTCCCGCTTCCGACGACGGTTGAGAGTTGGTTATATAATTATCCTTACACCTATTGTTAAGTTATTCCGCACGCTGCCGATATAGATGTATGGTTTCTTTTTAAATACTTTTAACGCTGCATAACTCAGTCCCGTGCCTATCGCTCCGCCGATCATCGTCGCCCCTACGTCTTTCCAGTCCCAGCCACCGTATTCAATCTCATCCCACAGCTCTTTACCTATCCCCGCAACGGCTACCGAACCCATTCCAAGCAAAGCAGCTTTTTCAGGCTTCCAATTCAGCGAGTTACCGGCAAATGTCCCCCAAGTGCCTACCACCACGCCTGCACCGGCATGAAGTTTCTTATCGACGGGTATCTGAGCCGCAAGGCTTGCAGAGAACAGAAGGGCTATTATCGTGAGTTTCGTTTTCATCTGACAGCGACTACACTAAATAAATGAACTTATATAATTACCTATTAATACCCCTCCGGCATCATTTGGATGAACTCCGTCAGATAGATATGTTGTATAATTATCTGCATTAATGCCAACATCATGGAATAAATCCAATGCCTCTAATCCATATAAAGCAGCACACTCCATAACTGCTGTGATGTAAGGTTCTTTCTGAGCAACGCTTACATCGGTTGAATACAGCGGAGTTAAGCATATTATTCTCGCATCGGGGTTCTGCTCTGTCAATTTCTTTAATGTGCCTTTATATGCAGAATAGAATGACGGGGGACTTTCTTCTACCGCATCTCCCGTATAAACCGCATCCTCAATCGTTCCGCACCCCGTAGGATAAGCGTCGTTCTGTCCTCCCATTAAAAAGATAATATCAGGACCGTAATAATGAGCATCATCAACTCTTTCGTATATAGAATTTCCCAACTGTTGTCCCACGTAGTCATTGTTTATCAACGGAACAATCCTGCTTGACCCCATTGCCATAGGTTTATGACCACCCATACCATCTTGAGTTTCCGCGACACTATACCCCGTAAGTATATTAATCACTATCTGTGATTGCCATTTACTCTGATAAGTTACACTATCTCCTATTGTTATCATTTTGGGGATTTTATCTAACTCACTTTTTTTTTTAAGTATTGGTATATCGCAGCCTCGACCCCAGCATCCTCTATTGCATCTCTGAATATTGCTTCACGTATTACAAAATCCGCACAGTGAACGGGATTACCCGGGTCTCCTCCAAGTGCTATGGCGTTCATATTAGAACTTCCAAAATGTCCCGTAACAGCAGCGGTTTCATCAACTATTAACTTACTATTTGCTGTATTGAACAATATCCTTACTACCCCCCAATTACCAATAGCAAGATTACTATTAACCACAACCGTTGCCCCCGCTCCTCCGCAATGGGCACATAAATCCGGTGTTGTTCCGTGTTGATATAAAGTTCCCGTGCCAAACGGCGCTCCGTTTATTATAGTTTGGTCTGTACCATCATACGAAACTTGGCTGACCAAAAGATAAATCATTTCGGGTTGTGAATATCCAAGTGCGGCAGTTGCCATATACATAGCCACGTTATTAAATCTTACACCATCAGCGTGCCATATCGGTTGTTTTGTACCCGTTGCCTGAGTTAAGTTATGTCCCGAACCAAGTTTATCATTCCATTGACTTATCTTCTCCGTTCCACCTGTATCTTTCGTTAAGGTGGTTAAATCAGAATAATCATACCATGCAACAGTATTACCATCATCAGCCACATTATTTGTCACCGTACCCGTGTCGCCTGACTTGACAAAGGTTATCGTCAAGTCTTCATCAAAGACTAATACCGCAGTTGATAACACCAATGTCAGCACCGTACCAGTCCAACTTGCCGACGAAATAGTAAACCCTGTAATCGTAAAGTCAGTTGCAACTAAATCAGCCGCAGTCGGAAACGTCAGCACCACATGAGTAGGAGCAGCATTCTCAACCGTTACTGAAACCAGAGAAGTCCAAAACGCCTCCCAGTCTGTGCCGCCGCCGCTGAACGGTATCGCTGTTCTTGAAACACTTATGCCCGGCATAATTAACCTCCTTTATTAAATAAAATAGGCAAGTGCGGAGAAAAAACTTGTTTGTCCGCGCGACTTGCCCATAAGCTTAAATTACCAGCCTACCGAAAACGTTGCGGTAGACCCCGTTTTATACACTTTTCTGATGTTCATCGGAAGCCAGTCACCGAGATACTTAGTAGTATGAACAAGCGTGGCGGTAAAGTCCGTATGATCGGCCAGCTCAACCTCAAGCGTACCAACGGCCTCGATCAACACCCTGAACGTACCGTCAGGTGAATTAGTGTCAGCCACGTAGTCTCCGACCATAGTAGCCGGATTGACCACCCCTACGTCCTCATCGGTCCCGTTAATAAAGAACCCGATGCCGTTGCCGAGAATGTCCTTTAGACCCCCCGGATACAGAGTTATTGCGCAAGGATCAGCCATGACTACTGACGATCAGCACATTCGGTACAAACAGTAGCGTCGCAGTTGACGAGCTTAATAGCCAGCTTATCGCAACCATCTAAGCCGAAGCCAAGCACAACAAGCGATTCAGGCGACGTGCCTAACTGCGTAGAATAGTCGCACCCAATAGTATTACAGTCGGTGCAGTTATCAGGGACAACCATCGTGACACGGAAGCCAAGTACACCACCATCAGCGTCAATCACCAAGCATGATGCTAACATCTGGAGCAGATTAGCCGGGAACGGATATCCGCAAGTTTCAATAGGATTATCAGCCATTTCTTTTCTTTTTTATAATTATGCCATTGGTGATACTGCCCTCAACGGTGAGAACTGTGACTTCCATTTAGCGGTTCCGATGAATTTCACTAACTCGGTTGTTTCACGCGGTATGACCTGATTTGCGCGGATCGTAACCTGAATACCCTCGTTGCCTCCGTAAAGCATTCCATCGAATGTTTCATACCACAGCTTAAAGGTCATGTTACACTCCAAAGTCAGGAGCCAGTTGTAGTTCGTGTCGTTAGTCTCATCAACCTCGAAAGGTATTGAGAACTGTTTCAGCCCAACGGCAATGCGATCCCACGAAGTAGGTATCTCACTTTGTTCGGGCTCGGGAAGTTCGGCAATCACCGGCAACTCACGGATTTCATCACCCGTTGCAGTTGCAGTATCGTCGAGCCTCGTGGTCCACTCCGCTAAGTCCTCGACGTTGGTGAAGTCATCAGCATCAGCAGCAGCAATGTAAAAAGTCTTAATTTGCCCATAGTGATATTCAGGGGCGCATAAGTCTTTCTCTATTGCAGGCAGTCCAGTACAGTCTGTCGGACAAGTTGGTAATACGAGAATTGACATAACAGTTTGATTATTAGTTAATTACAGTTTAAAAGAACTCATTATCATTAATACCCAAAATTACCTCTTATTATACTCTATGTGTTAAACGTAATATTTAAAACTCATAAGCCCCTGTCTCAGGTGGGTTGCTAACTGCCACCCCGTCGTAGTCAGTTGTTATAAATGCAAGTCCCGCGGCTATCCCTGCGTTGATACACGGTGAGCCTGCTGCTAAGTGATAATCTAATGCACCTACGAAGTCAGGGTTGTCGTTTATCACGTTGTTCTGATTGACATAGTTTGTCCCCGTGTCTCCTGCTTGGACTAATACGAGGTTACTATTTGAATTAAGGTACATTAAGTTATTTTCAATCTCAAGAGCGTCCATTGCACCAGACCTGTCAATGAGTAACCATGCGCCGTTGGTATGACTGAGAATAATATTGTTCTTTATCTGAAGATTATTAATAGCACCGTCATTGTCTATCTTTAATGCAGAATGCGTCACGCCATCACTCTCAATTACGTTATTGAGTACATAAATATCTTCAAGCACACTACCTGCATCTGTATTATAAAAGTCCATGCAAGTTGTGTACTTAGCCGCATTATTCCACCCAATTTTACTAAGGATATTATAATAGAAATATACCCGTCGTGTTTCGCTTGGCCCGTAAGTGTTATCAGTGAAATGAAGCGGAGTGACTATCTTATAGAAATGATTGTTAAAAATATAGATATCTTCGTTTAATTCACCCTCGATGTCAATACATAATTTGCCATGCAATGTCTGAACCGGAGTGCCTGTAAAATAATTATTATAAATACGGTATGAATATGTATCATCTCCGGCAGTATTCTCATACATTCCTGTAATGTCTATGATACAATCACCGCCGTAAAACTCATTGTCATATATCTCATTCCCGCCGTAACAGTTAAACATCTCAAGATGAAAATTCCACGCATCTCCGTCATAGTCTGGTTTGTATGACTTATTATTATAGTATTTAATCCTCCGTGAGAAGCCCTGTCCGGTAGCTGACATTATATCTCCGTTGTAACCTTGCGGCCTCTTATCGGCATAAAGAAGGTTATTATAAACCTCTAATCCGTCCTGCCCTGTGAACTGGATTAGCTGCCCCCCGGCCCATGTTCCGGCCTTATCCGTGCAGTCATCAATAGTACAATTATAAATCTTATTGCCTACTGCGCGAGTTGTCGGGGGTGTGATTACATTAGGCGAGTTGCTGAAAGTTATGCCGTTCCACAGGAATTGCCGTATATGACAATGATGGATATGGACATTGCCCCTGTTCTTCACCATTATCGCATTCGTGGAGGTCAAGTCTCCCTCTAACCTCAAGTAGCTTATCGACTGATTGCCGTTAGTATTCTCTGTCGCTGAACTGAGCGTTATTGCTCCTGTGTTTAACCCGCCGCTGAATGAAGGTGAAACATATGTCATATGAATGATCGACGTGTCACCAGCCCCCAGAATTGAAACCCCTACAGCTAAAACCGTCTGTTGAGTTTCGTAATATATCCCGGCTTTAACGTGAATTATATCTCCGACAACCGTCGCCTGAGTAGCGGCATAAGCTAAAGTCTTCCACGGTGAGGTATAGGTTCCATTGCCGCTGTTGTCATCTCCATTAGTTGCTATCCAATATATTTCAGGTATCTCTTCTTCAGGCTCTTCTTCGCCAGTACTAACTGTGAGATTATCACAGCACGCCCCGACAACGATCTTTTCATCCATGTCAAAGGTTAAAACAACGGTAGCTTGATGACGCATTTTTTCAAACTGCCACTCCGGTTCTACGTCGACGTTGTAAATCTGTTCGATCTCACCGGTCTTAAACGTGAGTTCAATATGATCATGCAGTTTCATTCGTTCAATAGCATCGACAAGGTATTCAGGAACTAACCCTGTGCGAATTTTATAACGCTTCATGCCTCTTCGGAAAGTAGGTATAAAGTCACCGTCGCCGTTCTCTTGTCCGTCTTCTATCTCTTCGTGGAACGGTTCTAAAATGTCACCGTCAAGAAAGAACCAGAAATGCTGACCCCCCTGATAATAAATATTTCCGAGGTCGCAGGTGTTCCAGTATTCGAATTTTAAGTATTTATTCATATCATTAAACTATAAAATGAACATTTAATTCAGACATGATTTGTGATCCTCCATAAATTCCCGTCGTTAATGTATCATACAATGTTAAATTATACGGAGGATATTTATTAATTTTCCACACATAAGATAAATTAGCATTGATCATGTCAACTATATAAATCTCATTATTGTATTCGATTAACCCAAAGGGCCAATATACGGTAGGGGAAATCAACAAATCAAATTCTAATGCTCCAGTATTATAATCATATTGTGATATATAATTTAATAAATTATCTGGAGGCTGTCCGCTTGTTGTAAGAATCAATTTATTCGTAGATGTTAATAAATAGTCTCCATTAATAGTCCGTTGTTGCATTAAATCAAATTTATAAGTATTTGTAGAGATATCGGCAGTTATATCAGCCTCATATACTTTTAATGTGTATATACCCCCTGGTTGAGTCCGTTCTATTAATATTAAAGTATTATCATCCTTGGCACATAATCCCGCACTCCTTAGTGCATTTATGTTCGTAATGGTGCGATTAAATGTTGCGGTAAATGGATCTAATATAATATTCCATTCATTAATTCTATATTCAGAAATTGGTGCACCGACATAGGTATATAACCATAACTTATTTTCTGTATGAGCAACATCTGCACTTATAGTAGTGATACCATCAACTGAAAGTAATTCAGTTGTTTTTAATCCTAAATTATATAAATAAATTTTAGTAATACCAGAAGTATTTAATAAAATAGTTGGCAGTGGAGAACATTCTTCGGTCAATATATCCCCCTCTTCATCTCGCATCACACACCCGTTAGCGTCACGCATAGCACGGTAGCCGTCGGGAATGTCGTTCATCTCACAAACAGCATCAAACCACGCAGAAAAATACGAATACGCCCCGTCATCAATACGAATATAATAACGACCACATTCAAGAAACGGGTAAAAACACTCTCCGTCGTGGATGTAGTAAGTCCGCCCGTCGATTGTCAGAACATCAACGGTTATCGTCAGTACTGTTTCCGTGCCGTCCAGGGCAACCAATGTGTAAGTAGGTGTACCGGCTGTTGCATTCTCTGTTGTGTACATAAACGGCAGGAAACTATCACAAGGCGCAATAATATGTCCGCAGTCAACTAATTGTTCAGAGAACTTCAACGGGGTCATCAACAGGTCACGAAGTTTATAAGCATTCTCATTAAACTCAAATTCTTCAACCGTGAAAGGTTCAAACCACCAAGTTTCACCGGCTATAACTCGAAACTCATAAGCGCCACACGAAATTTCAGCGATAGTCGAACCATCGTAAGAGTGAATATAAAACCCTTCGGTAATGACAGAAGTAACAGGTAAAGCAATCTCAGTCCACACCCCTGAGCCGTAAACACTGATCTCACTTCTTATATAGTCGCCCTCAGAGATTATCTGAAACGGTAATAGGGAATATTTATCCGTTACAAGTGAAGGACAACATCCGCCCGGAAAGCATATCTTCGCCTGAGTGATGTACGACATCCACGGCTGCGGCTCTTGCTTATGGCAGTTAAATATCGACATCAGCCAGCGTATTATCCGTAAAATAAAATCCCATATTTTTTGCACCTACATACATAAAACACCATGATATATCGTATTAGAATCTGCTGAACATCCAGCTATATTACAGGCTTGCACCTTATAAGCAAAAACATATCCTGCTGCATCACACTGATTAGCATCCTCATACAATGTATCTGGAGTGCTGCCGATAAGTTCCCAATTAGCATTTAATCCGAAATCCGGATTACGGAATAATGCATAATATGTAGCTCCGCCAACCGGTTGCCAGCCGACAAGTATTGGGGCACAATCACTCGGTTGACTTGCACCGATCATTGTGGTAGCTTCAGGTGGGTCTCCCGCTGGCGGTAGTTCATCAGGGCAATCACCTATGTCAGAAAAGACTATGCTTTCATTGTCATTATATACAACTGTCCAACCAGATAATGAAGGATCTTCTAAATTGAATTTGATTGAAACGAATATTTCAGCAAGAGCAGCTAAATCCTCTTGATAAACTGTACCCGCAGGTATCATAATCTCCTGACATATTTCACCAGCCACCCCGTCATTCCAGAATATCCAATAATAAGTATCATAAATATTCGGTTCTGAAAGCACACTCACAATTAATGTATAAGAAGGAGCATCAATAATTATATGAAGATTTTTACTTTTTGGCGGCATCATAACAGCTTCATCTGTATCCGGCCCATAGAGAAGCGAGAACTCAACTTTACCGTCGGGGTGTATTGTAGCTGTTTCAACATAGCCTTTCTCACCTCCGAAGTATTCTTCGCCCAACTCAGTCGTTATGTAGTCTTCAGGTGAATAGTCATCTTCATAACACACGACCGCACTAACAGGTTGTTTCTTCAGTTTACGTGCCGATATAAAGTCAACTGCCGTACTCTGAATAAGCCCTGACATTAATACTCTGTCATGTAAGAAGAACGCACGCAAGAGATACGACCATGAGTTTACGTAGTTATACGAAGCATAGAACGACTCATAAGCTGTGCCGTAGTAAACATAATAATCCACGCCGTCATAAGAATTAGCCAGAATAACCCAACCGTCATCAGAGATATTGCCCTCCATGCCCGACGTTCCCATGCACTCGATAATATACGAAAGATCAGTTGTGACGTTTATTGCTTCGCTCTGTGTCGATCCCTCTTGGTTATTCACGCACTCGACTTGATAGCTTATTGTGTGTTCAGTGTAATTAGCGTCACCGGCTTCCATAAACGCAAACTTCTCATAACGCGGCATATCACCACGCAGATAAGTATATTTATTGCTCTTGACAGCTATTGCCTGCGTACGAAGGTCCATGCCAGCGATAGCATCCCAGTAACTCACGTGTTCAACTCGCACGACAGAACCGTCATAAGTCCACTTAACGTTATACATCACGCGCATTATCTCCATCATCTCAGCAAAGGACATCATGCCTATTGTTGCTGGGTTCGTCGCTCCGGGGCGTTTGATATCAGACTTTTGAGCGATAGTCAGGTAACGATATTTATTTGCGTCTCCGGTAACATAATTGATCATATTGTTCAAGAACCAACTTGTTACTGTTGTCCCAATGCCGAAAGTCTGTTCTGCTAAGTATTCAATAACATTTATTACAGGTATATTATCGTCATAAGTGTCAGCCGTCGTCGGGACTATTGTTGTGATCTTATCTGCTGAGAGTTCAGCAATGATATTGTATTGCGTCTCGCCTTCGAGATCGAAGTTCTTATAATTGTCATACGGCATCGGCGTAACGTCAAACGTCGAGTTATCCAAATCCCACGCCCCGTCTGCGGTTGTGAAGTATCCAGTCCAATAATTGTGATAAGTGTTCGCTGCACTGTCTTTCTTTTCGATCTCAATAATGATCTCCTGACAACTTAACACACCAGAAACAATCAGTTCTTCAGTATAATATAAAAGATCAAAGTCCGAAGTCCCTATTTTTGTGTTACAATAAAAACGAAGTGTACCGCTAAATTTCCGCCGGTAATACTGTTTCCCGTCCTCTTTCTGGTCAATTAATGACGTTTTCAGAAAGTTCAGCGGGAAGCACTCAACTCTTGACGATCCTACAGTTATATAAAAGCGATAGTTCATTTTCTTATGATCCTCGTCTTATGCGGTCCTAACTTTTCAACTATTCGATCTCCGAGATCAGTACGTTCACGCTTTGTCCCGAACTTGCTGTTTAATCGCACAAGTTCACCGTGAACCCGATCAAGTCGTTCGTTCGTCTGATTAACGTCAACAATGATATTCGGGTCACCTGTTACAGCATCAATCGGTACACGATCTTTATTGAACGAAGTCACTATTTCTGAGAATGCTTTACCGTACTTCGCCGAAGCCCTGCGGTTCAACACGCCCCAACGTTCACCACGTTCGACCTCGACATGATCTAAGAACCGTTCACCACCTTGTGAATGACGCTTACCTGTAATCACTCCGGTATCAGTACCCGTACCACCTTCGGCAAGTTTTGTGGCTTGTGAGGCCTTGACCTTCGCAGCGGCAAACGCGCCGAACATTGTACCAATTGTTGCAATGGCAACAGCCACACCTACCGGCCCCAATTTTGCAAGTGACTTAAATATGTCTGCCGAAGCACTTATCAAAGAGGACAACTGAGAGACCGTGTCAAGTGCCCTCTGTGCTTTAATTGCTTTCTCTTCTTCTTTCAAAGCCTTTTCGCGTGCAATCTTTAAATCTTCGAGTTCTTTCTTTTTGGCATCGACGTTATTGGCATAGCCGTCACGCATCATATCCATCTCAGCCTCTAATGCCCGCTGTGTTTCGGATATCTGAGTGTCTAACAGTTCGCGTGTGCGTTGCGCGTCCTCAACTCTTGCAGAAAATATGTCATCAAGTACCCCCCTAAATGTGTCAACGCTATTTTTTATTGCCTCCTGTGCTTCGGGGTTATCACCTAATCCAACGACATCCCAAAAAGTCTTTTTATCACCTTTAGCGAGTTGATCTATTTCCTTATTCCATATCGCTAAACGTTGCCTTAAAATGTCCGCTTGAATTTTTGCATAAACACTGTCCGAAGCCTCAAGAATTTTTATATCCTCTTTAGCAAACTTGATTTTTAACTTTAGCTTTTCTTCTTCATTGTCCTCTATCAGATCAAGTGCCTCTTCCTGTAACTGACGTTCAAGTTCACGTACCTTGTCACCATGACCGACCATTTCATCAAAAGCCTTTTGATCGTAGTCGGCTGACTGTTTCATGAACTCAATATTCGCACTTTCCTCAAGCCCGGCCAACCATTTCAAATGATCTTCAGTAAGATCACCTTTACTTTCAAGATGTGTCCGAAGTAGTGCCAATTGTTGTAACTGATAGTCACGCTCAGCGGCAAAACGCTCCGGCCCCTCAAGTCGGTCTATCTGATCTTTGTCGTACTGATCCTGTAGCTGAAGTGAAGCCTGTAAAAACTCTTCGAGTTTCTTCTGACGATCATCCAAGTTCTTGCCTTCTTCTTTTGCGAGCATTGTACTTGAAAGTTCGGCCATTGTATTGGCGCGGATAGTTGAATTAGCAACCTCATTTTGTTTCTTACCAATTGCATCATAAGCATTTGTAATGCGAATACGAGTGTCGTCAGTTATATTGCCCCATTGTTCATAAGTCTCAGACATACTACGTATTTCGGGAGGGATAGCTGCAATGGAGGCCTTCAATTCATCAACCTTTTTAGTATCAATTTTTCGTGAGGTTTCAATCCACACCTCCCCAATTAGTTCACGAACAGGAACACCTTTTTCAGCCTCGGTAAGCTGTTTAACAAGTGACTGGTAATTTTTAAGCGCATTCTTATTTTCATCAAAAGACTTTGCGCTTCTGATATTATTAATTATCTGTTCATTTATTCTTTTCTTTTCATCTTCGGCTAAATCTTGTGAATAACCCAACTTTTGTCGTGCAAAGTCAAGTTCTGCATCAAGTCTTATTTTTAACAATTCAACAGCGTCGCGCTCTCCCTCTCCTGCAAGTTTTATGTATTCCTCTGCCGCCTCTTTACGCTTACGATATCCCTCTGCACCAACTAATCCGGTATTACGGTATATCTTAGCAAGCTCAATCATACGGCCCTCTCGCTCAGTTTCAATCAGACGCAATTCACGTTCACGATCACCAACAACATCCCAAGCGTCAGCGTAATCCATCCCGGCCTGACGTGCTTCACGAAGCCGACGACCTAATTCTGCCCAATTGCCAGTAGCGACTGTTCTGCTAAGTTCATCAAGTGCCGACTTTATTCCACTAATTTCACGGCGCAATAAATCCCCGGTTTGTTGCGTGGAGTTCATTATCGCTTTAAATATCTTTACGGCAGCATGAACGGTAAGATAGGTGGCAGCGAGCCTCTTCAGTCCGGTAATCATGTCATTATTACCTTTCTTCTGCTTCTCCTGAACCTTCGTTGTTTCTATTCCGGCCTTATTATATTCTTCAAGCGTCTGTTTGGCTTCGGCTATTTTCTTGTTATACTTTTCAACCCCTTCAATAGTGAACGCCTTTTTGCGCTTTTCCTCATAGTCTTTCAGTGCAGCAGTAGTATCCTCGATCAGACCCTTAGTCCTTTGTTCACCTTTATGAACGGACTTCTGCATAGTCTGAGTTGCCTGAGTGACTTCCTTTGTACTCTGGATGTATTGCGAGTTGTCCGCTACTATTTCGAGTTCTATGCGCTTCATTTTCTCTTTCTTTTTGCTTCGTCTGCCCGTTTCTTCATAGCATTCACCTTCGCCTCATAATTACTCAAGAACGAAAAAAACTCAAACACATCGAACCTTCCGAGTCGGTCAATCTCCGAAGGCATTCCGTCGCTGACAGCGTAAAGCAGATTGTTCCAGTATTTTTCATTTTCTACGAGTGCTTTATAAATGTTCTTTAATCCTCCTTCTCCTTTGTTAAAGTATTGCGGGTAGTGAGTTTGTAGGCTGGCATCCAACCGTCCACTAAGCTGGCTGCCAAGTGGAAGAAAGGGCTTACCTCCAATTCCTTCGACCAGCAGTCGATCTTTTCTTTCATCCGCTTTTCATCAAACACCGTTGTATCTTCGTCTTTCTCATTAATGAATAAAGCACACAACCTTAAAGCCGGAGCGTCCTTTTCTTCGATCATTGCCGTACCTGTGAGGATATTATAAAGCGTAACTGACACGTCTGCATAGTTCTTTGCCGTCTGCATCAAGTCATAACACTTCTGTACATCTTTAAACAGGTCAACAAAAGTCCTCGAAAACCCGAACTCTATTGAAAGCCTTTGCAGTTCTCGGTAACGGTTAAATGAAAGCGTATCCTCAACAAAAAAGGTACGCCCTCCGCATTCAAATTTCTTGTCCTTTAGGTCAATTACTCTCATAGGTCATTATTTTATCAATAATCAAAACCGCTAATATCACAGCCGAAATAAACCAGATGTGATCAAACAAATTGTATGATGCAAAATGTTTAATTAAATAGTACCACAGCGCAAATTGTCCGCTGAAACACGCCAAACAGCCACCTGCGGGTTTGTAAATCCAATCCTGTTTTATCCGCTCAATCAGTCGCCCGTACCAGGCAAAGATCATCTTATCCTCGGTCAGAAGAATAAACACATATGCTATAATCGCAACTTTCAGTATCTCGACTAACATTCCGTACACCCTTCCGTTGGTTCAACACATTCAGGTATGAGATAAAATTCAGTCCGAATATCCAATCCAAAAAAATCATACGGGACCATAAGATATTGTGTATGAAGTTCATCAAAGGTATATTTTGAAAACACGCCTGATGACCTCTGCGCCTGAGAAGTTACCGTAATAGACAACCTTAACATATCCCCGACGTTCTGCGGAAAAGCCGGTAAAGCCTTAATAATAGAGATAACATAATCACCCGACGAGCCGCAACCTCCCTCGGTGAGTTTCTTATAGTTTAACCATGCTACTAATCGTAGGCGGCTCTCATAAAGGAGTTTACCGCCCTCTTGACGAATGAAATTAAATGACCCGTCCTCAAAGAAGACGACACTGCTGTATTGCGAATTAGGCATCAATTCATCATAACACCCCTGAGTACACGCATCATCAAAGGTCAGATCACATGAAATAGGGAAGCGTTTTTCTACACCGCCCTGAGTGACCTTTGCTATCTGAGTTAATCCTGCGATCTTGTCAATCCACGGAAGCTCTTTGATGTACCCTACAATAATATTTGCGATCTTGTTATTCATTCCACTTTGCTGCTAACCATTCTTCTAAAATGTCTGACACAACGTTTACCTCACTATCGTTAAGCATTAGTATCTCACCCTTGCGATCCGTGTTACCGGCTAACTTCGCATTCTCTGTTTCAGACAAAGTGCTTATCCGTGCCAGCCCCGTGCGGTGTTCATCTTCTGAGCTTGTAACTTGAACATTTGCCCACATCTCGCCGGTCCAGTTAAAGTCAACAATATCCGTCCGTCTTCCGTGCAGTTCCCGGAACTCCTTATATCCGCCGTCGATCTCAAACAGTTTTGCATTCTTGACCGTCACCCACTTCAACTCTTTGCGCTTTTCTTTTGACCCCGCAAGCTGATTGCACACTGCAACACTCATGTACTTACTCTTACAGTTCGTAAGCATCGGTTTAGTCGAATACGGCGCGAAAGGTTTCCCTTCGGCATCCATACCCGTTTCGACAATACGTTGTTTCATAAGCGTATTAGCTGACTGAGCCACCTGAAGCATAACCATACCAAACTCATTCACGCTCTCGGCAATGATCTGATCCATGTGCTTTATAGCTTCTTCGGCTTTCATATCCTCTGTGATCTCATTCTCATTCCCTGCGGAGGTCTGCAACGAACGCAATCATTGTCCTCCATTGACTTCGACAGCCAGTCGATCATCACGTTATACCTCTCTGCGTAATAAGTCCGGTTCTCATTCAACTGTTCCATGCCAAGTAAAGTATAACGACTGACTTCGGGCGATCCCATGATATAGGTCGTAAGAAACTCCCCTGCCTTGTACCAAATCGCATATGCCATTGACGCATCGACCTCGTTATTTATAAAGTCGCTTTCGTCACGGCAGAAGTTGTCGAACACATCGCATACGAAGTTACCATGAAGGATCATTCCCGAAGCCTTACCGTTAACCGTCCAGTCCTCACGGTCATCTAAAACATCTCCATAAACCCCTGCAGCCATGACCCACTCAGTCCATAGTTTACGGTTCTGTCTTATGCAAGGATCGTTAACATCAAAACACCACTTAAAGCCTCCGCAGTTACACGTTAGTTTATTTGAGTACGCCCGTCCTACGGGAGCAATCAGAAAGTAATAGTTACGGTCTAAGGTAAGTTCAATAGGGGTGATAAGCGTCTTATTTGGCCTATCAGCAACCGAAGCCAACGGGACAGTATAAAGCAGATCGTACTCGTCGTAAATCTCAAGATTGACCGCTTCGGTTGAATTGAGAATAAGTGACACGCCTCGTAAGATATACTTACCACCCTTTATATCTGAGTAAATGCGCATTCCGTAATAGTTGCTATCTCTTACGAGATCGGTTATCTTCTTGCCCCCTGTTGCGTATCTGCCTCCAATGTCACCGGAGAACGGATGACGGACCGGCTCTTTGTACTTCATGAGAGCCTGAACTAAGTCAAGTTTAAACGCATTGATAGCATTTTCACGGGCGTTGGTCATCTTCGTCCAAATGTCTTCACAGCCTCCGAGAGAGTCGAGAATACGAAGGCTCATCCCCTGCAATTCTGACACATAAAGGCCACTGTCAGAGACAGCATACGACTCATCCCAATCATCGACACAGGCGCACTCAGTCCGAGCAAACCCGACAATATTTTCCATGCATAAAAACAAGCTCATTTTGTCCTCCTTGTTCTTGGTTTGACAACTATTACCGGTTTCGGACGGCGGCCACCACAGTTACACTTCTGTTCCATAACTAAAAAGAAAGGATACCCAAAAATATGAATATCCTTTCTTCATTCATTAAATGTTACGTTTAAATTCCCGTACCACATTCAAATACAAGAATCCCGGTATTCCCCTCATCGCACGGAGCAGGATTAACAGCAAACACACCGTGAAGCTGTATCTTTGTAGCGAGATAGAATTCATTACCTACGCAAGTTTCCTGTGCAAAAATATCGTAAACGATATTAGGAAGATAACGAGACTTTTCTGACCACATCGTAATACCAGCAAACGCAGTAGCATTCTTCGGACTAAAAGGATTCCACGCCTTATTTAACATCGCAACAGCGGTGCGGTTCCATAAGAATGCAGAACCAGGGGCGTATGTTTCAACATTGAACGGGTCCTGATAAATCCTCTTTATGCTGCCGACCTTCGACATAGCTGCCTTGCCAGCATCAGTCATTGTCTCATGCTGACGATTGAACAGGTACTGGAATAAAAGATTACCTGACAGCATCGTCGGGTCTTTAATTTTATTCCAGAGATTTACAAGGTTGAAGTACCCCCAAATACTGTCATCCCAGAAATTTGCAGGGATTGAAGTCGGATTAAATGCAGGTGAACTTGCGCCTACACCTCCGGTAAACACGTTTGTACCTCCATTAGCAAGTAATCCGGTTATGACATACTGAGCGACCCATTCATCCAATGCCTTCATATGCATTGACATATTAAAGTCATATGCCTTGGCAAATTCAATGGTACGTTCACGGTATTCTCTTACCGGCATCTTGAAAGACGACTCCTGAAGACATTCGATTTCGTACTCTTGGCACATCGGATCGGCATCTTCGCCGTCAATCGTACAGTCATCAGAGCAGTCCTGAGTAGTAATATCACAAGCAGTCAGCCATTCAACCGATAAGGTACGCTTTTTACGTCCTGTTATTTCGGTCATTTTTGGCGTGTAGCCTTCAAGTACAGCTTTTGCTGCTTCGGCATTAGGTTCAAGATCAACATCCGTTTGTGGGGTACTCCAGTGTTCGGCAAGCTGACCCTGATAAGTGGCTAAAAAGCCACAATCAATAGTTCCAATTTGGCTCATTTTTTTGATTTTTCGTAAGACACCTTAATAGCTATTTCCTCTTCAGGAGTCTTAGCTGCCTTCATCATCTCAAAGAATTCATCGTCGTTCTTTGGTGCTTTGACAGCAGGCTTAGAGGGTTCGTTCTTGTTACCACTTGAGGACCGATCATCGGCTGCCTTAAAGTCAAAGTACCCACCGGCAGTATCACGTGCGAAATCTTCAAACGTGATCATGTGTCCATGACTGTCTTTGACCGGCTCACCGTCCTTTATCATAATAAAGTCGCCGTCCTTTTCTTGGTAATCAAACACTCGGAACTCTTCAATGTACTTTTCACGCCAACGCTGTGCTTTCTTTGCATCTTCCGGTAGTATGGGACGCAAGCGGTCAAGTTCGTCAAGGGCACGCTTTTCGATCTTCGACATAACTGAACGCTTTTGAAATTCACGTTCTTTGTCGTCAACCTTCTGCTGCCATTCTTTATCTTTGGCCTTCTGTTGTTTTTCCCACTCGTGCTGATGCTTTAAAAACTCAGGATGTTTTGTAATGTCATCTGAAGTTCCTTTTACCTCTGTGATCTTCTCTGTGACAAGAAAATCAATAAGCTCAACCCCTTCGAGTTCAGAGTCAAAGCCATACTTATCCTTTACTGCCTTCTCAATCTTCGTTGCACCTTCCTTTATGCCACGCTTGTATTGATCGGTTCCGTCGCTTTTCAGTTTCTTAATCCTGTCGCTGTCGGCTTTTTCAGCTATGGTCAAATCGACTAACTCTCCGGCATCGTTGTAAAGGCTTGCCAGTTCCTCGGTGTCAATCTTTAAGGTTTTTGACAAAAAACCCTGTAACAACTTTTTTTCTTCTGCTGTCATCTATTTTGATTTAGTGATCTTCTTTACTTCGGGTTCCGGCTTGATGATCTGTGGAACCTTTGTCATTAACGGCTTCACGTCACGCACTTTGTACTTGCGTATCTGCTCGCCTGCGACAAGTTTATCATATATCTCATCTGATACATAATGAGCCTTGCCTGTTTTCTTCGAAATCAACTCTTTCATTTCTTCTTACGCTTAATGGGTGCTTTCTTGACAACCGCTTTAGGTGCTTCAGTGACGGGATCACCCGTTACATCTGGTACGCTTGTGTTGACCTTTACGGCTGCGGGATCACCTTCAGTCACTTCAGGAACTTTCACTTCAGGTACCGACTTTAACGGAGGCTTTATGATAATCGGCTTCATTGTCGGCTTGATCAGCGGCTTGGAGAGCTCAACGGGCTTGGTAAGTAGCAGTTCCGTTTCACTGATCGCACCATAAAATCGTTTTGCAACCTTGAAAGCAGCGGCACTCAGTGTAATTGACTTGCCGTTGATAATACATTTTACCTTATCTGCCATTTCTATTCAATATTTTGTCAAATTTATAAACAATTGTTCAATAAACAAAATTTTTTATTAAACAAATTCTTTTGTCATATTCGGAGATGATAAATATCAGTATTAAGCGGAGAGCAGAGTATTCGAAACTCACTCCTTTTAACGAGCCTATCGTTTAGCAAACGTAGCCACAGACACCCGCGGTTTACTCTCCATTAGTGGGAGCAATAGGCATCGAACCTATTATTTGGGGCTTTACAGGCCCGTCTTCTCCAAAGAATTACTCCCTCATTGCGGATGGTGTAGGACTCGAACCTACACGCCGTGTTTAGCGACCTACGGTTTTCAAGACCGTCCCACTTAGGCCTACTGTGGTTTAACCATCCATTTGTGCCGCAGGTGAGATTCGAACTCACATAATTATTAGTTCCTAAGACTAACGCACGTGCCAATTCTGCTACTGCGGCATTTTGTACTCCGGGTCGGATTCGAACCGACACTGAACGGGGCTTAAACCCGTTGCCATTCTACCAGTTGGGCTACCGGAGCAAAATAAAAAACCCCGCTTATAAGGCGAGGCGCAAACTATAATATATACATAGCTCACCTACCCCGCCATAAAGACAAGAGCGATAGTGAACTATATAATAAATCTCTTTTCATACCTATGCAAATATAACTATATTTAATAATTTACAACACATTTTAATTATTTTTTTACTCAGGCACGTAATCCAGTTCCCCGCTTTCTCCCATTGACTGCAATAGGTATTCACTCATAACGTAAACGACCTCTTCTTTCGTGTAAGTCGGTTTGTCGCCCCACGTACTCTCAAGTACCTCACTCGGTTTTTTGTCTTTCATTTTGTGCTTTTATCATTCGTTCTGCAATACTGTCTAATAGATACCCGATGCTATGACGGCAGTTGTAGCCGCCTCGGTCAGTGATGGGGTCGTAACCCGGATATGACAAATACGAAGGCACAACAGACGTGTCACGTTGTTTAACTTTATACCCCACAGGATATACACCCTGATCAGGCGTCCATGTCCGCCACTTTTCAGCATCCTCCTTTTTGAATATCTTACCGAGGTTTGCGACACAAAAGTCACGGCTATCCTTTACGATGCTGCCCTGATAAATGAAATAGTTCATTCCTGTTTCATCAGCCAGTGCGGTTGCATAGGCCGAATCGTACTGCATATAAATATCATGCGCATAACGATTGAACTGCTTTTCAATGCCTCCGGGTTTCACATCGTCACCGACAATCAAAGTATTCAGTCCTTTAATGTAATCCTTCATAGGGAACTGACCCGTTACTGCTTGAGCCGTGAACTGCTTCACATCCAAAAGTAAAGATTCGTTCTTTATCAAAGTCTCAAAGAACCCACCTGAAACGATATTGCCCCCTTCCAGTCCTAACCTCATGCCGATCTTCTTTGCAGCACCTTCAGCGACCTTAGCGAATAACTCAGGCGTTTCAAGTCCCATCATCACCTCGAAGTAAGTAACGTTTGCTTTCGTTATCCCTGCAACCGAGCCGCCGACCTCTTTAACAAACGGAATCCGCTGACCTTTCTGAAAGTCCGAATAAACTTTGTCAAGTGCAGCTAATAGCCGGTAGTTTTTCAGAGTGTTGCGAATACGACCACCGGACATATCCAATTGCGGGATGATCTCTGCCGTCACCTTTGAGACAAGCATATCCTGCATCTTGCGAATAGTCTTGTTAAGGCTTGTTTCGCTCGACAAAAGATACTGCTCTTTTTTCTTGAGCAACTCGCCCACCCTTTTAGGTAACTTCATTTATTTGGCTTATAAAACTGTTTTTTTAATCTTGAATATGTCGCCATTGCGCTTTCGATGTTAAAGTCCTCTATGCAAAGGTACTTGAAATAACTGTAAATAGACTGCTCAATAGTTATTGCAGGGACAATGCTTCTTTGCGCCTCAACCCAAAAGTAAAGCGAAATATCATCGAATGCCCATCGGTAGATAGTCTCAATTGTTCCTATGTAACCTTTTTTTCGAGGCATGAGTGTAACGTTGTTTTAACTTGCGATCCGTTTTAACAAGTGTTTGCGAAGTGATGTGGTCAACCTGCACGGCACATATTAACCAGTGATCAATCTTTGCAACCTTGATTTGTTCGGCATGAACGTTGTCAGAATACCAAAACTCGTAGTATTCATCCAGCCGTCCGATCTTCGTCCAAATGTCTTTGTGTTGAAATATACACCAACCTGTAAAGAATAGGCCAATAGTGTAACCCTTGTAAGCATTGTAGCCCTTTGTGAGATGACGGTGTTGCATGGCATTGCTCAGTGCCGAGGCTGAAAGGATTTCGTTCTCACGCATGATGTCACCTATCTCTGACCATCCTTTGTGAAATATCAGATCGTTGTTTGCTAGGATTTGTATATCCCCGGTGCGGTGCTTTAATCCTTCATTTAAGCATCGGTTATAATTGAACGGCCCGGTAAAAAGTATATAATTGCTTACTCCTCGATAATGTGTTTTTCTGAATGTCTCGATTAAAATAACGTTCACATCAGCCCCGTCAGCCAGACAACTGTCAATGGCTCGCTGGGTCATCTCTGTTAGTGACCTGTCCCGTGAGGCAACGACCATGATTAAATCGTACTTCATTCAGAAGATATAAACGTTACCTGGTGTTGACTGATTTAATCCTATGTGCTTCATGGCATAGTCTTTTAAATAGCACGGAGGGCAGCCTCTCTGACGATAAAAGCCT